>OFMX01001225.1_pt1 | contig 20579 bp, 21 predicted proteins | sample 1541901 | NCBI WGS metagenome assembly OFMX01 (sample SAMN04209222, study PRJEB22552) | human gut metagenome | biome: gut; material: feces | host: Homo sapiens | place: USA: Oklahoma | reverse complement strand
GGTGACGGGAATCCCGTCACCGCCCTTGTTTCAGAAGTTTGACGTATTCGGTTTTAACCCTGTTTTCTCTTGCGGTCGTTGAGGTAGACAGCGGTCGCGCCGCAGAAGGAGAACAGCAGCACGCTGCCCAGAATCATGACGATCTGGCCGTCGCCGGTCTTGGGAACTCCGTCCTTGCCGGAGTTGGACTTCCACTGGGCGTAATAGACGACATCCTTTGTCACTCTGTCGGCGACCACGGGCTTCCAGCCGGTGAAGGTGTAGCCGCTGCGCTTGGGCGTGCCGTAGAAATCGGGGGTTTCCTCGTTGTACTTGAGGTTCTCGTAAACCTGCTCCTTGAAGGCCTTGCCCTTCACGTTGTCGTTGTATTTCACGGTGAAGGTCTTATCCACCTCTTCCCACAGGGCGGTGTAGGTCACGTCCCCCGTCACGGTTTTCTGAACCTTGGGGTTCCAGCCGGCGAACTCATAGCCGACGCGGATGGGGTCATCAATGGTGGGGGTGGCTTCGCCCTTCTTCAGGTTGGGGAAAGAGACGGTCTTAAAGACGCTGCCGTTTACGCCGTCCTCATAGGTGACGGTGTACAGACACTCGACATTGAAGATGACGGGTACGGCACTGGCGTCGGCGAAAAGCCACTCGCGCTCATCCGCGTTCCATACCAGCGTGACAGGCTTCTCAGTCGGCTCATCCTTGACCAGGCTGTGCGGCCAGCTCGCGTTGTACTTCTTCACATATTCCGCAGCTGCGATGGTAACGGTGTACGTGTATCCGCCATTGCCGTCGGGCTGGACGCCGCTTCCCTGATAGGAGCCATCGATTAGGTCGCATACCAGGGTCGCGTGAACGCCGTTGATGCAGGCGACCTTCACCTTCTCATTCAGCAAATCCTTGAGGTAGCCGTCCGTGGGCGCGTCAGGAACACACACAACCTGGAAGACGACGGGAAGCACGTCGTATGCCACAACCCACTTGCCATCTTTGAGGAGCAGCGTAACGCGCTTGACTTCGTTCTCGGGGGTGTGAACCGCTTGGGTAGTACCATTGAACGACTCTACATATTTTCTGGAATTGAGAACGACGGTGCAGGTGGGGAGATCCGTCATGGTCGAAAAATCTTCAATGGTGTAGGAGTCGGCAATCAGGTCGTAGGGAGTCCTGGCGTGCGCGGGCTTCGTAGTGCATTCCACGGAAATTCTCTGATTGAAGATTTCCTTCAGCTCGTCAAAGGTGGGCAGTGCCACACACGCGACATCGAAGGAAACGGGAGCGCCTTCCTTTACCGTCCATGCGTCATTCTCATATTTCAGCGTAACAACCTTGCTGCCGTCCTTGGGAGTATGGGTCGCGCTGGTATCGGTGTCGAACTGGGTCACATACTTTTCCGCGTTGACCGTGACCGTGAAGGTGTAGCCGGTGTCGGCAGTGCCTTCAACGTTACCGGTGGTGTAGGAATCGGCGATCAGAGCGTAGCCCTTGCTCTTGGGGGTATGCGTGGCCGCGTCGTTGGTGCAGTTGACGGTGATATCGCCGATTAGTCTGCTGAGGTCGTCGTGGCTGGGCGCGGTGGGTTTCGCGGGCTGCAAGCTGCACAGAACATGGTGCTTCGCGGGAGCATCCGCCGCAGTCCATTTTCCGTCGCTCCATACCAGATTGATTTTTGCCTGATTCTGACTCGTCTTGCTGTTGTCGGCAATGTGCGTTCCCGCAGGGACGTTAACAGCGGCGTTGAACGCGTCCACGTAGGGGCTGAAGTAATTGATGACGACCTCACAGTTGTTCTTGTTATGATAAACGGTGAACGTGCCGTCGATCAGACCAAAGGTCTTGCTGCCATGGCCGATCTGCGTGTTGGTGCAGATAATCTGCACCGCATTTTCGCCCAGCAAAGCCTTGACGGTGCCATCGTCGGGGGCGGTAGGAGCCGTATCACACACAACGTTGAAAACGATGGGAGTGACGGTATACGCAGCCCACGTCTTGGTCGTCTCATTGTATTTCAGCGTAATGGTCTTCGGGGATTCATTGGCGGCAGCAAGTCTATGTCCGCCTCCGTATGCGGTCACGTACGAATCCGCAGTAACGGTGACAACACAGGTATAGTTGCCGCTGCTGCCCTGAACGTCGCCGACAGTGAAGGAACCGTCCAGGAGGGGATATGTAACAGCGGTGTGGCCAGAGTTGAGGGTGGCGCAGTTAACCTTCACCGCAGAATTGCCCAGCAGATTCTTGACGGTGCCATTGTCGGGGGCAGTGGGCTTGGTGGGAGCATCCTCTTTCCACACGGCGTACAGAGTGGTAGTGCTAGTTACGATAATCTTGCCGTTGGGCTGGTACTCTGCGGTCGTTGCGTTGCGGTTGGTACTCCAGCCGAGGAAGGTATAATTCTCACGGGTCGGCTTCTGCGAGGAAATGGTGAACTCGTGAGACATCTCATACTGAGAGGTAGCCTTGTAGGTCTGGCTGGTGGGTGCGCCGGTACCGCCGTTGGCGTCATAATTCAGAGTGAAGGTCGGGAGAACGGGAGCGCCTTTGAAATAATAGTAAGCGGTGTTCTTGCCGTTGACAAGCAGGGCGCTGGCTCCCTCGCTGCGCCTGTTGCTGCCGCCTCCAGCCCAAGAGATGTAGTCGACCTTGTTGTCGTCAACACCATACCAGATGTCTTTCGCATAAGGAAGACGGAAGGTGTCGTTGTTGACGTTATACTTGCCGAGGTCAACGGTGATGTCATAGCCACTGATGCTTTTGATCGTATAGCCGCTAAGCGTACCGCCGACCGAAACTTTGACACCCGTTACGGTATTGTTCACAGACGGGTGCAACACTACGGTGCTGTTAGACTGAGGCCTGGGTGGAGCTTTTTGCACCGCTCCGGCGCTTTTCACAGCGTCCCACTTTGGCACATAGGTGGCATCCCTGGTCACGGTTTCGGCGACTTCAGGAGTCCAGCCGGCGAAGGTATAGTCTTCCCGCTCAGGAGTGCCTTTGAAAGCGGGAGTTGCAGTACCGGACGACAGGTTGCTGTAAACCTGATTGGCAAATACTGCGCCGTCTGCGCCGTCAGTGTATGTAACGGTGAACGTTTTCGGGCCTTCCGGTGCAGGGGGATTCTCGTCCTCGTCCACTACGACGGTCTTGGGCTGGGTTTCGTCATCCCCCGTCGTATCCTCTGCCAACGCAGCCGTAGGCAGAAGGGTGCAGACCATGAACATTGCCAGAAGCAGACTGAAAAATCTGCGCAAACCATGGTTTTTCATCATGAAATACTCTCCTTTCATTCATTAATCCGTGCCGCACGGCACAGACCGTTTATCGGCAATGTCTCCATTACCTATCTGATAGAATTATAATGGAAATCAGCACCAAAGTCAATGGAAAAGAATGGAGAATTTTGGGAAAGTTACAGAATCTTAGGAATCTCCTTACTGCGTCTTTGCCCACATTTCCCCGGCCGGGGCGGGCGGCTTTCTTACATCATATATTGTATTGTAAATTTTATCCGGCGGTGGTATAATTCAGCTAAGCAAGCTCTGCAGAAAGAAGCGGACACCATGAGAAAAAAAGCGTTCCAAGCGGCGTTTCCCTATACCATCCCGATATTTGCCGGATTCTGGTTTCTGGCGCTGGCCTACGGTATTTATATGAATGCCAACGGGTTTCCATTCGTGTACCCCATGCTCATGAGCCTGCTGATCTACGGCGGCTCACTGGAATTCGTGGCGGTGGAAATGCTCCTCAGCCCCTTTGCACCGATGCAGGTGTTCATCATGACGCTGCTCATTCAGGCAAGGCATATTTTCTACGGAATCTCCATGCTGGATCGCTTCAAGGGCATGGGCTGGAAAAAGTTTTATCTGATCTTCAGCATGTGCGATGAGACCTTTTCCGTCAACTATACGGCTGACATCCCGGAGGATGTGGACAGAGGCTGGTTTATGTTCTTTGTCACCCTGCTGAACCAGTTATACTGGGCCTCCGGGGCGACGGTGGGCGGACTGGTGGGGTCGTTGCTGAAATTTGACACCACCGGCATCAGCTTCGTCATGGCCGCCATGTTCGTGGTCATTTTCCTGGAGCAGTGGCTGAAGGAGGATAACCATATTTCGTCCCTGGTCGGCGTGGCTGCGGCGGTGGGACGATGCTGACCCGGTTTCTGCCGTTTCTGATCTTTAAGGAAGGCAGAAAGACGCCGGGGTTCGTGCAGTACATCGGAAAAGATTTGCCGTCGGCGGTGTTTGGAATGCTGGTGGTGTACTGCCTGAAGAATGTGGACGTGCTGGAAGGAAACCACGGGCTTCCGGAGCTGATCGCGATCCTGGTCACCGGCGCGCTGCATGTGTGGAAGCGGCAGATGCTGCTGTCGATTGCAGGCGGGACGGTGTGCTATATTTTACCGCCTATATGATCGCCATGTTGATCGGTGAAATGATCAACTTCTTTGTTCAGAGAAGCTGGGTGTTCCGGTCAAAGGGGAACATCCTGTGCCAGGGAATGTGGTATCTTCTGGCATTCTGCGTCGTAACCTGCATCGTGAACTCCATCAACTGCACCTGGGCGGCTGTAGCCGGTCACTTCGTAGCGCCGTGGCTGTACAATATCGGAACCACAGTCCTGAACGGCGGCATCTCCATGGTGGTATTCTTCATCGTGAATAAAATTGTTTTCAACAATAAAGAGACGAACCGCGAAAGCTCCGAACCCTTGGCTCAGGCACAGTGACCACAACATAGAGTTTCAGAGAAAAAATCAGGGTACAGCGGAAACTGTACCGTAAGCACTCAATACCCCCCCGCCTAGCACTGGAGGATTATACAAACGAGCTGAACAAGCGAATCCTTCCGGCATTAGGACACATGAGGCTTGCAGAATTGCGCCCCGCTGTTCTGAACGGTTTCTTTGTCGGCATGACAAAAGACGGCGCAAGGCGGGACGGAAAGCCCGGTGGATATTCCCGTGCAACAATCAAGAAAACGCAGGACGTGCTTTCCGCCGTCCTGAGAACCGCCACGGAATGGGAAACGATAGAGAAGAACCCTATGGATAAAGTCCGAACCGTGGGGGAACGGGCAGCGGATAAGCTGGAATTCTTCACCCCGGAACAGGCGGCAGCATTCCTGGACTACATTGAACGGCCATATATTGTCAAGACCAGAGGACACAACAGAACGGACGATACAGGCATTGAATATGCCGTGGGTGACTATGAACGCACAAAGGAAGTCCCGGAACAGCTCCGGGTGCTGTTTAACCTTGCGATATATGCGGGGCTGCGAAAAGGGGAACTGCTGGCATTGGAATGGTCTGATATCGATTTTGAGAACAATACTGTCACAGTTTCAAAGGCGGTCAGCGTCGTGGCGGGAAAGCAGATCACCAAAGAACCCAAAGCCAAAACCTTCCGCCGTACTGTGTCCATTCCTCACTTCCTGACACAGCGCATTAAGGCGTTGCGGCGGGAACGGCTTAAATACCGTCTTACGTTGGGGGACTATTGGCAAGGCGGGGAATGGCTGTTCATTCAAGAAAACGGGAGACAGATGGGCCACTCCACCCCATACTCGGCTTTTCAGGACGCGATCACCCGTTATAACGCAGACAAGCCAGCGGCGCAGCAGCTTCCCGCCATTCCGTTCCACGGCCTCCGGCAATACCTCGGCAACCCTGCTGATTGCCGGGAAACAGGATGTGCGGACAGTATCAAGCCGGCTTGGACACGCACAGGCATCCATGAATATCTACGCCCGTGCATTGTCGGAAACAGACCGCAAGGCGTCAAATGCGCTGGAAAATATGCTTGCGGCGAAAGCGCGGTAATTGCTGAAAAGGCTGCCCGGTCAAAAAACCGGGCAGCCTTTTCAGCCATCAAAGCAGGAAAAATCTTGCAATAGTCATCAAATAGGCATGTTTATACCTACGGTATTGACCTCACCAAGCTGTTCTCTGACGGCAAGGGCGATTTCTCCAAGGTGGAGTTTCTGGTACAGAACAAGACCGATAATTACTTTGTAAAGGCTCGGCTGAATGAGGACGAAGGCGTGTACTATGTGACCGGCCACACTGCCAACAAGGAAGATGCCACGCACTTTGTTCCTGTGAAAACCGGTGATACCAAGGGCCGGATTCTCATTAAGGGCATAGAAGATGATACCTATACTATGACCGAAGTCTGCACCGACAACGGCTATGTGCTGCTGAAGCAGGATATTGAGGTGGCCATCTCCCAGAAGGAAAGCACCGAAAGCTGCACCATTTACGCTTCCGATGCTTTGGGCCTGATCCAGAATGACCCCCGCTATGCCAAGGTCATTCAGAGTGACATCGATCTGAAGAACATTCCCCAGAAGCACCTGGAACACAAGCTGCGGATTGCCTCCGCTACCGTCAGCGGCAAGAAGGTCAACATGGCGGAGGACAAAGGCAGCACCAACGCCGAGGCCCCTTTGACCGTGGTCAATACCCGTGGCTTTGACCTGCCCAAGACTGGCGACAATGGCACTATGATGTTCACCATCGTGGGCATTCTGCTCATGGTCGGTGCGGCGGTTGTGCTGTACGCAGTGTCCAGTAAGAAGTCTGCGTAACACGCGAGCCTTGCCTCTGCATCCCTAAAATGGAAAAGTTGTACCATGTCGTAAAAAGTCGCTCGAAAAAGTTGGTGCTTCATAGATAAAGTCCCTTGAAAAAGTTTTCCCCTTGTGCTATGCTGTGTATAGACTGACAGCTGATTGGAGGAACACACAATGCTGAAGCGCAAAATAGAGCGGCAGCTGACGGAATGGAAGAACACTTCCGGCCACAAGCCGCTAATCGTCAAGGGATGCAGACAGTGCGGCAAAACATTTTCTGTGCTGGATTTCGCAAAAAAGAACTATAAGCACGTTGTCTATCTGAATTTCTTTGAAAATCCGGATTACGCTTCCGTTTTTGCGGGTTCATTGGAAATTGACAACATTGTGATGTTGCTTTCCGCACTGCTGGGCAAGGATGCTGTTTTTAAGGCAGGAGAAACGGTTTTGGTTCTGGATGAAATTCAAGATTGTCCCGAGGCAAGGACCGCACTGAAATTCTTTCGGATCGACGGTCGGTACGATGTGATCGGCACCGGCTCTCTGCTGGGCGTAAAAGGCTACGGCAAGGAGCCGAAATCGGTCCCCGTGGGCTCGGAAACTGTGATCGATATGTACCCCTTGGATTTTGAGGAATTCCTGTGGGCCAATGGCATCTCGGAGCCAGTGATTGCCATGCTGCAAAAAGCACTGGACGCTGAAACGCCGGTGCCGGAAGCACTCCACAGCCGGATGAAGCAGCTCTTGCTGCAATACGCCGTCGTTGGCGGGATGCCCGACGCAGTGCAGACCTTTGTGGACAGCAAGCAGATGGATGAAGTCCTCCGTATCCAGCGTGACATCGTACGCTCCTATGAGGATGACATGGTGAAGTATGCGGAAAAACAGGACAAGTCCCGCATCAAGGAATGTTTTCAATCCATTCCTCGTCAGCTTGCCAAGGAGAATAAGAAATTCCAGTATTCCGTTGTCCGGAAGGGCTCCACAGCCGCCAAATATGCCGGAAGTCTGCAATGGATTGAGGATGCGGGAATCATTGCCCGCTGCTATAACCTTTCCATCACTGAGCTTCCTCTGGATGGCAATGCCGAGGAAGATACGTTCAAAGTGTATATGCGGGATATGGGGCTGTTTGTCAGTATGCTGGAGGACGGCACCCAATACGACATTCTTCAAGGCAATCTCTACGGCTACAAGGGTGCTATCTTTGAGAACCTGATTGCAGATATTTTCTCCAAAATGGGACGAAAGCTCTACTATTTCCACAAGGATTCCGGCCTGGAAGTAGACTTTGTGATTCGCTATAAAGGCACGTGTACCCTTGTAGAGGTAAAGGCGGCAACCGGAAATATCAAGAGTACAAAGACGATCCTGAACCATCCGGAAAAGTACCATGTAAGCAGCGCAATCAAGCTGGGAGATTATAATGTCGGACGCATGGGGCAGGTTTTGACGCTCCCGCTGTATATGGCATTCTTGCTGAGAACACTGTAAAAAATTACACAACCAGATGATACAAGGCAGCAGGCTTTTTCGTCCTGCTGCCTTGTTTTATCCTCAAAAGCAGAAATCTCAGGGTATTGTTCCGCCAAGTGTCGGAATAAATTACCGCCAATCATCGGATTTCAGCGAGAAAGACACGCAAAAATAAAAGATGGAGGATGTATTGAAAAAGAAAATTATAACAGTCTGTGCCGCAGTGCTGTTTCTCACAGCATTGGGACTGACACTGTACCCACTTATTTCAAATTATGTCAACCAGAAATATGCCTCTGAAATTCAGACGGCCTACCAGGAACTTATCCAGCAGACAGATAATTCCGTTTTGCAGGAGGCAAAGCAGCGGGCCATTGCCTACAATCTGGTCATCACGCCCGGCACGGCGGATGCTTACAGCGAGGAAGCGCTGTTATCTGCCGCCGAGGATTACGACAATCAGCTGGACATTGCCGGGAATGGGATTATGGGCTATGTCATAATTCCCAAAATTCAAGTGAACTTGGTCTGCTATGACATTAAGGAGCTGGGTAAGCAGCTGAAGAAAATCGGAATGCTGATCGTCCAGGACCAGGTATGGAACCGGGTCACGCTGAACCGGGAAGCAAGGAAATCCACAAGATACTACATTGACGAATTCCATTTGCTGCTGAAAGAGGAACAGACCGCAGCCTACTCTGTGGAAATCTGGAAGCGCTTCCGAAAATGGGGCGGTATTCCCACCGGCATTACCCAGAACGTCAAGGATTTGCTGGCATCCAGAGAAGTGGAGAACATTTTTGAGAACTCCGACTATATCTGTATGCTGAATCAGGCAGCGGGAGATCGGAAGATTCTTGCCCAGCAGTTGGGCATTTCTCCCCACCAGCTGTCCTATGTGACCCACTCCAATTCCGGCGAAGGGCTGCTGTTCTACGGGGACACCATCGTCCCATTTGTAGATCGCTTCCCGGAGGACACAGAGCTGTATCGGCTTATGACCACCAAACCAGCCGACATAAAGGAGGATGCGAAAACATGATAAGACCAGGTGTTTGCCGTGGGTGAATCCCGGCTGCAATTTACAGATGCCGAACGGAGTGACCCGCAGATCGGCAAAAAGGTACGCCGCGCGGAAAAAGCCGCTGCCAAAGCAGACAAGGCCCAAACCAAAATTCCCACTCACAAGAAGCCGGAGCTGGTGGCTGACAACAGCAACGGAAAAATCAAGGTTCGGCTGAACTTTGAGGAAACCCGAGAAAAGCCGCCCTCCGAGCTGCAAATAACCAAAGCCCCCACCAAGCTGGTGCGGGGCCAAATTCACAGGCAGATGCAGGAATCCGAGGATGAGAATGTAGGTGTGGAGGCGGCGGATGCCCTTTCCTCCGCAGCAGAGCGTACCGGGGATACCATCCAAGAACTTCACCACCATGCGAGGTTGCAGCCCTACCGGGCGGCAGATCGGGCGGAGCGGCAGCTTCGCTCTGCCAACCTTCGTGCTTTACAAGCCAAAGCGGAAGTGCAGAATCCCACCAGCAACCCCATTTCCAAATGGCGGCAGAAGCAGCAGATCAAGCGGCAGTACATGGCCTCCAAAGCAGGACATTCCGCGGCAAACTACACCACCAGCAGAGCGGCGAAGGCAGCATCTACAGCCGCATCTGACGGAAAGAAAGCGGCTACCTATGTGGTGCGTCACCGAAAAGGCTTTCTGGTCATAATCGCCATTGCCCTGGTCGCTGCTTTTCTCCTGAATGTGGTGTCCTCCTGCTCCATGATGGTTGAGGGTCTGGGGGCCGGTCTGGCCTCCAGCAGCTATGCCTCCCAGGATGATGCCATGCTGGGTGCGGAGGAAACTTACAGCCAGATGGAGGCAGCCCTGCAGCAAAAGCTGGACCGGTTTCAACAGGACCATGATTACGACGAGTACCATTTCGACCTGTCAGCACGAATATAGACACTTCCTCCCCGGAGTCTGCGATGCTCCCTATGGAAGAAAAAGCCCCCTTCACCGTTTACGATGACATTCGTTCCAAGCTGATTGCCAGAGGCGTTCCGGCAGAGCAGATTGCCTTTATTCACGACGCCAATACGGAGGTCAAGAAAAAGGAGCTGTTCGGCAAGGTGCGTTCCGGTCAGGTGCGTGTGCTGCTGGGCAGTACCTCCAAAATGGGGGCTGGAACCAATGTGCAGGATCGTCTGGTGGCAATCCATGATGTGGATTGCCCCTGGCGGCCCGGTGATTTACAGCAGCGCAAAGGCAGAATTGAGCGTCAGGGCAACCAGAATGAGAAAGTCCATGTGTTCCGTTATGTGACAGAAGGGACCTTCGACGCTTACTTGTGGCAGACCGTGGAGAATAAGCAGAAGTTCATTTCCCAGATTATGAGTTCCAAGTCCCCGGTGCGCTCCTGTGACGATGTGGACGAGGTAGCGCTGTCCTTTGCGGAAATCAAAGCCCTGTGCGCCGGTGATCCCCGGATCAAGGAGCGTATGGATTTGGATGTGGAGGTTTCCAAGCTGAAGATTATGAAAGCCGACTACAAGAGTAAGCAGTACCGGCTGGAAGATAATCTGCTGCGGCACTTTCCGGAACAAATTGAAAAGCTGAAGGGCTACATTCAGGCAATTCAGGAGGATATGCAGACACTGGAAGCTCACCCCCATCCCACGGATAGCTTTGCAGGCATGACCGTGCTGGCTGACGATCTGACGGATAAGGACAATGCCGGTGCCGCTCTGATCGAGGCGGCTAAGAAAGCCACGGGGCTTGACCCGGTGGAGGTCGGTACATACCGGGGCTTTCAGATGTCCGTCACTTTGGAGGACTTCGGGAAAAAGTATGTGCTGACCATGCAGGGCAGGCTGCGGCACCAGGCCACCCTGGGCAGCGACCCCAGGGGAAATCTCATCCGTCTGGACAACGCTCTGGCACAGATGTCCCAGCGGTTGAAGGCATTCCAGACACAGTTGGACGAAACCTACCACCAGCAGGAAGCGGCAAAGGCGGAGCTGGACAAGCCCTTCCCCTATGAGGAGGAGCTGCGGGACAAAACCGCACGGCTGATTTTTCTGGATGCGGAACTGAATCTGGATGCCAATAAGGGCGGTCAGCAGGAACAGGTGGTTGCCAAAGCTGCCCGTCCCTCGGTACTGGATAAGCTGCGAAGCCAGCCCGCTCCCAGCAGGACTGGTAAAAAACAAAAACGCCATGAGGAGGTACGATGATGACCAACGAAGAACGCAACACGGCATTGTATCAGAAGATGTTTGCCGAACAGGAAGTCTTCCGGGACTGGCTGAAAGGTCACTCCCCGGAGGAAATCCTGAACCACGCCTATGAATACACAGTCCGGGAGGATATTCTGCTGTCGCTGGAATACCATGATCTGTCAGATGATCAGGCGGATGCGCTGATGAAATCCCCCAGCCCACTGGCGGATGTGTTTCAGGATTTTGAAAAGCTGGAAACGAGCCACATGGAGACGGTTTGGGACTGTCTTGAAGGCAGAGCGGATACGCTTCTGGAAGAACAGCGCCGCACACTTAGGGAAACGCCGGTGTATCCCTATCCTGCAAGCTACGCCCATGAACATGGGGAGCTTAATCAGTACCGGACTTCCAACGAAGCAAATATGGCCTGTAAAAAAGCCATTGAGGGAGCCATCCGTGACCATTACAGAGGGTACAGTCTGGATGGAAAAGCAGCAGTCGCAGAGGTTGTGCGTGCCTTTGGAACGGAGCGAACCATGTACATCCTTGCCAACACCGTCCGGCAAAAGGACTGGGATGGACGGATTTCTCCCAGCAATAAGGATTGGGCGAAATCAATCCCCATTCAGAAGAATCCAGATGTCTGGGGCGAAGACCGGAATGTCTATCTTATCGTAAACAGTCATCCGGGGTTGACGGATTTATTTGTGAATGCCTTTCGCAAAGAGTATTGCCAGCAGCAAGAAAAAGACATCAAGCCCTCCGTCCGGGCAAAGCTGCAAAACCAGCCAGCCAAAAATTCGCCGAAAATTTCGGCGAATTTAAAAGGACAGGAGCGGTAAATCTATGGTAGAGCGAGAGGTCATTAAAACCATTCGCCTGACCCCGGAGGAACTGCAAATGATTCAGGAAAAAATGAAGCAGTATGGCACCAGAAATTTCTCTGCTTTCGTCCGAAAAATGGCGATTGATGGGTATGTGGTTAGGCTGGAGCTGCCGGAACTGAAAGAAATGGTATCTCTGCTCCGTTACTCCAGCAATAATCTGAATCAGCTTACCAAGCGTGTCCATGAAACCGGAAGAATATACGATGCCGATTTGGAGGATCTCCGCCAGACCCACGAACGGATGTGGGATGCGGCGCGGGACATTCTCTCTGCTCTTTCAAAGCTCAAATGATCTGCCGTATCCTTGCGGTATGTAATCCGAGTGCTTATAATGGCGGTACAAAGAGAGGAGGCACCCCATGAAGCTGATTTTCAAAATACTCTCCGTTCCTATCATTGTGGTCATTGACCTGTTCACCCTTGTCTGTATTGGGCTGATTTCCTTTTCCGCATTCTTCCTCCGGCTAGTCAGCGGAATTGTTGGAATCCTCGGCGTATTCGTTCTGGTTACATATTCCGTAAAGAACGGCCTGATTCTTCTGACCATTGCGTTCCTGGTCAGTCCTATGGGCATCCCTATGATAGCAGCGCATCTTCTGGCGGGAGTGCAGCACATTTCCTCTGCTATCAAAAACTTATGAGTAAAATCCGGTGCAAACCAACGGCACCGGATTTTACTCATACTGCTCCGCCTTCAGCAAAAGTAACCTCTCTTTCGTGTTATTTATTTGTAGTAATTTCCGCACATAGTAGTTGTAAAAACTACGTCAATGTGCTATACTTGCTACGAGGAGGCGGAACATGAAACATTACGAAAAGTTGCTCGCCCTTGGCTGCGTGACCCGTTCCCAGTTGGAACAAGTCACGGGAAGCCCATCCGCCGCTGACTGGCTTTGCCGGGAGTATCAGCGGAAAGGATACATGGAACGAATCAAACGGAATCTGTATGCTGTTATCAGTCTGGAAACAGGTCAGTGTGTTGCAAACCGATATCAGATTGCCTCTCACATCAGTGATGACGCCGTCGTTTCTTACCACAGCGCATTTGAATACTATGGATACGCCAATCAGGTGTTCTATGAGGTTCAGGTTACAAGCGTCAGCCGTTTCCGTGCGTTCAACTATGATGGAATTACCTATCGTCACATCGGTCGTCGAATTGAGGACGGTGTATTGGAATTACCCAATGGTATCCGTGTAACCTCCTTGGAACGCACTGTCATTGACAGCATCAATCTGTTTGAAAAAACAGGCGGATTGGAAGAACTCCTGCGCTGCCTTGCCTTGATTCCTACTCTGGATGAAAAAGGGCTGATCGCCTGCCTGTCAGAATATGACAGCGGTATCCTCTATCAAAAGGCAGGGTATGTCCTGTCCCATTTTGCAGAGGCAATGGGATTGTCTCAATCGTTCTTTGAAAGCTGCGCAGCACACATCCCAAAAGGGAAGAACTATTTCTATGATTATGGACAGGACTTTGTGTGGCACGAAAAGTGGAAGCTCTATGCCCCTGCGGATCTTATGCAGCTTATTAGCAAGGGAGTGACTGACTATGATGCAATTTGACTTAGACAAGATCGCCACAGCATCCCAGCAGCGCGTCAAAACCGACCTGATCCCGGTACTTCGCAAAGGTACATGGTTTGATGTTTCCCAAGCGCAGGAGAAGGTTCGTCATTACTTAGGTGATGTGCTTGTGCCGGAACCCGATGAACTGGCGTTCTGGGCAGCGTTCCGTCAGAAGCAGTACCAGCCAGAGCTGCTGTTCCGTGATGAAACAGTTCTGGCTCGAATCAGCCTACACCCCATGGCACTCTGGAAATGCAGTGAGAAACAGAGGAACCGCCCCACGCAGGAAAGGTAATTTAGCCCATGAAAAAACAAGGTCACTATTGTAAGGTGTGTGGCAGATACAGAGCAAACGAGAAATTCACCGGCAAAGGTCATGCCACGCATATCTGCAAAGACTGTGCCAAACTGCCTCCAGAGGAAAAAGCCAAGCAGGAGGCCTTGAACCGGTTATTCAATCTTCCCTGGCATTTATCGAAGGAGCAGAAGGCATGGCTGAAAAACAGAATGCAGGATCGCCGCCCGGAAGTCAAGGCGCTCGCCCAGGAGCAATACGATATGCGGTTTGGGCGCAGGCATCAGGAAATTCCGCTCGATGACTTCGACAATCCTGATGAGAATGAATTTGAAGAAATAGAATAGTGTTACAGCGGTCTGCTTCGGCAGGCCGCTTTTTTGTGAGAGGTGGAATTTTATGGCAACCACACGCTTGATGCCCCTGCACATCGGCAAAGGGCGGACAGTTGGTACCGCAATCCAAGCCATCATTGACTATGTAGAGAATCCCGAAAAGACCGACTATGGGAATCTGATTGCAAGCTGGCAATGCGACAGCCGTGTTGCCGACAGGGAGTTTCTGCTATCAAAGCAGCATTACATCCGAAACACCGGGCGAGTGCGTGGCTCCGATGATGTAATTGCCTATCACCTTCGTCAATCTTTCCGCCCCGGTGAGATTACGCCGGAGGAAGCGAATCGTTTAGGCTGTGAGTTGGCTCGGCGATTCACAAAAGGCAATCATGCCTACATCGTCTGTACGCACATCGACAAAGCCCACATTCACAATCATGTGATTTGGAACTCCACCGCCCTCGATGAGCAAAGCAAATTCCGTAACTTTTGGGGCAGCACCAAGGCTGTACGCCGCCTCAATGATACGATCTGTGTTGAGAACGGTTACTCCATTGTTGAAAATCCCAAGGGCAAGAGCAAGACCTACGACAAGTGGCTGGGCGATCAGAAGAAACCCTCCCACCGGGAGCGTATCTGCTATGCCATTGACGATGCCATTGAACAGAAACCTCAAAGTTTTGAGAAGCTGCTGGAGCTGCTGCGGGAGTCCGGCTATCAGATAAAAGGGGGCAAGGTTCCCTCCCTGCTGGGAAAAGGGCAAAAGCGTTTCATCCGCATGGACACGCTGGGTGCAGGCTACACCCCGGATAATCTTCGTGCTATCATTGATGGAACGAAAGCACATACCCCGAAAAAGAAGCGGGTCATGGACACACAGACCATACCCAGTGGCAGTCTGCTGATTGACATTCAGGCTAAGCTACAAGAGGGAAAGGGTGCCGGTTACGCACGGTGGGCAAAGAACTTCAATTTGAAACAGCTTTCCCAAACGCTGATCTATCTGGAGGAAAACAATCTGCTGGACAGAATCGTTCTGGAAGAAAGGACTACCGCCGTCACAGCGCAGTACCACACCCTGTCCGCCAAGATGAAATCTGCCGAGCAGCGCATGGCGGAAATCAAAGTGTTGCAGCAGCACATCATCAACTACGCAAAGACCCGCAACACCTATGTTGCCTACCGAAAGGCTGGCTACTCCAAGAGATTCCTTTTGGAGCATGAATCAGAAATCATTCTGCACAAGGCGGCAAAGCAGTTTTTTGACGAGCAGGGGCTGAAAAAACTGCCCACCGTCAAGAGTCTGCAAGCAGAATACGCCCAACTCCTGTCTGAGAAAAAAGCCATGTACGCAGATTACCAGAAAGCCAGGGAGGATATGCGTGCCCTGCAAACTGCCAAAGCAAATGTGGATCGGATTCTTGGTGACAATTCTCTCACCGAGGAGATCGAAACAGAAAAGAACCGGTGATAACCGTCTGTCAGCGATTTGCAAAATCGCGTAGCCGCTGGGATTTTCCAGCGTTTCCAGAACACGAACCAGTGTTCTGCGGGGATTGGGGCAGCGCCTCAACAAGCAGAAAGCCCTCATTTCCACTTGCGGAGAAATGAGGACTTTTCGCATCTGTATTACGGATGCATTGCTTGCCAGTTGTATCCAGAATTCCGGATACCGCATCCATATCCACACCTACCGGGAGTTTCAACTCTGCTCCCCGGAAATTAATTTGAAGCAGATCTGCCAACACAGAAACTGGCTCCAGCTGCACCAGTTGTGGCGCAGTCGCTTCTATCAGCTTCGCTCGCAGTTTTTTCTGCCAATAGTAAAAATTTTTTTTTTGAACTTTAATATGCAACGTTTATTTTCCATACCAACACCTTGCATTTACACTCTTATTTTGTTATAATATTCCAAAAGAATGTCCGACAATGATAAAGAAAGGAAATGCTTTTATGGCAGATATTCACGCTCTCTTTATGTCATTTAATGATTCAATTACTCTCTCAAATTCGAAAACCAGCAGCTTAAGAACCAGCCGTGATTCGTTAAGAAAAGGCATTAAAGAGTGGTTTAGTGATAATGATAAACAGAAACCTAAATTCTGTTGGCAGGGATCTTTTGCAATGAAGACTACTGTTAATCCGGTAGGAGGGAGCGATTATGATATCGACGATGGAGTCTATCTCTCTGGTTATTCCGACACTAATTCTTCCGATTGGCCTTCTACTACGACTGTGCATACTTGGGTGAAGAACGCGGTTACCGGACAAACAAAAGCCGATCCAATTAACAAGGATACCTGTATCCGTGTCGTTTACGCAAGTGATTATCACATTGATCTCCCAATTTACATTGAACAAAATGGTTCAATGTATCTTGCACATAAAAATAAAGGCTGGATGATTAGTGACCCCAAAGCGTTTAGAGATTGGTTTGTTCAAAAAGTGAATGATAATGATGAGCAATTGCGCCGTCTTGTGAAATATCTGAAAGCATGGAAAGATTATAAGTCAGTACCGTTAAAGGGCATCGAGATTACTATACTTGTTTCCAACAATTATTGTGTTTTCGAAGGACATGACGAAAAGTCTCTACGTGACACAGTTCAGGCTATCATTGATTCTTTGGAAATCAATTTTGCGTGCTATAAGCCAGTTGCTCCGTATGAGAATCTTTTTGACGGATGTAGCAAAACTAAGAAGGATAATATTCTTAATGCTCTAAAAGCATTAAAACAAGCGCTTGACAATGCAATAAATGTGGAAGATCCTTTAACTGCGTCCAATTACATGATTGATGAATTCGGAAGCAGATTCCCTAAAGGAGAAGCGTTGGAACAGACTGGGGCGAAGACAGCATATGCACGTACAGATGCGCCAGGAGTATTAAAGCATGACGGACGATCAGCATAACGAGCTTAATCAAAAGTTAGTACATCACGGGTTTGATAAAGTCGAAATCTTTGATGCCGAGGTATGCTGTCACTGTGTAATAGCCAACTGCGATGTGTCCTTAACTTGTAAACTTTCAGAGAGCTTCCCATATGAATTGCCAACTATATATATCTTAGAAGAATCCTACCAATGCATTGCCCCCTTGCCTCATGTAAACCGCGATTTTAGTATCTGTACTTTTGATCGAACAGTTTGTATTCCCAACTTCCTGTTCCCTGTTCAAATTATCGTAGATTCATTTTGTCAAGCACGAACTACGATTTTAGAAGGTATCACCAAAGTAAATTATCAGGATTTCTTTGAAGAAATAGATGCTTATTGGATAATTGAATGTACTCACCTTGCAGAAAGTATTGTGTCGCCCACGGATACAGTAAAAGTTGTGCAGCTATACTTAGGAAAGAACATTGTATATTTAGCCGATACAAAAGAGCTGCTTGATAGGTTTTTAGCTAACACTGGGATTAGGAAAAGATTTCAAAAAGATTATTGTGACTGTATCTACCTCCCTTTGGCAATCAAGCTTTATCCACCCTTTCCTAAAACCAACAATGAGTTATACCAACTGCTTCGTTCTGACTCAACGGTCTTCGAAGAATATAGGAGGTTTGCTCAAAAGTATTTGTCAAAAGGTTTTTTTGTGTTAACATCAACACCTAACACAAAATCAAGATGTTTCCAATTATGGCGACAGACTCCTACAGCCACTAACATTCCCGGCTTTCGCAAAGGTCGTGTTCCTGCTCAAATTGCGTACTTATTCGATGACCACCAAAAATCGATAACAAAACTTGCTGTTTGCAATTTGGCTCAGGATAGATTGCTTTTTCGTGGAGGTGAAGGTTTGCATACAAATGTGTCCAAATGCGCGGTTATCGGTTGTGGCTCAATTGGTAGCTATATCATTGAGGCATTAGCTGAATATGGCGTGTCACACTTTTTACTAAATGATAATGACAAATTATCTGCAGAAAATATTGCTCGTCATTTTTGCGGTTATGAGTCCATTGGAAAAAGCAAGGTATTTGCCATTAGTGATAGACTCAGAAAGCATAACCCCAATATAAGTACAGAATTATTTGACGAAAATGGAATTACTTTTATAGACTCGCATGAAGACAAGCTAAATGATTGTGACTGCATTTTTGTAGCCACTGCATATCCACCGCTTGAATACAAAATCATTGAAAAACTGAATTCCTTAAAAATAACCAAACCTGTCATATTGGTATGGGTTGAACCTTATTTGGCTGCAGGTCATGTATTAGTTTTGCAAAAACCGCAAGATGTTTTTGAGCAGTTTTTTGATTCTGATTTTGCATTTAAGCATAGAGTGCTCAATAACTATTCCGATTTTTCGAAGAAAGAATCTGGATGTCAATCCACATTTATTCCTTATTCTGCATTTCATCTAAAAAGATTTATTTACACATTTTTGGACTTTCTTATGAATGTATTTGCTCAGAGAAAAGAAGGAAACTACATTTTCACTTGGTGTGGCAACTTATCTGCAATTAGGACACTTGGAGGAATCATTGAACCCAGATTTACGGATGCGGATAATTTTAGTACGCATATTACGAGGATTGATTAATGCTGACAGTTTCTTTTTCAGATGGCACTATTGTAGACATTGAAGATGGAGTTCTCACTAAGTTTCAATCATTTGAGCAAAAGCAAATGTGGTCAAAAGAAGCGGGAGGAATTCTTATCGGAAAGAAATTAATGGATGATGAACACTATGTGCTGTCGGCAGTATCTACGCCAACAAAGCAGGATAGACGAACTCGTTATTCTTTTACCAGGAGTAAACAAAGTGCACAGCAGTATATTAATAAGCACTGGACTGAATCCGGTGGAATTGAAAACTATTTTGGTGAGTGGCATACTCATCCAGAAATCAAACCCTCGCCATCCAACATTGACAAATCACTAATTCGGCAAATTGTATCAGATAAATCCTCTCCGTTTTCAAAAGTATTACTGATTATTGTGGGCCAAAAAGGTACGTTGTATCTTGGACTTGCAGATTCACAAGGAACAGGGGTAATATCAATAACTCAAGAAATAGAGGTTGATTATGAACACCTACGAATTAAAGAGTGACATTCGGCAAAAAGTCACAATAATGATTGCCATCGTAAGTCTTCTGCTAGGGAATATTCTTTTTAATCTATGTAATTATCTGACACCGTATCTTGCATCGTTTCTCCCTTCAGTAACCGCATATTTCTCGCAGTGGGAGTACTTGGGCGTCTTTTCTTCTCAAATAACCGTTGGTACTGTATTCGCAGTAATTAATTGGTTGTTTGATAAACGGCTTTGGCGGATCCGTTGGATTAATAAATTCTTAGGTGTTCCAGATTTAAATGGATCTTGGGAAGGTGTGCTAGAGTCTTCGTTTGAGGAGAATTGTGTCAACAAAAAAGTTGATATGCAGTTGGAAATTGAACAGTCTTGGAATAGAATGAAGTGTACCAGTATCTTTCCAACTTCCAAGTCCTACAGTGATTTAGTTTGTTTGGATTCAGAAAGCTCACATGGGACTGTGTTAAAGTTTACATATACCAATCATTCCGAGGATCTTGCATCAGGGTTAACTCAGTTTGCTGGATATAATGAGTTGCGCCTTGATGATGCTAATACGTTAGCTGGAACGTACTATACAAAACGAGTTCCTGCCACAAGAGGCAAAATCTTATTAATTCGAAGAAATCCAAACGATGAAATTAATGTTTCGGTTAACTCACGTTAACATAATCGGGTAGGAGGCTAGCTATTGAATAGCCAGCCGACCTCCCACAGAACCGTGCGTACCGGTCTGGTACATGGCTCCTCCCCTGTTTATGCCGCTACAGACTTGCGGTAGTAAGAGTAAAAGAACTGGAATCCAGCCCTTTCAAGCCTTTGGTTTGAGAGGGCTGTTTGCAGTATAGGGCTGGATGCTATCCGCCAGTATCCCTTTCTGGAATTGGCAAGGATGCCCGCATTTCTATCTGCCATGGATACTGAATAGTAACCGTCAATTCTATTCTCGGATTGTAAATCGCTCTCCAATATGAAACAATACCCTCGTATAGTAACGGATAGTTTACGAGACTGGCGTAGAGTCTATGGCAGTCTCGTAGAGTCCGGGATACGGGGGTATTTTCATGAGCAGAGATTTACAAAGTAAGCGCTCAACAGCCACCCGTCTATAAAACATGCAGGCCCGCAACCACGGGCCTGCATGTTAGTCGAGATAGGTATTCACATAAGCATCCGAATTCTTCACACCGAATTC
>OFMX01001219.1_pt1 | contig 20657 bp, 15 predicted proteins | sample 1541901 | NCBI WGS metagenome assembly OFMX01 (sample SAMN04209222, study PRJEB22552) | human gut metagenome | biome: gut; material: feces | host: Homo sapiens | place: USA: Oklahoma | reverse complement strand
GGGCCTACGAAATGATCCGTTTTCCTCCGTCCCCAACAGATCACGTGATCCGAAGGGGACGGAGGAAAGCGGATCACAAACAGCGGCGGCGCGTCTGGCCGAACGAGCCCCCATACCCTCGTTCGGTCAGACGCGCCGCCGCGTTTTGTTTTTGTGCCGTATAATGACCACTACCTATGACGCGATACAAAAGAAAGGTGTTTGCCCATGCAGGCACAGAAGGCGGAGGGAACCCGCGACCTTATCGGCGCCGAGATGCGCGCCTGGCAAAAGATGCAGCAGATTGCGGCCGGCGTGTTCGAGCCGTTTGGTTTTAAACCCATCGAGACGCCCGCGATCGAGCAGGTGGACGTGTTTGTTCACGGTATCGGCCAGTCGACCGACGTCGTGCGCAAGGAGATGTTCCGCGTGTTTAGCGGCGCCAACCTGGAGCGCGTCTTTACCGAGGGTACCGATACCAAGCTCAAGCCCAAGCAGCGCCTGGCCCTTCGTCCCGAGGGCACAGCCGGTGTGGTGCGCGCCGTCGTGGAGAACAACCTGGTGCCCCAGGGCTCCACGCCGTTTAAGGCTTATTACGCCGAGGCCATGTTCCGCGGCGAGCGTCCTCAGAAGGGTCGCCTGCGCCAGTTCCACCAGGTGGGCATCGAGTGGCTCGGCGCTCCCGATCCGGCTGCCGACGCCGAGTGCATCATCATGCTCATGGAGTTCTACAAGCGCCTGGGCTTCGATCTGTCCAAGCTCCGTCTGCTTATTAACTCGATGGGCGATGCGCAGTGCCGTCCGGCATACCGCGAGCAGGTCAAGCAGTTCATTCTCGATCACGCCGACGAGATGTGCGACGAGTGCCGCGAGCGCGCCGAGCTCAACCCGCTGCGCGCCTTCGACTGCAAGAACGACCACTGCCGCGAGATCATGGCCGACGCCCCGCTGATGGGCGACAACCTGTGCGACGAGTGCCGCGAGCACTACGAGCAAGTCAAGCGCTATCTGGACGCCGCCGGTATCGAGTATGTTGAGGATCCCACCCTGGTGCGCGGCCTGGACTACTACACCCGTACTGTCTTTGAGGTCGAGGCTCCCGGCGCCGGTGTCGGCTCCATCGGTGGTGGCGGTCGCTACGATGGCCTCGTTGAGCTCGAGGGCGGTAAGCCCACGGCGGGCGTCGGCTTTGCCGTCGGCTTTGAGCGCGCCCTGCTGGCCCTGCAGGCCTTTGGCAGCGACCTGGGTGCCGAGGAAGTCCCGTGCGTCTACGTTGCCAACGCCGGCAAGGAGCTGCGTCAGAACGTCTTTACCATTACGCAGCAGCTTCGCGCTGCAGGGATTGTGACCGAGGCCGACTATCAGGGCCGTTCCCTTAAGGCCCAGTTTAAGCAGGCCGACAAGGTGGGCGCTAAGCTCATCCTAGTCCTGGGTGGCGACGAGCTTGCCGCCGGCAAGGTCAAGGTGCGCGACATGCAGAGCCACGACGAGGTACTGGTCGATTTGGCCAACGTTGTCGAGGCGGTTCGCGAGCGCCTGTAGCGTATCTTTTTGAGCTGCGGGCCTGCTAACGTGCCCTGCTCATGGAGAGCGATTGTTACGGGGGTGTTTCGCATTTATGCGGAATGCCCCCGTTTGCATATGCCGTCCACCGAGAAATACGACCATTTGGGGCAAAAAGCCTTGCAATGCAGAAAATACTTTTGTGTGGTAAAGCGCAATCAGCTTCGAAAGTTTTTGCCGAGTGCCTATAATAAATACCGCATGTTACGTGCATAGAAGGAGGAATGGGAGGAAACGTGGCTGAGAACCTAAGCAACCAGTCTGTACCCGAAGCCGCGGCGCGTGTCGCTGCCGTGGTCAACCGCCTCGTTAACCGAATCGGCTCGAATGCCGAATCCAAGGAGCGTCTCGCCGAGATCGAGATCCCCGAGGAGCTGCGCGACAATCTGGCGCTGTTCTTGCGCCTGGAGCGCCGTGTGCTTAGCGAGTATGATCCCGAGATCGCGGACCTGTTCGACAAGATTTTGACAGCCGAGATTGTGGCCAACGCCGGGAACCCCGGCACGCGTGCTGCCGACGAGTCCGTCGACGAGCAGGGCGTGCCCACTGCCGACGAGCCCACCGCCGTGGCGTTTCGTGAGGTCGTCGATCTGATCGACAGCCTGCCGCTCGATAAGCAGCAGGTTATCGTCCGCGCCTTTACGAGCTTCTTCCATCTGGCTAACCTGTCGGAGGAGAACTACCGTGTCGCGCAGCTGCGTGAGCGCGAGGCCGGCGCATCGACCGATACCGAGGTCGATCCCGCCAACGAACTCACCGTCGCCTATCACCAGTTGGTAAACGAGATGGGCGTCGAGGGTGCCAACGAGCTGCTCGGCAAGCTTGAGTTCCACCCCGTCTTTACCGCGCATCCCACTGAGGCCCGTCGTAAGGCCGTCGAGGGCAAGATTCGCCGTATCTCCAACCTGCTGGAGGAGCGTCCGCGTCTGGGCGGCTCCGACCTGGTGGAGAACGAGCGCCATATGCTGCAGGAGATCGACGCCTTGGTGCGTACGAGCCCCATCGCGCTCAAGAAGCCCACGCCGGTCGAGGAAGCCGATACCATCATCGACATCTTCGATAACACGCTGTTCGACGTCATCCCCGTCATCTATCGTCGTTTTGACGACTGGGTGCTGGGCGACAAGGCCGGTACCGTGCCGCCGCTGTGCCCGGCATTCTTCCATCCTGGCAGCTGGATCGGCTCCGACCGCGACGGTAACCCCAACGTCACCGCAAAGGTGAGCCGCGAAGTCGCCGCCAAGTATTTCACCCATATGGTGCTCAAGCTCGAGGACAAGTGCCGCCGCATCGGCCGCAACCTCACGCTCGAGGCCACCTACAGCAAGCCGTCTGCCGAGCTCATCAACCTGTGGAACCATCAGGTTGAGATGAGCACCCAGTACACCGCACGTGCTGAACTGATCTCCGAGCACGAGCCGCATCGCGCCGTCATGCTCGTCATGGCCGACCGACTCAACGCCACCGTCCGCCGTATCACCGACACCATGTATCACAGCGCAGACGAGTTCCTGGATGACCTGCGTGTCGTCCAGCGCTCGCTGGCCGCCTGCGGTGCCGTCCGTGCTGCCTACGGCCCGGTCCAGACCATCATCTGGCAGGTCGAGTCCTTCGGCTTCCATATGGTCGAGATGGAGTTCCGTCAGCACTCCGTGGTGCATGCCCGCGCCCTCAAGGATATCCACGAGAACGGTATCCATGGCGACCTGCAGCCCATGACGCGCGAGGTCATCGATACCTTCCGCGCCATTGGTTCCATCCAAAAGCGCTACGGCAAGAAGATGGCGCACCGCTACATCATCTCGTTCACCAAGAGCGCCCAGCATGTGGCCGATGTCTTTGAGCTGGCCCACCTGTCCTTTGCACACGAGGAGGATGTCCCCGAGCTCGACGTGATCCCGCTGTTCGAGCAGCTCGAGGACCTCGAGGGCTGCGTTGACGTGCTCGACCAGATGCTTACGCTGCCCGTGGTGCAAAAGCGCCTTGCCCAGACCAACCGCCGCATGGAGGTTATGCTGGGCTACTCCGATTCCTCCAAGGACGCCGGTCCTACCACGGCCATGCTCGCGCTGCACTCCGCGCAGGAGCGCATCGCCAAGTGGGCCGAGAAGAACAATATCGACCTGGTGCTCATGCACGGTCGCGGCGGTGCCGTGGGCCGTGGCGGCGGCCCGGCCAACAAGGCCGTGCTGGCGCAGCCCAAGGGTTCGGTCAACTGCTTCTTTAAGCTCACCGAGCAGGGCGAGGTCATCTTTGCCCGTTACGGCAACCGCACGCTGGCTCAGCGCCATGTTGAGTCCGTTGCCGCCGCAACGCTTTTGCAGTCGGCTCCGAGCGTCGAGAAGACCAACACCGAGACCACGCAGAAGTTCTGGGATATGGCCGAGAAGCTCAACGCCGCAAGCCACGAGCGCTATCTGGACCTGCTGAACACCGAGGACTTTACACCGTGGTTCTCGACCGTGACGCCGCTGACCGAGGTCGGTCTGCTGCCGATTGGCTCGCGTCCCGCCAAGCGCGGCTTGGGCGCCAAGTCGCTCGACGACCTGCGTACCATTCCGTGGATCTTCAGCTGGAGCCAGGCGCGCATTAACCTGGCCGCTTGGTACGGCCTGGGCACCGCCTGCGAGCAGCTGGGCGACCTTGACCAGCTCAAGGCTGCCTACCAGGAGTGGCCGTTCTTCCGCACCTTTATCGACAACATCGAGATGTCGATCGCCAAGACCGACCAGCGCATCGCCAAGATGTATCTGCACCTGGGCGATCGCCAGGATCTGTCCGAGAAGGTCTTCACCGAGATGCAGCTCACGCGTAAGTGGGTCCTTGCCATCGTCGGTGACGAGTGGCCGCTGCAGCGCCGCCGCGTGCTTGGCTGCGCTGTCCGCGTGCGTAACCCCTATGTCGACGCCCTGTCTATCGCCCAGGTCCGCGCCCTTCGCGAGGTGCGTATGAACCAGGACGAGATGGCTGAGGAGAAGAAGGCCGAGTACATGAGCCTGATTCTTTCGACTGTGACCGGCGTCTCGGCAGGATTGCAGAACACGGGGTAATCGATAGCCCTGTAGTCGTCCGGGTCCGCCATCAGCTTACTTTTAGGCACGTCCTCGGACATGCAAGAAGCCCTCGCTGCGCACTTCGTGCGGCGAGGGCTTCTTGCGTCCTGTGGAGTGTGCCTAAAAGTAAGCTGATGGCGGACCCTGCGATGTCCGGTCTTCGACGGATTACTGGCTGGGGAAAAGATGGCGCGCTTCGCGCACTTTGATGGGGTCTGTCCCGGCGGCGCATTTGGCGTTTCTAGCCTTACGACTGTAGCGGCCGCGGTTCCCTTTGGGATCGCGGCCATTTTGTTGTGGGTCAAATATGAACGTTGTGTTAATGAGTCGGTGGACGGTGGTGTTTTTCGGTGAGCGGCGTATCCTTCCAACGGTTTATCTAGTGTGTCAGTTGAAAAGGAAGAGGGCGCTCGTCATTGTTTGAATGTGAACTGCCGTTTGACCACAAGACGTTGCATCTGGAGCTCGAGGATAAGAACTTCGCGGGTGTGATGGAGGGTCATCAAAACGAGTTTAAGACCACGAAATCGCAGGAAGAACTGGTAGAGGAGTCGCTTGCCAACCCTTATGGCTCGCCTTCGCTCGAGGAGCTTTGTGCTGGCAAGAAGGATATTGTCATCATTAGCTCCGATCATACGCGTCCCGTTCCCTCGCGTGTGACGATGCCTATTCTGCTGCATCACATCCATTCCGCTGCGCCCGAGGCTCGCGTGCGTATTCTGGTTGCTACGGGTATGCATCGTCCGTCGACGCACGAGGAGCTCGTCAACAAGTACGGCGAGGAGATCGTTGCCAACGAGGAAATCGTTATGCACGTCGCGACTGACGACAGCATGATGAAAAAGATCGGCACCCCGCCTTCTGGTGGCGAGTGCATCATCAACAAGATTGCCGCCGATTGCGATCTGCTGCTTGCCGAGGGCTTCATTGAGCCGCACTTCTTTGCTGGTTTCTCCGGCAGCCGCAAGTCCGTCCTGCCCGGCATCGCCAGCTACAAGACCATCATGTACAACCACAACGGCCAGTTTGTGAACGATTCTCATTCGCGTGCAGGCAACCTGTGCCACAACCACGTGAGCGAGGACATGTTTGCCGCTGCCGAGATGGCTCACCTTGCCTTTGTGCTCAACGTGGTTCTCAACGGCAAGCATGAGGTCATCGGCTCCTTCGCCGGTGACATCCACAAGGCACACGAGGCTGGCTGCGAGTTCGTGAAGAGCCTTGCCGGCGTTGAGCCCGTCGAGTGCGAGATTGCCATCACCACCAACGGCGGCTACCCACTCGACCAGAACATCTACCAGGCCGTGAAGGGCATGTGCTCTGCCGAGGCCACGCTTCCCGAGGGCGGTGTGATTATCGACGTTGCCGGTTGTGCCGACGGTCACGGTGGCGAGGGCTTCTATCACAACATCGCTGACAACGATCCGGCAGAGTTTGAGCGTGCCTGCATCGATCGTCCCAAGGACGAGACCCTGCCCGATCAGTGGACGAGCCAGATTTTCGCCCGCATCCTGGCACATCACCCTGTGATCATGGTTACCGACCTGTGCGATCACCAGATGATTAAAGATATGCACATGACGCCGGTTAACACCCTCGAGGAGGCGCTCAAGCTCGCCTTTGAGATGAAGGGTGCTGACGCCAAGGTGGCCGTCATTCCCGATGGCCTGGGTGTTGTCGTCGCGCAGCACTAGTGCGCGGCCTAAACGAATCGTTTATAACCGACAAGAAAGATAAGGTTTTATGCTTACCAAACTCCTCTGCGAATTCGGCGCAACTGCCCTCATGATCATCTTTGGCGTGGGCGTGCACTGCGATACGGTGCTCAAGGGCACCAAGTATCAGGGCTCCGGCCACATGTTTGCCATCACCACTTGGTCTTTTGGCATCTCGGTCTGCCTGTTTGTCTTTGGCGGTGCCGTGTGCATGAACCCCGCCATGGTGCTTGCCCAGTGCATCGTCGGCCTGGTGCCGTGGAGCAGCTGCATCCCCTTCATGATTGCCGATATGCTCGGCGGCTTTGTGGGCGCCGTAATCGCTTGGCTTATGTATGCCGATGAGTTCAAGGCTTCCGATGGCGTCGTTGATCCCATTGCCCAGCGCAATATCTTCTCGACCAACCCCACCACCGAGGGCACGAACTATGCCCGCAACTTCTTCTGCGAGGCTATCTGCACCTTTGTGTTCATCAGCGCCATCCTTGCTGCCGCTAACCGCGCCGGCGAGAACGTTCTGATGCTCGCTATCTGCGTCGGTCTGATCGTTTGGGCTGTTGGCATGGGCATGGGCGGCATCACCGGCTTCGCCATGAACCAGGCTCGTGACCTTGGTCCTCGCATGGCCTATCAGGTGCTGCCGATTAAGAACAAGGCTGACAACAACTGGAAGTACGGCCTGCTTGTTCCTGGCATCGCTCCGTTTATCGGTGCCGCTCTGGCCGCACTGTTTGTGCACGGTTTCTTGGGCATGTTCTAGTCCAAGGCTACATAGTTGTCCGCTGGCCGCATGGGGTAACTTCCCAGCGCGTCCTCGGACATGCAAAAAGGCTCGCTGCGCACTTCGTGCGGCGAGCCTTTTTGCGTCCTGCGGAATGCGCTGGGAAGTTACCCCATGCGGCCAGCTGCGGGATCTTAGTCGCGTTGGAACAAGCAACCCAACATATATATCTGAATTTGGATGGGAGGGGCTTGTTGCTGGTAGGAGCGTTGGGCTGCTGTTGACACTTTGGGATGGATTGTGCTTTGGGTTGGGGCGGGGCTTTGAGATGAGGGCGGAACTTTGGGATGAGGGGTTTACTTAGTTGAAGAGGGGCATTATGGCCGAGAGGTAGTCTTTGGCTACGTCGGACTTATCTGCTTGGAAGTTGTGCCAGGCCCACCATTGGATCATTCCTACGAAGCTTGAGGCTATGTGGTGTAGTAGGAAGCTTCGGTCCATGGTTCCGGCGGGGCCTGCGGGGTCGACGGGGACGGTTTCGGCTGCTCGTGACATGATGGTCTTGCGCAAGCAGTCGGCGAAGACGCGTGAGCCGGCGCCGGCTACGAGGGCTCGAACGCCCTGACGGCGCTCCCAGAGGTTGTTGAGGATATGCTCGACCTGCACGAATGGGTCGTCGAGCGGTGTGCCATCGTCGTCGAGGGCGTGGGTGCAGATGTCGCTCACGAGTTCGGACAGTAGGTCATCTTTGCTCTTGAAGAGGCCGTAGAATGTCGCGCGGCCTACGTGAGCGCGCGCGATGATGTCGCCGACGGTGATCTTGCCGTAGTCCTCCTCGCGAAGGAGCTCGGAAAACGCCGTGACAATAGCGGCGCGGCTTTTTGTCTTGCGGGCATCCATGGCTATGCATCCACGTGAACAAGCAGGCAACGGAGCGTGCCGGAGCAGCCCTCGTAGGGGCGCTTACCGGCGCCGTAGCCGACGGCCTCGATGCGGTAGCGGGCCGGCAGGTGCTCGGACGTGCGCAGTGCGGCGACGATGGCGGCGCCCGTGGGCGTCACGAGCTCGCCGGCGACCGGTGCGGGCGTGAGGGCGATATTGCCTGCTTGGCATAGGTTGACGACGGCGGGCACCGGGATGGGCATAAGGCCGTGGGCACAGTGGATGGTGCCGTGACCCTCGGAGAGCGACTCGACGACAATATCCTCGATGCCCAGGTCATCGAGGCAGATGGCGACAGAGCAGATGTCAACGATGGAATCGATGGCGCCTACCTCGTGGAACATGACGGTCTCGGGCGTTTTGCCGTGGGCCTTGGCCTCGGCGGCGGCGAGCGCGGCAAAGATGGCGAACGCGCGACGCTTGGCGCCATCGCTTAGCTGCGAGCCTCCGATGATGGCGTTGACGTCCGTCAAAGAACGGTGGTGATGGTGGTGGGCGTGATGGTGATCCTCGTGGTCATGACCGTGGCCCTCATGGTCATGCTCGTGGCAGTGCTTGTGTTCGTGCTCGTCATGATCATGATGGTGGTGCACATGCTCGTGCATGTGCTCGGCAGCTGCTTCGTTGCCGTAGAGCCAGGCCATGTCGTGGTCGTGGTTCTCGAGCTCCTCTGCCAGCTGAACGTCAAAGTCGCAGGCGTCGATGCCATGCTTGTTTACACGTGTAACGGCAATCTCAAAGCCGCCGACCGGCAGCGTGGCGAGCTGTTCGCGCAGGTGCTCCTCGCTGGCGCCCAGGTCGAGCAGGGCCGCGACGGTCATGTCGCCGCTGATGCCCGAGGTGCCGTCGATGATAAGCGTGTGCTGATGGTTGGACATGGAATGCTCCTTAACGGGCGCGGGGTGTGCTGGCGCTCAGATGATTGATAAGACTTGCCTGGTAGGCGGCGCCGAAGCCATTGTCGATGTTGACGACCGAAACGCCGCTGGCGCAGGAGTTGAGCATGGCGAGCAGCGCGGCTACGCCACCAAAGCTCGCGCCGTACCCCACGCTGGTGGGAACGGCGATGACCGGACAGCTCACCAGACCGCCGACAACGCTCGCCAGAGCGCCCTCCATGCCGGCGATGGCGATGACCACCTGTGCCTGGGCAAGTTCCTCGGCATGCGCGAGCAGGCGGTGCAGGCCGGCGACACCTACGTCGTAGAGGAGATCGACCTCGTTGCCATAGAACTCGGCTGTCAATGCGGCTTCCTCGGCGACGGGCAGGTCGCTCGTGCCGGCGCAGGCGACGACGATGTGTCCGTTGCCGGTGGGGGAGGGCTTGCCACCCACCAGGGCGAGCTGGGCGTCCGGGACATATCCCAGGTCGATGTCGTTGCCAAGAAGCTCAGCGGTGCGCGCGGCTTTTTCGGCATCCAAGCGTGTGACTAGGATGCGCTCCTGGCCGGCATCGCGCAGCGCCTCGATAATGGCGGCAATTTGCTCGGCGGTTTTACCGGCACCGTAGACAACCTCGCCGGCTCCCTGGCGCACTCCGCGCGAAAGATCGAGCTGCGCAAAGCCCAAATCGGCAGTCGGAGCCGTCTGGATGCGCGTAAGGGCGTCGGCGGGGGTGACTGATCCGCCGGCAACATCGCTCAGCAGCTGCTCTAGATCTCGCTTATCCATATATGTTCCCTTCGACGGCGCAAAGTCTAGCACTCAAAGGGTATGTTTCCGAACACTAAGACAAAATTGTTCGGAAACTATAGGACAGACTGATTCTATTGTTAGAAGGATCGACTAGTCGCGCAGAATGATATCCATCGCGAGCATCAGGTTGCGCTCGTCGATGGCAAATGGGGCCGCCTCGCGCGTCTTGGGCTTGGCACAAAACGCGATGCCGGTGCCCGCGGCCTGGATCATGGGGATGTCGTTGGCGCCGTCGCCGATCGCGACCGTGTGGGCCATGTCGACGCCGCACTCAACTGCCCAGTCCAGCAGCTGGATGAGCTTGGACTCCTTGGTCACAATGTCGGCAGCCAACTTACCGGCGAGCTTGCCGTCCACGACCTCCAGGCGGTTGGCCAGGCAAAAATCGATGCCCGCGGCGGCCACGATCTTGTCGGCGACCTCGTGGAAGCCGCCGCTCACCACGCCGACCTTCCAGCCCTTGCTGTGTGCCGAGCGCACAAGCTCCAGAGCGCCGGGGGTAAACGTCACGCGCTCAAAAGTGCGCTCGAACACGCTCTCGTCCAGGCCGGCAAGCAGCCCCACGCGTTCCTCGAGCGCTTGCTTAAAGTCCAGCTCGCCGCGCATAGCGCGTTCGGTGATCCGCGCAACTTGCTCGCCCACGCCGGCCTCCTCGCCCAAAAGATCGATGACCTCCTGGTTGATGAGCGTGGAGTCGATATCCATAACGATGAGGCGTGCAGTCATGACGGGCCTTTCCAAGTGCTGTTTTATTGGGGCATATTGTCGCACGTGACGAGCGCGGGCGGGTGCCACGGTGCGGCAATTGTTTCGTCTCCGTCAAGTCTTTGGGCAGGAGCTACTTTTCCGCGGCACATCGACACAGGTGCGATAAGATAGAACGCCATGTCTGGCTGCGCGGTTTACGCAGGCTGGGCAAATCTGTACGACGCCGCCCGGAACGACACGGGGCGGCACAGATCCATAAAGGAGGATCACTGGTATGAGCCAGACCCGTCCCATCGACGAGCATTCCATGCACACCCGTACCTGCGGCGAGCTTCGCCGCGAGAACGTGGGCGAAGAGGTCACCCTCACCGGTTGGGTGAGCCGTCGCCGCGATCACGGCGGCCTTATTTTCTGCGACCTTCGCGACCGCGAGGGCATCACGCAGCTCACCTTCGACCCCGAGCACTCCGACGGCGACGCCTTTAAGATTGCCGAGACCATGCGTCCCGAGTGGCCTATCAAGATCCACGGCGTCGTGCGCTCCCGTGGCGAGGAGACCACCAACGCCAAGCTCGCGACCGGCGAGATCGAGGTCCTGACCGACCACGCCGAGGTGCTCAACACGTCCGTCACCCCGCCGTTCCAGATCGAGGACGGCATCGAGACCAGCGAGGACACCCGTCTGCGCTATCGCTATCTGGACCTCCGTCGTCCCGAGATGATGGCAAACCTCAAGCTGCGCTCCGACTTTACCTTTGCCATTCGCGAGGCGCTGCACAACCGTGAGTTCATGGAGGTCGAGACGCCCTCCCTGTTCAAGTCCACACCCGAGGGCGCCCGCGACTTCATCGTCCCCAGCCGCATCCAGCCGGGCAACTTCTACGCTCTGCCGCAGTCCCCGCAGCTTCTGAAGCAGCTGCTCATGGTCGGTGGCGTCGAGCGCTACTACCAGGTTGCCAAGTGCTTCCGCGACGAGGACCTGCGTGCCGACCGTCAGCCCGAGTTCACCCAGGTCGATATCGAGATGTCTTTCGTGGACCAGAACGATGTCATGAGCGCGCTCGAAGAGGTTCTTGCCGATGCCTTCGGCCGCATGGGTGTCGAGATGCCCACGCCGCTGCGTCGCATGAACTACTGGGATGCCATGGACACCTATGGCTCCGACAAGCCCGATACCCGCTATGGCATGCACCTGGTCGACCTGACCGACATCTTTGCCAACTCCAAGTTCAAGGTCTTCGCGACCGCCGCAAATGAGGAGGGCTCTGTCGTCAAGGCCATCAACGCCAAGGGCGCCGGTGCCTGGGCACGTGCCAAGATCGATAAGCTCGCCGGCGTGGCCTCCACGTTTGGCGCCAAGGGCCTGGCCTGGATCGCTTTCCGCGAGGACGGCTCCATTAACAGCCCCATCGTCAAGTTCTTCTCGGACGAGGAGATGGCGGCTCTGCGCGAGCGCATGGACGTCGAGCCCGGCGACCTTGTGATGTTCGCCGCCGGCCCGCGTCTGCTCTCTGACGAGATCCTGGGCGGCATGCGTTCTCATATGGCCAACGCACTCGAGATCAAGCGCGAGGGTCACGACTTCCTGTGGGTCGTCAACTTCCCGCTGTTCCATTGGGACGAGGATCGCAAGGCCTATGCTGCCGAGCACCAGCCCTTTACCCTGCCGACCGAGACCGACATCGCCAAGATCGAGGCCGACCCGTTGGCAGCCGGTTCTTGCACCTACGACTTTGTCATGGACGGCTTTGAGGCCGGCGGCGGCGGTATGCGTATCCACAACGCCGAGATGCAGATGTCCATGCTCAAGCTTCTGGGCTTTACCGAGGAGCGCGCCGAGTCTCAGTTTGGCTTCCTCATGGAGGCCCTCAAGTTTGGTGCGCCCCCGATGGGCGGTTTCGCTCTGGGCCTGGACCGCGTGTGCATGCTGCTCACCGGTTCCGACTCCATCCGCGACGTCATGGCGTTCCCCAAGACGGCCAGCGGCTCCGACCTCATGTCGGGCGCCCCGAGTGCCGTTTCCGGCGCCCAGCTCAAGGACGTCAGCCTGCGCCTGATGTAGGCGAGCGGCTACATATTGCTTGCAACGAGGGAAGGACGTGTGCCTTTCCTCGTTTTTTATGCGCCGAGATTGTGAGGGCTTGGGATGACCGGGCGTCGCGGAAAGTGCGTCCCGGAATCTGTGTCCAGAACGGGTCGCGCTTTCCCAAAGGGGGTCCTCTGGGAAAGCGCGACCCAGAATTCGGCAAAATAATGGGGCACAGTTTCCGGTTGAGCCGTCTAACGGAAACTGTGCCCCAGAATGAGCGCTCAAAACGGGGCAGTCTTTCCGCAACAATTGTCTGGCGGAAAGACTGCCCCAGTTTTTTTATAGCGAGTCTCTCTGGATCAGCTGCATGTGCATCACGGAGGTGGTGGGCTCGGCACCCTTGATCATGTCGAGCGCAATGTTGGCAGCCATGTGGCCTTCTTCGCGCAGGGGCTGGCGGACGGTCGTGAGCGCGGGGACGCAGCGCGCCGCAATCTCGTGATCGTCGAAGCCGACGACAGAAACGTCCGCAGGAACGGATAGGCCTGCCTCGTTGAGCGCGGTGATGACGCCAGCCGCGATACGGTCCGATCCGCAGAGCACGCCATCGAAAGCAATCTCGCGCGCGAGGATCTGGTGCATGGCCTGATAGCCGTCTCCGTTGTTCCAGCCGGTATAGATAACGTTTGCGTCTGGGAGGTCTTCGCCCAAGACGGCACGGTAGCCGCGCAGGCGGTCGACAACAGCGGGGTTGTCTTGCGGTCCCAACACGGCGACGATATCTTTGCGCCCGCGTTCCTTCATGGCGAGTGCCGCAAAGTGTCCGCCCTCTTCGTCGTCAGAGTAGACTGTCGAGAACACATCGCGATAGGGGTGGCCCTCGAGCTGGCCGCACAACACGGTGGGTACGCCCAGCTCGCGCAGCACATCGAGCAGCTCGCTGCCCTTGTAGGGGGAGACGTCGATCACGGCGTCGAACGAGCGGCGCTCAAAGTGCTCGCGTGCGCGGTTGCGCTCATGCGTAGAAGACGCCTGCAAGATAACGGGCAGATAGGACGACTCCGACAGTTCCTCGGTAATGCCGCTCAAAAACTCGCTATAGGTGGGGTCGCTGAAGAGTTCACTTAGGGGCTCGGTCACGAGCACGGCGATGATTTCCGTGCGCCCGACAGCGAGCGCTCGGCCACGAGCGTTGGGGACAAAATTGACTTCCTTGGCCGCCGCGCGGACGCGCTTTTTGGTTTCCTCGCTAATGCGGGGCGAATCGTTGAGAGCGCGCGATGCCGTGGAGCGCGACACGCCGGCAGCTGCGGCAACCTCGGCAAGCGTAGGTGCGGTGCGAACTGGTTGGGTCATGGCGTCTCCTGGAGAATGCGGTCGATGTTGTCGCTGATACGGGTTGGTGCGGATACAGCTTACTATAGTGCGCCTGAACAGCGTTCATGGTATCCGGTGACCGGTGTCGTTTTGCAACCAAGCCACAATCGAATACGTCTCGTGTGGGTGAGATATCAGCGGGCGTGGTGGTTGCCTACGAGCTTAAGAACGATGTCTTGCGCTGAGTGTCGATACTCAGGGTGACATAAGTGTCCCGGTTGTACAACCGGTTGCACCGTTAACCCGACCAAATCGACCGTTCAGCGGACAACCGGTTGCACAAGAATCACTACGATGACGAAGGAGCATCACCATGGACGCCATTAACGATTGGGAAAACCAAGCGCTCACCCACAGGAACCGCCTGGCACCCCATGCGTACTTCATGGGTTACGAGACCGCCGATCTCGCCGCTACGTACAGCCGCGAGCTGTCGCGCGGGTTTGTCCAGCTGTCCGGCTCGTGGCAGTTCCGCCTCTTTGAGGGGCCTGCTGCCGTCTCTAACGAGGAGCTTTCCACGTACGAGCCCGAGTGGGATCACGTGGAGGTTCCGCACCTGTGGCAGGTAGACGGCTATGGCAACCTTGCCTACACCGACGAGGGTTTCCCGTTCCCGGTGGATCAGCCGTTCGTTCCCTCTGACGATCCCACGGGCGTGTACCAGCGCATCGTCAATCTTCCCGCCGTGCCTGCCGGCGCTCGCGAGATCATTCGCTTTGACGGCATCGAGAGCTATGGCGAGCTGTACGTCAACGGCAAGTTTATCGGCATGACCAAGGGCTCGCGCCTGTCTGCCGAGTTCGACGTGACCGACGCGCTTGTCGAGGGTGACAACCTGTTTGCGGTCAAGGTTCTGCAGTACAGCGATGGTAGCTATATCGAGGACCAAGACATGTGGTGGGCATCGGGCATCTTCCGCGATGTGTACCTTATGCAGCGTCCCGCCGCACACCTGGTCGACTTTAGGTTCCGCACGCACCGCGAGGGCGATGCCGCTCTGATTACGCTCGATACGGTGGCCGAGGGCGCTTCCCGCATCGTGTATACGCTCAGCGATGGCGAGAACGTGGTGGCTACGGGCGAGTGCGTCGACGGCCATGCCGAGTGCAGCGTGACCGATGCCCACTTCTGGAATCCCGAGGACCCCTTCCTCTATGACCTTACGTTTGAGGTCTACGACGGTGACCAGGTCAGCGAATACGTCCCGCATCGCCAGGGTCTTGCCGAGGTGACGGTCGAGGGCAATCATATCTACCTCAACGGCACTTACTTTAAGATGCATGGCGTCAACCGCCACGATCACGACGATCACAAGGGCCGCGCCGTGGGCCTCGATCGCATGCGCCGCGACCTGGAGCTCATGAAGCAGCACAACATCAACGCGGTGCGCACGTCCCACTACGCCAACGACCCGCGCTTTTACGAGCTGTGCGACGAGTATGGCATCATGCTGGTCGCCGAGACCGATATGGAGAGCCACGGCTTCGAGAATATCGGCAATATCGCCCTGGTCACCGACGACCCGGCATGGGAGCCGGCCTACGTCGACCGCATTGAGCGCCTGGTGATGCAGGAGCGCAACCACGCCTGCATCATTATGTGGTCGATGGGCAACGAGAGCGGCTATGGCTGCAACATCCGCGCGATGTACGCCAAGGCTCACGAGCTCGATGGTCGTCCGGTCCATTACGAGGAGGACCGCAACGCCGATACCGTCGACGTTATCTCCACCATGTACTCCCGTGTGTCGCAGATGAACGACTTTGGTGAGCATCCATTCCCCAAGCCGCGCATCAACTGCGAGTACGGTCACTCCATGGGCAACGGCCCCGGAGGCCTGTCCGAGTATCAGGAGGTCTTCGATCGCTGGGATTGCATCCAAGGCCAGTTTATCTGGGAATGGTGCGACCACGGTTTGGCTGCTGTGACCGAGGACGGCGTTGCCTACGATATGTACGGTGGCGACAACGGCGATTACCCCAACAACAGCAACTTCTGCATCGATGGCATGGTGTTCCCTTGGCAGCAGCCGAGCCCGGGCCTCACTGAGTATGGTCAGGTCATCTGCCCGGTTCGCATGGCTTACGACGACGAGGCGGGCGAGCTGACCGTCACCAACAAGCGTTGGTTTACCACCCTTGAGGATGTCTGCCTGTCGGCGGAGACCCTGGTGGACGGCGACGTGGTCTGCCGCAAGACGCTCATGCCCGGCGCGGTTGCCCCCGGCGAGTCCGTCCAGCTTCCGCTGGTGATTCGCGAGGCCGCGGTAGGCGAGACCCTGCTGACCGTGCGCGCCTACACCATGGCCGCTCACGTCTGGTGCGAGCCGATGTTCCAGTTGGGTGCTAGCCAGTTTGCCATCGCCAACCATCCGGCGCCGGCCATCGCTGCCCCCGCTCGTCCTGAGCTTACGGTCGAGGAGACCGAGCAGGAGATCCACATTCACTCCCTCAACGGCGAGCTGACCTTCAGCAAGGTCAACGGTACCGTGAGCGAGTGGAAGGCATCCGGCCGCGACGTCATGGCCTCTGGTCCCCAGGTTGGTTTTTGGCATCCGCTCGTCGACAACCACGCCCAAGAGTATGACTCCCTGTGGAAGGACAACTTCATCGATGTGATGCAGACGTCTACCCGCAAGGTTACTTGGAAGCAGGACGGCAATGTGGTCGTCGTTACCGTGAGCCAGCGTATCGCTCCTCCCGTCCGCGCGTTCGGCATGCGCGTCGAGCTCGTCTACACCGTGCTTCCGAGTGGCCGCGTCGACCTCAAGGTTTCCGGCGAGCCCTACGGCGATTACTCGGATATCATCCCGCGCATCGGCATCTCCTTCGAGGTCCCCGGTTGCGATCGTGCCGTCGAGTGGTATGGCCACGGCCCGGGCGAGAACTATCCGGACTCTCTGCGCGCCAACCCGGTCGGTCATTACCGCACTACGGTCGACGACATGTTCACGCCCTACGTTATGCCTCAGGACTGTGCCAACCGCGAGGGTACCCGCTGGGTTGCCCTGCGTTCCAGCCACGGTGACGGTCTGGTCGTGACGCGTCCGAGCGACGCCGCTTCCAACCCGTTCTCGTTCTCGGCATGGCCCTATAGCTGCGAGGCCATCGATAACGCCAAGCACGTCTACGACCTTGTCAAGGGCGATACGGTCACGGTCAACATCAACGACCAACTGCTCGGCCTTGGCTCGAACTCTTGGGGTTCCGAGGTGCTCGATTCCTATCGCACCCGTTTTGAGAGCTTCAGCTTTGAGGTGTCCCTGCGACCGCTGACGTCTGCCGATCTGGCTCAGGCGCTGGCACCCATTAAGGAGGCATAAGCCATGCATGTCTTTAACTCGCGCGCCGATTTCGACGCTCAGATGAAGTCCGTCAAGAAGTGGATGCGCACCGGCCAAGCGCTCGATGGTGTTGCCGACCTGCAGCACGACGTGGCTTACTCCATCGGCGACTCGTTGGTGTACTGGTGGGTCTATGCCCGCGAGGCGGTCACTGCCGATCTGGTCGGTCACCGTCGCTACCATGCCGTGCTCGCTCCGCTCGACGGCGACCTGACCGTCGAGGTTGCCCCCAAGGCAGGCCTCACCTGCACCCGCGCCTACAGCGATATCGATGATCGCGAGCGCTTTGAGGGGGCGGGGGAGACCGTGACGATTCCCGCCGGCGGCGTTGCCGTCGTCGAAATTGACGAGGCCTACCGTGTCGTGGCCGATGCCGCGGATCCCCGCGTCGTGGTACTGCACGTGACAGTCGAAGGTTATTCCTTCCCCAACAAGTAGTATTCGTCCGCCTGGGCGTTTGCTTCGCGCCGTTAAGGGGGATGGCTTTGTTGACTCCCTTTTCCCCATTCCCCTTAGCAGGTGCGCCGTCCGTGTTTGCACTTGCAGCTCGGACGGGTTTAGATGACATTTAACAGATGATTGGGAGGGCTTATGAGCTCTGAAAAACGAGGAACGATTGGTTCGTTCGCTCTGCTGGGCATGACGGTCGCCGCCGTGTTCGGTATCAAGAACATCATCAACAACAACGCGGCCATCGGCTTGGCAGCTGCGCCGTCGTTCTTCTTCGCCACGCTTTTGTACTTTGTCCCCTATACCCTGGTTACCGCCGAGTTCGTCGGCCTCAACAAGGACTCCGAGTCTGGCGTGTACGCATGGGTTAAGACCTCGATGGGTGGTCGCTGGGCGTTCCTGACGGCATTTAGCTACTGGTTCGTTAACCTGTTCTTCTTTGCGTCCGTCCTGCCCAACGTCATCATCTACGCGAGCTACGTGTTCTTTGGTGCCAACGTCGAGCTTTCGCAGCTGTGGATCACCATTATCGAGATCGTCGTCTTTGCTATCGCCACGTGGGTTTCGACCAAGGGCGCTAAGTGGATCGGCTCCATTTCCTCCTTTGGTTCGACCGCGGCTCTCGGCCTGACCGCCGTGTTCATCCTGCTGTCCCTGGCTGCTGCCTTTGGCGGCGTTGAGTTCGCTACGGCTCCTACTCCCGCTAACATGGCTCCCGACATGAGCAACTTCGCAACTGCGTGGGGCTTTTTCGGTACGCTTGCCTGGATCATCCAGGGCGTTGGCGGTGCTGAGTCTGTCGGCGTGTTCCTTAACGACCTTAAGGGCGGCGTCAAGGCCTTCGTGCGCACCGTCGTTATCGCCGGCCTGACCATCGGCCTTCTGTATGCAGGCGCTTCGCTGCTGGTTAACCTGTTCATCCCCGAGGGCAGCGTTGCCATCTCCACCGGCATCTTCGACGTGTTCGGCGCTGTCTTTGCCCACTTTGGCATTCCTATGGAAGTGTCCACGCGCGTCATCGGCTTGATCCTTCTCGCCGCTACGCTGGGTTCCCTCATGATGTGGACCTCCGCTCCCATCAAGGTCTTCTTCACCGAGATCCCCAAGGGCGTCTTTGGTAGCAAGATCGTCGAGCTCAACGAGCATGGCATTCCTGCCCGCGTCGCTTGGCTGCAGTTCGCCATCGTCGTCCCCATCCTGATCATCCCGGCCCTGGGCTCCGGTAACCTCGACGACCTGCTCATGATTGTCACCAACATGACGGCTGCCACCGCTCTGCTCCCGCCGCTGCTGATTCTGCTTGCCTACTTTATGCTGCGCAAGAACTTCGACGCTGCTCCCCGTGGTTTCCGCATGGGCTCGCGCAGCTTTGGCCTGGTCGTTGCCGCATTCCTGCTTGTGGTCTTCTGCTTCGTGCTTGTCTGCGGCACCATTCCGCTCGATCAGCCGCTGTGGCTGACGCTGGTCTACAACGTTGGCGGTGTGGTTGTCTTCCTGGGCCTTGCCGTGATGTGGTACAACCGCTATATCAACCGTCTGCGCGAGACCGATCCCGAGGCTGCCGAGAGCGAGCTGCGCCCCTCCGTCCTCGACATGATGGAGTAGCGGCTAGGATTAATCTGCGGCTGTGGAATAAATCGATCCCCTTTCCTAGGGAGGGGCCTTACGAGGCCCCTCCTTTTGTGTTTTGGGGCATGGTTTGGACCCTGTGGGCAAAAAATGCCAAATATGAGTACTGCTGCAAAAGAGGTGTCATATTTTTCGGCCTATTCTGAGCAAAAATGGGCTCAAAATCAATTTATCTAACCCCCTTTAAAGGGCGTTTGACAGCTTTCAACCTCTTCGAATCGCTCAAATTAGGCAATTTGCTCTCGATTTTGCTGCTACTAAATTGGTGGCAGTACTCATATTTGCCACTTTTTGCCCACGGGGTATCCGGAGGGGCACCTCGGCAGGCATCTAACGCTACAATATCTACCACGCGGCTGGGTTTTGCCGGCCGAATGTGCGATGTCGTGGGAGGGGACATGGTCGAGTTTACAAAGACGATTAAAGATCCGTTGGGATTGCATGCCCGCCCGGTTGCGCTGCTCTATGACATTATCGCCAAGCATCGTAGCGACGTGTCGGTTTCGATTGGCAATCGTCATGTCGATGGCCGCGACGTTATAGGGCTCATGGCACTCTGTGGCGAATGTGGCGAGGACATCGTGTTCCGCGTTTCGGGCGTGGGTTCCATTGCCGGCTGCTATGTAACGGACGGCTCCATTGTCCGAGGCAGCAATGTGCGGCTGCTGCGCGACAACGTCGTCATATTCGAGGGTAAGCTCGCTTCCCTCAAGCGTTTCAAGGACGACGTGCGCGAGGTGAACGAGGGCTATGAATGCGGCATGAGCATTGAAAAGTTCAACGATATTAAAGAGGGCGATGTAATCGAGGCCTATATCATGGAGGAGCTGCAGCAGTAGGCCTGCGTCCGCGCCGAAAGGAAAGGAACTGGAAAATATGGCTGGACACAGAATAGAACGCATAAATGCCGACGCGCAGCGGGAGCTTGCCGGGATTATCCGCACCCTGAAGGACCCGCGTATTCCCGTTATGACGACGGTGACAGGCGTTCGTGTGACCGAGGACCTGAAGTTCGCAAAGGTGTATATATCCATTCTAGGCGACGAGGCTGTGAAAAAGGAGGCGTTTGCTGCCCTTAAAGCCGCCGCCGGCCATATCCGCGGCGCGCTTGCAAGCCGGCTCGACCTGCGCCTGACGCCGCAGCTTTTGTTTGAGCGCGACGACTCGATGGACCAGGGCGCGCGGATTGACCGGCTCCTGAAGGATATTCATACGGAAGAATAAATACGCAACATAAGCCGAACAGGGAGGTAAAGCAAATGCTGGTATCTGGAAAAACTGTCAAACCCGCGCCGGAAGTCAGGGACGGCGTGGCGTATTCGTTTATGAACTGCGACACGGGCCGCAAGATTTATGTCGATGGGAAGACGGAATTCACCGTCACCGCGCTCGGCGAAGGGCAGTACGCCCTGCGCCTGGGCGGCGCCTATGTCTCGCTGCCTGAAGGCGCGCT
>OFMX01001211.1_pt1 | contig 20773 bp, 18 predicted proteins | sample 1541901 | NCBI WGS metagenome assembly OFMX01 (sample SAMN04209222, study PRJEB22552) | human gut metagenome | biome: gut; material: feces | host: Homo sapiens | place: USA: Oklahoma | reverse complement strand
CAGACGCACTGGCCCGTCCCGCCGTCCGCCGCGAGCTGGCCGCCCAGCGCAGCCGGGGCGTGCCCGGCCGGGAGGACGCCCTGCGCAGGCTGGCGCAGATCGCCTTCGGGCGCGCGAACGACTGCGTCCGCCTTGTGCTCGAGGACGACCCGCCCATCGGCGAGCTGGACCTGACGCTGCTTTCCGAGGTGAAGCGCAGCGAAAAGGGGGCCATCGAGGTGCGGCTGGCCGACCGCATCCGCGCCCTCGAGGAGCTGCTGCAGGCCGGGGCGGCGGACGACGGCGCGGCCGCGGCGTTCTTCGCGGCGGTGGAGGAGCCATGATGCGATTTTCGGCCAAGCAGCGCCGCGTGCTGACGTGGTGGCGGCCCGACAGCCCGGACGCTGCGTTTGAGGCCATCATCTGCGACGGAGCGGTGCGCTCGGGCAAGACGCTGTGCATGGGGCTGAGCTTCTTCCTGTGGGCGAGCGCCTGCTATAGCGGCGCGCGGTTCGGCCTGTGCGGCAAGACCATCGCCTCGCTGCGGCGCAACGTCGTTACGGAGCTGCTGCCGAAGCTGCAGGCCATCGGCTTTTCCGTCCGGGAGCGGCGGACGGAGAACCTGCTGCAGGTCAGCTACCGCGGGCACACGAACGAGTTCTACCTCTTCGGCGGGCGGGACGAGGGCTCCGCCGCCCTCATTCAGGGCATCACGTTCGCGGGCGTGCTGCTCGACGAGGTGGCGCTCATGCCGCGCAGCTTTGTGGAGCAGGCCTGCGCGCGCTGCTCCGTCACGGGAAGCCGCCTGTGGTTCAACTGCAACCCCGAGGGGCCGTACCACTGGTTCTACACGGAGTGGATCGGCCACGCGGCGGAGCGGAACTGCCTGTATCTCCACTTTACGATGGAGGACAACCCCGCGCTGTCGCCCGATATCCGCAGCCGTTATGCGCGGCTGTACTCCGGCGTGTTCTACCGCCGCTTCGTGCTGGGCCAGTGGGTGGCGGCCGAGGGCCGGGTGTATGACTTCTTCGACGCGGCAAAGGCCCCGCCGCCGCCCGAGGGGCCGTTCAACCAGTGGTACATCTCGTGCGACTACGGCACGGTCAACCCGGCGTCCTTCGGGCTGTGGGGGCGGAAGGACGCCGTGTGGTACCGCGTGAAGGAGTTCTACTTCGACTCGAGGCGCGAGCAGCGCCAGATGACGGACGCAGAGTATGAGCGGGCGCTGCGGGAGCTTGCGGGCGGGCGGCCCATCGCGGCCGTCATCGTCGATCCGTCGGCTGCGAGCTTCCTTGAGACGCTGCGGCAAAACGGCTGGAACGTCCGCCGGGCGGACAACGACGTGCTCAGCGGCATCCGCCGCACCTCGGATCTGCTCAAGTGCGGCAGGCTCGTGCTGTGCGACACCTGCACGGACTGCCTGCGCGAGATCGAGCAGTATGTCTGGGACCCGAAGGCCGGGCGCGACGCCGTGCGCAAGGAGCACGACCATGCCATGGACGACATGCGCTATTTCGTCTCGACGGTGCTGGCTCCGCAGCGCCCGGCCCTGGCCGCGTGTACGGCTATCCGGAGGGCGTAGGTGTTGGCGCATTGTAGGGGCGGGGCACAAACGATTCGCATAGGCAGCCGTTAAAACGGCAAACGCCATTGTAGGGGCGGGGCATGCCCCGCCCGTCCGCGAAGCGGCAATGGTACAGGCCGGCGTTGAAATGGTGTGCACCGCTACAGACGTAATTGGTTTGTGCGTTATTATCGACGCCTTGTACGAACTGGTAGTGCCTGCACGAGATTGCCACGTCGGCCTGCGGCCTCCTCGCAATGACAATTCGGGGGCGTTCACCATTTTAACGACGGCTTGTACCGGCTGTGAGTACCGCGCCGGGAGGGGACAGCCCGGCCCCTACAATGGCATGCAAAATCAAGGGAAGCTCTGAATTGATCAACAAGAGCGGATGGCGAGAGATTTTTTGGCAAGGCGAGGTATGGAAAACGCAGGAATACTTTGTGTATTTCAAGTTTTTCATACCGATGGATTGCCGAAAAAGATCCGGCATCCGCCGCAGATGATCGATTCAGAGTTTCCCAAACAAAAGGAGGAAAAACATGTTTCGAAAAAAGCAGAGCGTCGCGGCGGCGGCGGCGGCGCAGCTGCGCGGCGGGACGCAGAGCCCGTTCGGCGCGGGCCTTCCGGCCGTCCCGCCCGGCGAGGCGCAGCTCTACCGCGCCATGCGGCAGTCGCTTCCCGTGCTGGATGCGGCTATCGGCAAGCTTGTGCGGCTGAGCGGCGGCTTCACGGTGCGAAGCGCCCAGCGGGAGACCGCGCTGAATGCGTTCCTGCGGACCGTTCCGTGCGGGCGCGGGCAGACCGGCATCCACAGCTTCCTCTCGGCCTATCTCGACAGCCTTCTGACCTACGGCCGGGCCGTCGGCGAGATGCTCGTGGCGCAGGGCGACCTGCGGGCCGTGTGCTGGGGCGACGTGAACGCGCTGGAGCTTCGGGAGGGGAAGTCGCCCCTCGAGGTCGTGCTGTGCGGCTGCGATGAGGACGGCCGGATGCGGCCGCTGCCGCGGCAGGAGCTGCTGCTGTTCACGGCGCTGAACCCGGAGCCGGGCAGCCCCTATGGCGTCTCGCTGCTGCGCAGTATGCCGTTCCTCGCGGACATCCTGCTGAAAATTTACCGCACGATCGGAAAAAACTGGGAGCGCGCGGGCAATGTGCGCTATGCCGTCGTCTGCAGGCCGGGCGGCGACGGAATGGAGCGCGGCTCCGCCTCCGAGCGGGCCGGGGCCATCGCCGCCGAGTGGAGCGAGGCCATGCGCGACAGCCAGAGCGGCGTCGTGCGCGACTTCGTGGCCGTGGGCGACGTGTCCGTCAAGGTCATCGGCGCGGACGGGCCGGTGCTCGACGCGGCCGTGCCCGTGCGCCAGCTGCTCGAGCAGCTCGTGGCAAAAACGGGCCTGCCGCCGTTCCTGCTCGGCCTGAGCTGGTCGAGCACGGAGCGCATGAGCGCCCAGCAGGCAGATCTTCTGACAAGTGAGCTCTGGGCGCTGCGCCGCGCCGTCGAGCCGGTGCTGCTGCGCATCTGCACGCTGTGGCTGCGCCTGCACGGCTGCGGCTGTGCGCCGGAGATCGTCTGGGACGACATCAGCCTGCAGGACCTCGTCGAGGAGGCGCAGGCCGACCTGTACCGCGCCCGGACGGAACAGCTGAGAAAGGGGACATAACATGGAGATTCGCAAGGAGGGCGGGCTGCGCGGCGCGGGAGCGCCGGATGAGGCCCGGCTCGCAAAGATCAACGCCTATGCGCGCACGCCGCTCACGGCGGAGGCCGTCTACTGCTTCCGCGTGCGCCTGTGCGACGACCGGCCCGACCGCGACTTTGAGCGCTTCGACACGGCGGCCCTGCCGCGCATGGCGGAGCTGTTTCGCGGCAAGACCGGCATCTGCGACCACCAGTGGTCGGCCGACCGGCAGGTCGCGCGCATTTTTGACACGCAGGTCGTCCGCGAGGACGACGGCACGAGCTGCCTGATGGCCGAGGCCTATGTGCTGCGCACGGAGCGCAACGCCGACCTGATCGCGGACATCGAGGGCGGCATCAAGAAGGAGGTCTCCGTCGGCTGCGCCATGGGGCAGGCGCGCTGCTCGATCTGCGGCGAGCCCTACGGCACCTGTGCGCACCGCAAGGGCGCGGTCTATGACGGCGAAACGTGCCTGGCCGTGCTCTCGGAGCCGCTCGATGCATATGAATTTTCCTTTGTGGCGGTCCCGGCGCAGCGGGCGGCGGGCGTGACGAAGGCGGGAAAGGAGGGATATGGCATGACACTGCAGGACTGTGTGGCAAAGCACGGCTCACCGGAGCTTTCGGACGCCCTGCGCAGGCTCTCGGCCGAGGCAGAGCTGGGCCGCGCCTGGCGAAAGCAGCTTGAGGACGGGCTTGTGGCGCTGGGGCTGTCGCTCGACCTCGGGGCCTCGGAGCAGACGCTCCGCAAGGCGGCCGCCGCGCTGGACGACGGCCAGCTGCAGGCGTGGAAGGCCGCGCTGGACCGGCGCGCCGCGGAGCGCTACGGCGGCGGGCCGCAGCTGGTAAGAACGCAGGGAAGCGGCAAGGACGACGAAGCCTATCTGATTTGACGAGAGGCTTCCATCGGAAACGGCATGTTTCAGAAATTCGGGCCTTCTGGGCCCCATGGGCAGAACCGGAATATGAAAGGAGAATCAGGCAATGGCAATTTTTCATCAGGAGCTGGGTCAGGTCTGCACGACGATGTATCTGCAGGGCAGCGCAGCGGACAACACGGTGTGCAAGATGCACGCCAATGACACCGTCGCGGCCTGTGCGGCGGGCAATGACTTTATCGGCGTGGTCGTGGGAAAGCGCGACGGTCTGGCCTGCGTGCAGGTCGCTGGTTTTGTGACGCTGCACTACACCGGCACGACGGCCCCGACCGTGGGCGAGTGCGCGCTGGCGGGCGACGGCAAGGGCGGCGTGGCCGTGACGGAGAATGCGAAAAAGTACCGCGTCCTCCGCGTGGACACCGCCGCGAAGACCGTCGGCCTCTATCTGTGAGTCGGAAAGGAGAAACGAACATGGCATTTGACAACATTCATCTCGAAAAGGGCATGTATCACGAGGCCGGCCGCAGCTTCACACAGGTGCTCGAGCAGCTCGACCCCTCCGAGGGCTACCGCGGCACGCCGCTGGAGAACACGGATGCCTTCCAGCGCCAGCTCAAGCGCTTCGGCATCCGCGTGAAGGGCGCGGGCTCGGACACGGTGGAGAAATTCTTCTCCACGTTCGAATCCGCCGTGCTGTTCCCGGAATTCCTGGCCCGCGCCGTGCGCCAGGGCATGGACGAGGCCAACATCCTGCCCGCCATCACGGCGACGGTCACGCGCATCGACGCCATGGACTACCGCAGCATCTACTCCGTGCCGGAGGAGGCCGACCGCAGCCTTGCCTATGTGGCAGAGGGCGCTTCCATCCCCGCCACGGCCATCCGCACGCGCGAGCACCTCGTCCGCCTGTACAAGCGCGGCAGAATGCTCGTGGCGTCCTATGAGGCCCTGCGCTTCCAGAAGCTCGACCTGTTCTCTGTCATGCTGCGCCAGATCGGCGCGCAGATCCAGGCCATGCATCTCGAGGACGCCGTGAACGTCCTGCGCAACGGCGACGGCAACGACAATGCCGCGGCCGTGTTCACCGCCGGCACGTCGCCCATCTCCGGCGAGAAGGGCACGCTGACGTATGCACAGCTTGTGGAATTCTGGGCGCAGTTCGCCCCGTATGAGATGAACACGATGCTCGTGAGCAACGCCACGATGGTCAGGCTCCTGAAGCTGACGGAGCTGCAGAATCCGCTTACGGGTCTGAACTTCCAGGGCACGGGCAAGTTCGAAACGCCGCTCGGCGCGTCGCTGCTGCGCACGCAGGCCATGGCGGACGGCTGCATCCTCGCCTTTGACCGCCGCTATGCGCTCGAAATGGTGCAGGCGGGCGACGTCGGCGTGGAATATGACAAGCTCATTGACCGCCAGCTCGAGCGCGCGGCCATCACGTCCATCTCCGGCTTCGGCAAGATCTGCACGGAGGCGGCGAAGGTGCTCGAGGTATGACGGGCATGAGCGAGGAGATCACGGCGGCCGCCGTGCGCATCCTCGGCACGGAGGAGGAGCTGCTCCCCGCTCTGTGCACCGCAGCGGAGGCCGGGCTTCGTGCCCGGCTCCGCCGGGACGTCGACCCGGAGAAGGAGTGCCGCGAGTGCTTCGTGATGGCCGCCGCCCTCGTTGCCGCGTCGACGCTGCTTTCGGCGCAGGCGCAGGGCGTGACGGACTTTGACGCCGGGCAGGTCTCGCTCCGGCTGAAGGACCCCGGCGACTCCATGGTGCGCGGCGCGCTCTACATGCTCACACCGTGGATGGAGCCGAACACCTGCTTTCTGGGGGTGCGGGCATGAAGCGGCGCATCGCGGCCCTCATCCGGCGCTACGGCAGCAGCGTGCAGGCGGTGTTCCCGGACCGGACGGAGATCGTGCGGGCCTTCCTGCAGCCCGTGACCTCGCGGAGCTGGCAGAACATGGACCACATGATCCCGACGGGCGGCGAGGTGCCGCGTGGGCAGTTTTTATATATCGGGCCGCCGGAGCTGGATATCCGGGGCGCGGAGCATCTGTATCTTGCGGGGCGCTATTTCCTTGTGCGCCGCGCGGACATGATCGTCTTTGACGACGCGGAGCTGTTTTTGTGGGGGCTGTGCGTCGAGGGCGGAAGGGAGGACCCATGGAGCAGCTGATCGAAATGGTGCTGCAGGCGCTGCGCGCAGCGGGCATCCACTGCGTGCGCGCCCTCGACGAGGAGACGCTGCCCCGGCTGAAGGCGCCGATGGTCGCCGTCGGGGCCGATCCCTCGGCCTGCCGCCAGCATGCGCTGGCGCGCTATCTCGGGCAGGATGCCGACGGCGCGGAGCGCTACGGCATGGAGCTGCAGGCGACGCTGCAGCTGGAGGTCTATTCGCCCGGCAGACGGGCGGGCGCGCTGTGTGAACGCGCAGCGGCGCAGGTGGTGGACGTGTTTCTCGGCGGCATCGAGGGCCTGTATTCCGGCGACCTCGAGCTGGGGCGCACGGCCTATGACGCAAGGACGGACTGCTTCCGCTGCGCCGTCCGCGCGCCGCTGACGCTGCGGCTTTATACCACGGCGCAGGACGGCGCGTTCACGCACGCGGACATCAGGGGGGTATTGCAATGATCCATGAACGGCCGGGCGTGTGGTCCGCCTTTGGGGCGCAGGGGACCACGGAGCTGACGGACCGCCGCCTTGCGGCGGTCATCGCCCCGGCGGATGCGGCTGAGGGCGTGCAGCTCGTGCACAGCGCGGCGGAGGCCGTGTCGCTCTACGGCGGGAACGCCCTGCTCACGCGCATGCTGAAGCTGTGCCTTGCCAACTGCGGCGATCCGGTCTATGCCGTCGCCGTGGACGAGGACACGAAGGTTGCCTATGAGACGGCGCTCACGGCTCTGTTCACCGCGGCGAAGCCGGGCATCCTCATCGTGGGCAGCGCCCGCGAGGACGTGCAGCTGCTGCTGCGCGAGACGGCTGAGGCCAACGAGTGCCTCGGCGTGGCGGGCATGAAGGGCGCGTCGGCCGATGCCCTTGCCGCGCGGGCAAAGGCGCTTTGCTGCGCGCGCATTGTGTTGACCGGGCCGGACGTGCTGGCGCAGGACGAGGCCGTGGCGGACGGCTTCTGCGCGGCGGCGGCTGTCGGCGGGGCCATCGCCTCGCTGTCCACGCCCGTTGTGCCGCTGCACGACGTGGCCCTGTTCGGCCTGCAGAGCCTTTCGGCCCTCTATACGGATGGCGAGCTGGACAAGCTCCTGCAGGCGGGCGTCACGCCCGTGCAGCTGTCCGGCGGGCGGATGTGTGCCCTGCGCATTCTGACGACGCGGGCCACGGCCGAGGGGCCGGAGGGCGAGAGCTTCCGCAGCCTGAACGCCACGCTTGTGACGGACGAGCTGCTGCGCGATCTGCGGGCGGCGCTGGCGGCGCGGTTCCGCGCGGCGCAGAACAGCACGCTCACGCGCACGGCCATCCGCAGCGCCGTGCTGCTCGTGCTGCAGGACTATCGCGCGCGGGGCTGGCTCAGTGCGTTCGGAGCTCTGCGCGTCTATGCCGATGCCGGCGATGCGTCGCTGTGCCGCGTGGAGTTCACCTATTCCATCCCGGCGGGGCTGCACCGCATTGCCCTTTCGGCACAGATGACCGGCTGAGGAGGGGGAGCATGACGGGAATTTGCATTCCGACCTCGGCGGACATCCGCATCGAGGTCGCGGGACGGCGCGTCGCGGTGGTGCAGAGCTACCGCGTCGAGGAGGAGGCGTCGTGCGAGGTCGTCGGGGCCATCGGCTCGAATGAGCCGGTCGGCGTCGTGCGCGGCCCGGCGCGCTATCGCATCACGCTGCAGCGGGTCTATGCCACGGACGAGGCCATTTCCGACGGCCTGCGCTTTCACGAGCTGCGGCAGTTCTCGCTCGTCATCGCAAAGCCGGACACGATGGTCGTGTTCTCCGGCTGCGAGTGGGAGCGGCTGACGGAGCGGGCCGAGGTCGGCAGCTCCGTGCTGGAGGAGGCCGTGGTGCTGGCCGCCGTGCGCGGCGAATATGAGCAGCAGGAGGGATGAGCATGCAGTTCCGCAATTTCACCTGGCCGAACGAGCCGTCCTCCCTGCGGGTGACGAGCCGCAGGCGCACGGCCCTGCTCGAGGAGCCGGGCGGCGGCTGGACGCTGCAGGACCTCGGCACGGCGGCCCGGACCGTGACGGGCGAGGGCGTGTTCTTCGGCGAAACTGCCTATGAGAGCCTTCGAACGCTCGAGGCTCTTCTGGCGCAGGGCGGCGCGGGGGCGCTGACCCTGCCCCATGTGGGAACGCTGCAGGCCGTTCTGACGGAGCTGGAGGGGGAGCAGGAGCCGCGCGAGAACTTCGTGCGCTACCGCTTCACCTTCGTGGAGGCGGCATGATCGCCCTGTGGACCGCGCCGCAGGGCGGCGCGTGGACGCGTCTGCCGGGGCCGGTGACGGCGTGGAGCATTCTGCGGACGGACCGGCTGGGGAAGGATTCGTTCCGTGTGGAGCTGGCCGATGCCGCCCTGCCGGACGGACGCCTGCGCTTCAGCGCCCGCGTGGACGGCGTGGGCTGGTTCACGGGCCTTGCGGACGAGGTGCTGCGCACGGAAAGCGGGGCCGGGCGCAGGCTCGTGCTGCGCGGACGCGGGATGGACGCCCTGCTCGAGGACTGCGAGTTCGACGCGCAGACGGGAACAGGGATCACGCCTGCGGCGCTTGCCACCCGCGTGCTCCAGCCGGTGGGGCTTTCTGCCTGGAGCGATGCGCAGTCGGCTACGGGCACCCTCAAAACAGCCCTCGGCAGCACGGGCAGCTCGATCGTGCAGGACTACTGCGCCTCGGCCGGGCTCCTGCCGCCGCGCATGCTGGCAGACGGCCGGGTGTGCCTGACGGCCACGCGCAGGAGCGGCGGCACGGCGCTGCAGGGCGGCACGGTGCGGGAGCGCTCCGTGCAGGCGCTGGCGGGCATCGGCGTGCTCCACGCCGCGGGCACGACCTACGAAAATCCGGCGGGCGGCCGCGAAACGCGCTGGCGCAGCGCACTGGGCTGGCCCGCCGCGGCGGAATTTGCCCGGTCCATGCGCGATCGGGACGCCGTGCGCCTGACCCTGCCGGGCACGCATGCCCTCGAGCCGGGCACGACGGCGGAGTATGGCGGCCGGACGCTGACGCTCACGGACTGCACCCTCCGCGGCAGCGCGGCAGGCATTACCACGGAGCTGACGCTGGCGGCAATTTAGGCGGGGCATCGTTGGCGCGCGGCAGGGGAGGGGCGTAGGGAAAATGAATACTGAAGACTGAAAAATGAAGAATGAATCATACGCAGGCCTTCGGCCGTTCACTGTAGGGGAGGGGACAGCCAGGCCCGGCTCCGCACCGGCGCAAGTAACAGGCTATCGTTAAAACGGTATGTACCGATTGCGTCTGTAGCGGCGCTCACTGCGCAGCCGTTGGCGGCTTTGCCGCCTTACGGATGCGGCGTGCCCCTTGCGGGTAGTGAGCGCCATGCAGGCTGGCGATATTTGTGGTACAAATTCAGTGGCGCAAGGCAAACAGGTTTGTCATTGCGAGGGCGCTTTGCGCCCGTGGCAATCTCGCAGTACCCGGTCGGATAACAGGAAGGCTTCCGGCGAATATGGTAGCGTTACGCAGCGTGGCGTCGAGGACGCCGCCCCCTACAAGGCATGTGCGGTCGACATAGTGCACGGAAATTTGCAGCTGCCAAAGGCGCTCACTGAGCGCCGCTACAGACGCAATCGGTTGGTACGTTTTTGTCGACAGCCTGTTCGTATCGCCAGTGGGCCGCCGGGAGGGGCATGCCCCTCCCCTACAACGCGCCGCCGATGCCCGGATCATACAACAAAAACAGGGACGCACCGGTCTCGGTGCGTCCCTGTGTAACTGCATACGTTATTCTTCCGCCGGCATGGGCTTGCCGAGGCGCTTGTACATGGTCTTCTTCACGGCGCGGAGGATGTTCTCATAGCCGGTGCAGCGGCACAGGTGGCCGGAGAGCAGCTTGCGCAGCTCGTCGTCCGTGTACTCCCGGCCGGTCTCGAGCAGCTCGACGGCCGTCATGATGAAGCCCGGCGTGCAGAAGCCGCACTGGATGGCGGCTTCGTCGATGAAGGCCTGCTGGATGTCGGACAGCTCACCGTTCGGGCCGAGCAGGCTCTCGAGCGTGCGGATGTGCTTGCCCTCCGCCCACACGGCGAGGTAGATGCACGAATTGAAGCACTCGCCGTCGATGATGACGTTGCACGCGCCGCACTCGCCGACCTCGCAGCCCTTCTTCACGGATGTCAGGCGGAAATCATTGCGCAGCATGTCCGTCAGTGAGGCGCGGACGTCCACGATCTGCTCGACGTCCTTGCCGTTGATGTTGCAGCGCACGAGCTTATACTGCTTGTTCATTTTACCGCACCTCCTGCAAGCTCGATCGAGCGGATGAGGCAGCGCCGTGCCAGCTCGACGGCGATGTGCTCGCGGAAGGCCTTCGAGGCGCGCCACGAGTCACGCGGATGGATGTCCTGCAGCACGGCCTGCGCGAAGGCGTCGACCGTCTCGCGGCAGACCGGGCGGCCGTTGGCCTGCGCCTCGGCGCTCGGGGCGCGCATGGGCACGGGGCCCGCCACGCCATAGGCGATGCGCGCGCGGGCGATGGCCTTTTTGTCCTCGCTCAGCACGACGTTCACGGAGCAGCCTGTCGTGGCGATGTCCATGGCGTTGCGCATGGCGTATTTGATATAGTGGCCGAAGCAGTTTTCATAGCTGGCCTTCGGGATGAGGATGGCCGTCTGGATCTCGCCCTCCTCGGCGCGGATGTCCACCTTGCCTGCACGGAGGTAGAAGTCCTTGATGGGCAGGCGGCGCACGCCGTTTTTGCCGGTCAGCTCCACGATGGCCTCCCATGCGTGCAGCGTGGAGGCGGAGTCGGCGGACGTCACGCCGTTGCAGGTGTTGCCGCCGATGGTGCCGATGTTTCGGATCTGCGGGCCGCCGACCATGTCGACCGCCTCGCCGAGCACGTTGATGTATTTCCGGATGATGGGGTCGCGCGTGATGTGGGAAAAGCTCGTCAGCGAGCCGATGCGGATGTTTCCGTCCTCGTCGATGCAGATGCCGCGCATGGCGTCGATGCCGTAGATGGAGATGAGCTCCGCCCCGGCACGCTTGCCCTCGCGCATCTGCACGAGCACGTCCGAGCCGCCTGCGATGATCTGCGCCTCCGGATGCTCCAGACGCAGGGCGACGGCCTCTTCCACGGAATGCGCCTCGTAGAGCGCTTTCATATCATACATGGGCGGTTTCCTCCTTTTCGAACAGGCCCGCCTTCTCGAATGCGGCGAAGAGAACGTGCGGGGTGATGGGCGCGACGTCGATGCCGATGCCCGTGGCGTTCAGGATGGCGTTGCGGATGGCCGGCGCGCCGGAGCAGGCGGGCGGCTCGCCGAGGGCCTTCGTGCCGTAGGGGTTCGTCGGCTCGGCGTTCTCCACGAACTGGGCCTCGAGATGCGGGTGATCCATCATGGTCGAGAGCTTGTAGTCCAGCAGGTTGTTGTTGAGCGGGCGGCCGGTCTTCGGGTCGAACTTCAGCTCCTCGGACATGCCGTAGCCGATGGCCATGGACATGCCGCCGTGCACCTGCGCCTCAGCAAGCTGCGGGTTGATGAGCTTGCCGCAGTCGTGCACGTTGATGAGCTTCAGCAGCTTCACCTTGCACAGGGGGATGTCGACCTCGACCTCCGCGAACGAGCAGCCGAAGGAATAGGCGTTGTTCTTGATCTGGTAAGTAGATTCCGCCGTCAGATGCTCGGAGTGCGACAGGCTGTAGAGCGCCTCCGTGGCAAGCTCGCCGAGCGTCATCAGCACACGGCCGTCCGTCCTGCGGATGATCCTGCCGTCGACGATGTCGAGCAGGGCAGGCATCTGGCGCGTCAGCTCGCAGGCGTACTTCAGGATGCGCTCCTTGAGCAGCGCACCCGTCTGGGCGATGGCGAAGCCGCCGACGTAGGTCTGGCGCGAGGCATAGGCGCCCGTGCCGAACGGCGTGACGTCCGTGTCCTGCGCCGTGACGACGTGCACGTCCGAAACGGGGATGCCCACGGCATCCGCCGCCATCTGGGCGAAGGCGGTGTCGCAGCCCTGGCCGATCTCCGTCTCGCCGGTCTGCAGCTGGATGGAGCCGTCCTGATTCAGGACCATGCGGCACGAGCAGCTTTCCAGGCTGATGGGCCAGACGGCCGTGTTGTACCAGAACAGGGCGCAGCCGACGCCGCGGCGCACGGGACCGGTCTGGTTTTCGTATTCGCGGTGCTTGCGGCTGTAGTCCATCCACGCCTCGCCCTTGTCCAGCACCTGATTGAGCGTGTCGGAATGGTTCTCGTTCTTCGAGAAGCCGTCGACGAAGCCGACGGGCATCATGTGCTTGCGGCGGTACTCCAGCGAGTCGACGCCAAGCACGCGGCAGACGTCCTCAATGTGCGATTCGCCCGCAAACATGGCCTGCGGGATGCCGTAGCCGCGCATCGCGCCCGCGGCGGGGCGGTTCGTGAACACGGTGTAGGCGTCGCCGTCGACGTTCGGGCAGGGATACAGCTGCGGGAACGCGCCCATGCCCTTGGCGACGATGCCGTGGCCGTGGGAGGCGTAAGCGCCCTGGTTCGAGAAGCACTCGATCTTGCGCGCGGCGAACGTGCCGTCCGGCCGCACCCACGAGATGATGTGCGTGCGGATGGCGTGACGCACGCGGTTGCAGACGAACGTCTCCTCGCGCGTGCAGTCGAGCTTGACGAGGCGGCCGCCCACGACGGTGGAGAGGTAGGCGCACAGCGGCTCATACAGCGCGTCCTGCTTGTTGCCAAAGCCGCCGCCGATATACGGCTTGACGACGCGTACCTTGCCCCAGGGGATGCCGAGAGCCTGCCCGACGACGCGGCGGACGATGTGCGGGATCTGCGTGGAGGAGTAGATGACGATGCGCCCGGCCTCCATGGAGGCGAAGCACATGTGGTTTTCGATGTGGCAGTGCTGCACGGTCGGCGTGTCGTACCAGCCCTCGACCTTGATAAGGCCCGGCTCGCGGCTGGCCTCCTCATAGTTGCCATTGCGGATGGTCGTGTGGGCGAGGATGTTGTTCGGGAATTCCTCGTGCAGCAGCGGGGCATCGGGCTTCATGGCCTCCTGCACGTCCAGCACGAAGGGATATTCCTCATATTCCACGCGCAGCGCGCGCAGGGCCTGCGCGGCGGCGACCTCGTTCTCCGCGACGACGGCGGCGATGTCATCGCCGTAAAAGCGCACGCGGGACGTCAGCAGCAGGCGGTCGGCGACGTCCTGATGGTGCGGGTCCGTCGACCACGGATGGCCTGCCGTGGGGAATTTGATCTGCGGCACGTCGAAGCAGGTGACGATCTTCACGACGCCCTCGATCTGTTCGGCGGCGCTCGTGTCGATGGACTTGACCACGCCGTTTGCGATGGTCGAATGCAGCACGCGCGCGACGAGCGCACTGCGGTCACAGAGGTCATCGCAGTACTTTGCGCGCCCGGTTGCCTTGTCGAATGCGTCCACACGGCGGACGCTCTTGCCAACCTCCATGGGGGACCCTCCTTTTGGATCGCAGCAGAATACCGGCAATGTGCACAGATTCTGCGAAAAATTTCTTTGTAATTTGAAGTATAGCATAAATTCCGCAGCGTGGAAAGCGAAAACGTTATTCTATGTTATAGATAACGGATAATTCGGCAATGGCGAACGCTCCGGCTGGAAAACCCCGCCGATTGCGGATATACTATAGATAAAAACGGAAAATAATGTGAATGCAGGGGAGCGGACAGCCGGGCCCGGCGCAGAAGCCAAAGGCTTGCCATTGCGAGGAGCGAAGCGCCCCCTGGCTCTCCCTCCGGGAGAGCTGTCACCGAAGGTGACTGAGAGGGCCTTGCAGGCACTTTTGAATGGCAATAGCAATCAAGGGGAGGGCTGATTTTCCCTCTCAGGCGGCTGCGCCGCCAGCTCTCCCAAAGGGAGAGCCAAGCGACACGGCTTCCGAGCGCGCAAGGCTCGCAATGACAAGCTCGGGGCCTGCTCCATTCGGAGGGGTGCAGGGACAAATTCGGGGGGTGGTCTGCCCCGATCAATACAAACAGGAGGTATCACCATGCTCGGTTGTGTCATCATGGCGGCGGGGAACGCCGTGCGCTTCGGCGCGAACAAGCTCGAGGCGGAGCTGGACGGCAAGCCGCTCATTCGCCGGGCATTCGAGGCCGTTCCGGCCGGAGTATTCGACCGCGTCGTCGTCGTCACGCAGTATCCCGCCGTTGCAGCCCTCGCGCGGGAATTCGGTTTCGAGCCGGTGCGTAACGACCGGCCCGGCGACGGGCTGAGCCGCACGGTCCGCCTCGGCACGCAGGCGCTGGCGCAGTGCGACGGCATAGCCTTCCTCGTGGCCGACCAGCCGCTGCTGTCGGCATCGGCCGTGCGCGCGGTCGTGCGGCAGTGGCGGGAGCATCCGTCGTGCATCGTGGGCGCGGCCTGCGGCACGCGGCGCGGCAATCCGAACGTGTTCCCGCGGGAATTTTTCCCGGCCCTGTGCGCGCTCGAGGGAGACCGCGGCGGCAGCGCCGTCATCCGGCAGTATCCGGAGCGCTACCTTGCCGTCGACGTCCCGCCGGAGGCGCTGGCCGATGTCGATACTCCCGAGGCTCTGCGCGCCATCCGGGATACTCTGTAGGAAACGGCATACAGCAAATTGAAAATGGGAAAGGAACAGGAAAAAGCTGCGCACATCCGCCGGTTGTGTGCTGTCGGGGAGAGGTATGCTCCTTCCCTGCAAATTGCATATCATAAAACAACGAACGGCACGCTTTGCGTGCCGTTCGTGTTATTTCTCATTCCACGCGGAGGCGGGCGGGGAGGGCGGCATCCGGAGTGACGAGCACCGTGCGGTAGCGGTCATACACGACCATGCCGGGCTTGGCCCCGTTCGGCTTGCGCAGGCAGCGTACCGGCGTCACGTCGACGGGGACGTTCTGGCTCTCGCGCGCTTCGGAGTAGTAGGCCGCAAGCTCGGCCGCCTCCGTGATCGTCCCGTCCGGCGGCTGCACGCCCGCGCACGCGATGATAACGTGCGTGCCGTGAAATTTCTGCACATGCAGCCACAGGTCGTCGCGCCGCGCCGTCTTGAGCGACAGCTGGTCGTTCTGGCGGTTGTTGCGGCCGACAAAAATGTCGAAGCCGTCCGACGAGCGGAAGTGCATCGGCTTTGAGGGCTGCTGCTTGACCTGCTTGCGGCGGTCCGCCGGGCGGACATAGCCACCGGCCTCCAATTCCGCTCGAATCTCGCTCAGATCGCGCTCATTTTCGGCGCGGGCCAGCTCCTCGAGCACGCCGCCCAGATAGGCCTCTTCGATCTCGCCCTGCGCAATCTGCTGTGTGAGCACCTGCTCGGCATGCTTGGCGCGGGCGTAGTCCTTGTAGAACCGCGCGGCGTTCTGCTGCGGGGAGAGGTTCGGCTTGAGCGGAATTTCAATTTCGCGCAGATCCTCGTCATAAAAATCCTCGGCGCGCAGCAGCGTCTGCCCGCGTGTGATGGCGTGCAGGTTCGCCGTGACGATGTCGCCCTGACGGCGCAGCTGCTCGCGGTCGTGCGTGGCCTCCAGCTCCTGCCGCTGCAGCTCCAGCTTGCGGCGCGTGCGCTCGTGCAGGTTCGAAATGGCCTTGCGCAGCGTCTGCGACCGCTGCCGCATGCGCTCGGCGTGGTCCGTCTCGGTGTAAAAGCGGTCGAGCAGGGCGGAAAAGCTCTCACACGGCTCGGCGCGCAGATAGCCGCCGTATTGCCGGATGTCGCGATAGGTGAAATCCGTCGGTGCGCCGTCCTTCCACAGCAGCATGGGCTGCATCTGTACGGGCGGCAGGGCGGCGAACTCCGCCGTCAGAAATGCCGCCAGCCGCGCGGCGTCCAGCGTGGGGATGGGCGCGTCCGTCTCGCCCGCAAAGCGGAACGACAGCTCGCGCGCGATGAGCGGCGACAGGCCCGCAAAGTGGGCCAGCAGCCATTTGTCCAGCCGCATGGCCGCGTCGGGCCGGGCGAGCAGGGCAAGCAGCCCGGCCTCCGTCGTCTCCTGCGGGATGCGGCGGTCCTGCCGCGGCGGCTCGTGGTAAAACAGGCCGGGCAGCAGCTGGCGCAGCTCGGACATTTCAAAGTCCACGCGCCGCAGGCAGTCGAGGATGCGGCCGTCCGGCCCCGTGAGGATCAGGTTGGAATTGCGCCCGACCAGCTCGAGGATCAGGTGCTTGCGGCAGGGCACACCCAGCTCGTCCGTGCAGTCGAACGTCAGGTCGAGCATACGCTCGGCCGCGGGCTGGCGGATACCGGCAAGCCTGCCGCCCGCCAGATGCTTGCGCAGCAGCATACAGAACATCGGCGGCTGCGCGGGGTTTTCCAGCTGCGCTTGCGTCAGGTGGACGCGCGGCCGGCTGCCGTTGGCGGACAGCAGCAGCCTTCCGCCGCCGTCGCGCCCGCGCAGCTGGAGCACGACGGTGTCGCGCGCGGGCTGCTGGATCTTGTCCACGCGGGCCCCGACGAGGGCGGGGCGCAGCTCTGCGGCGACGGCCGTGAGAAACATGGCGTCAAATGGCATGGTCTTCCTCCATCATGGCGGCAAACAGCGCCTCGATGCGCGCGGTCTGCCCGGAGAGATACAGCGCGCCGAACAGGGCCTCCAGCCCCGTTGCGCGGGCATATTCGCCCGGCGTGGCGTGCTTCGGAATGCCGTGAGGATGGGCGTTGCGGCCGCGGCGATAGACGGCGGCCTCCTCCGGCGTGAGCAGGGGCTGGATGCGCAGGGCAAAGCGCGCCTGCGCCGGGGCCTGCACGAGCGCGATCGTCGCCTGATGCAGGCGGCCGTTCGTTGTGCCGCCCTCGACGCACAGCTTTGTGCGCACGAGCAGCTCAAACACGGCGTCGCCGATGTGCGCCAGCGCCAGAGACGACATGGCCAGCAGCTCCTGTTGGGTCATTTGCGGGTGAAAATAGTCCTGCATGGCGCAGTCGCCTCCAGAATGATCGAATTTTGGGTGATTTTGAGTGATATTGCCGGGCTACTTTTGCGTGTTGCAGGGGAGGGACATGCCCCTCCCGGCACTGTACTGGCGGTTTGAACCGGCTGGCGATAAAACGGTGAAAGCCAAAGGTTTGTCATTGCGAGGCCCCAACGGGGCTGTGGCAATCTCGGGGAGGCACTTCCGACTTGTACCGGCCGTCGATAAAACGGTATGCACCAATTGCGTCTGTAGCGGCGCTCACTGAGCGCCTTGTACAGAGACATTCAACGGCAGGAGGGCACTGGTGCACCACGGCACTCCCCTGATGTGTCATTGCGAGGAGCGAAGCGACGTGGCAATCTCACAGTACAATGCCGGATAACAGGGAACTTCCGGCGAAAACGTGACCGGTCGCAGGAGATTGCCACGGCCCCTTTGGGGCCTCGCAATGACAAATCTGGGAGCGCGGCGCTGACAATGGTGCTCTGCACCGAATGGGCCGTCCTTGTGCCGCTTCGCGCTCAGGGCGCCGCGCCGGCCGTTGGCCTTCTCGCAATGACAAATCTGGGAGCGCGGCGCTGACAATGATGCCCTGCACCGAATGGGCCGTCCTTATGCCGCTTCGCGGACGGGCGAGGCATGCCTCGCCCCTACATTTGGCCTTTAATGCTTCCGCCATGTTGCGGGGCTGAGGAGCAGCAGCACGGGGAACAGCTCCAGCCGCCCGAGAAGCATGTCGAGCGTCAGCACGACCTTCGACAGGGCAGAGAAGCTCGCATAGCTGCCGAACGGGCCGACCTCGAGGCTCAGGCCCGGGCCGATGTTGTTCAGCGTGGCGAACACGGATGTCACGCTCGTCTCGGCTCCGAAGTTATCGAGCGAGACCAGCAGGATGGACACGACGGCAATGGCGGCATAGCAGATAAAGAACGCCATCGTGCCGCGGATGACCTCGCTGCTCACGCGCTTGCCGTCCATCGTCATGACCTCCACGGAGTGGGGGTGCAGCAGGTGGCGCGTCTCGGCGCGGGCCGTCTTGGCCAGGATGAGCACGCGGCTGACCTTCATGCCGCCGCCCGTCGACCCGGCGCACGCGCCGATGGCCATCAGGATGAGCAGCACGGTTTTGGAAAATTCCGGCCATTTTGCAAAATCCGCCGTGCCGAAGCCCGTCGTCGTGATGACGGAGCCGACGGAGAAGGCCACATGGTGGATCGTCTGGAACACGGTGGAGAAGAACCCGCCCGTGAGCAGCAGGTTGGCACTGATGAGGACGATGGCCCCGAAAATGATGATAAAGTACCAGCGCACTTCGCTGTTGTGCCACGCGAGCTTGAAGCGGCGGCGCAGCAGGAAGAAATACACCGAGAAATTCACGCCGAACAGGACCATGAACACCGTCGTCACGGCCTGCAGGTAGGCCGAGTAGTCCGCAAGGCCGCTGTTGCGCACGGAAAAGCCGCCCGTACCGGCCGTGCCAAAGGCAAGGCACAGACTGTCGAACCACGTTATCTCGCCCCAGCCGAACAGCACGCCCAGCCGGTAGAACAGGATCTGCAGCAGCGTCATGGCGCAGTAGATGGCATAGAGGATCGCGGCGGACGTGCGCATCTTCGGCACCATCTTGCTGACGGACGGGCCGGGGGACTCGGCGCGCAGCAGATAGATGCTCTCGCCGGACAGCGGCACGATGGCCAGCATGAATACGAGCACGCCCATGCCGCCGAGCCAGTGGGTGAAGCTGCGCCAGAACAGCAGGCACTTCGGCAGGTCCTCCACGGCGCGGAGGATGCTTGCGCCGGTCGTCGTAAAGCCGGACATCGTCTCGAACACGGCGTCGAGATACGACGGGATCGCCCCGGAGGCCGTGAACGGGACCGCGCCGATGAGCGAGATGAGGATCCAGCTCAGCGCGACCATCACGAAGCCGTCGCGCGCGTGCAGCTCGCGGCGGCGCTTCGGCCGCAGCAGGATAAAAAGCCCGCCGAGCAGGCCGCTGCCTGCAGCCGTGGCAAGCAGGGTCCACAGCTCCGGCTCGCCGTAGATCACGGCGACGATGCACGGCAGCAGCAGGAAGGCCCCGATGACCAGCAGCACGTCGCCCAGCAGGGAGAGGATCATGCGGTAATTCATGCTTTCACTCTCCGCTTGTCCAGAATGTCGTCCAGATCGTTCAGGCCCGTTGCCGCCGTCACGACGACGACGGTGTCGCCCGGCTCGATGGTGTCGCGGCCGCCGGGGGTGATGATCCGGCCCTCGCGGTTGATGGCTCCGATAAGCAGGTTCGGCCGCGTGGGCAGCTCCATGAGCGGCCTGCCGCAGACGGCGGATTTCTCCGTGGCGCGGAACTCCAGTGCCTCGGCCTTGTTGCCGACGATCTTATAGAGCGTCTCGACGTTTGAGCCGAGCGAGTTCTGCATGGCGCGGACGTAGCGGACGATGTGGTCGGCCGCAATATAGCGGGGATGGAACACGCTTCCGAGGTCCATGCCCTTGATGATGTGGGAGAATGTCGTGCGGTTGATTTTCGTGACGATCTTCGCGCTCGAGACGCTGCGGGCATAGAGGCTCATCAGCACGTTTTCCTCATCGATGCCCGTCAGCGAGGCCACGGCGTCCATCTTTGCAATGCCCTCCTCGGCGAGCAGCTGCTCGCTTGTGCCGTCTCCGTGGATGATCGTGGCCTCGGGCAGACGCTCTGCCAGCGAGTCGCACACGGCGGCGCTGGACTCGATGATCTTCACGCTCGCGCCGAAGTCCAGCATCTGCCGCGCGAGGTAGTAGGAGATGCGCCCGCCGCCGAGCAGCATCACGCGCTTGACGGGGTTTGTCTGCACACCGATCTTGTGGAAGAATTTTGCGGCTAGCTTCGGGCTTGCCACCACGCTGATGCGGTCGCCCGCCAGCAGGGTGAAGCTGCCGTCGGGGATGTACACCTCGTGCTGCCCGCGCTCCACAACGCACACAAGCGCGCCGGACTGCAGGCGGCCGAGGTCCGAGAGCTTCATGCCGTCGAGTATGGAGCCGGGGTCGATGCGCATCTTGTGCAGCTCCACGCGGCCCTTTGAGAATGTGTCGATCTTGATGGAGGCCGGGGCACGCAGGATGCGCGCGATCTCCGTGGCGCTGGCCAGCTCCGGGTTGAGTGCCATGCTCAGCCCGAGGTCGTCCTGAATGAGGTGCAGCCCGCTCGTATATTCCGGGTTGCGCACGCGGGCGATCGTGTTGCCCACGCCGAGGCGCTTGGCAATGAGGCACGAGAGCAGGTTCTGTTCGTCCGTGGACATCACGGCGATGACAAGATCGGCAGAGGGCACGCCGGCCTCTATCTGCGTGTCCATGCTGATGCCGTTGCCCTCGACGGTCATGACGTCGAGCGTGTTGCCGATGGCGTCGAGCGCAGCCGTGCGCGTGTCGACGACGGTGATCTCGTGACCCTCGCGGAGCAGCTGCTCCGTCAGCGTCGCGCCGATCTTACCGGCTCCGATGATAACAATGTTCATTCCCGAAAAGACTCCTGTATGGTGAATTTCAAAATGATCCGAATATGGTATTGGCGGGGCCGCAATGGCGCGTTGTAGGGGAGGGGCATGCCCCTCCCGGCGCAATGCCGCCGACCGATGC
>OFMX01001204.1_pt1 | contig 20904 bp, 14 predicted proteins | sample 1541901 | NCBI WGS metagenome assembly OFMX01 (sample SAMN04209222, study PRJEB22552) | human gut metagenome | biome: gut; material: feces | host: Homo sapiens | place: USA: Oklahoma | reverse complement strand
AATACGATTCTGTGGATTTTTTCAAATCTGGCAAGTACACTGATCGTAGGTGTGACCGAAGCACTCAAAGCGGCTGACCAAATGGAATGGGTGCGCCGTATCAATTCTATTTGCAACCGTGCAGAAGAAATCATTTTGACCGAACTTGTATATGCTTAATTGAATGCCCGTTATCGGCTGTATGTCTGATAACGGGCATCTTCTTTTGGTGTAGTTAGTCGTTTTTGATTTTCCAATAACCCTTACGATCTGAACCAATACGCTCAATAATATCTTTTTCTTTCATTTCTTTCAATTTCTGCGATACCGTTTTCCTGCTAACGGACAGTTTCTCTGCTATTGTAGTTGAGGTATATGCCGGATCTTCGGAAATAAGTGTAAGAATCTGTATAGATTTTGCATCCAAACAATCTGTCACCTTTTCTGTTACCCTATCTGTCACCTTGCGGGTAACAGAACGAATAATTCTATCTTCCGGTGCAGTAAATTCAATCATAATATCGCCGGGATTGATTGTGTAAACGGGCTGAGGAACGCCGTCTTTCTCACAGGCAGAGCAGATTTTCTCAATTCCACGTCCCCAGCTTTCTATGAAGCCTGCTAAATAGAACACATGGGCAATATTGGGATTGTAAGGACTGGAAGCGTGTTTACGCATTAAGTTCTCCAATGTCCAGTTTTCGGGCAGACAGCCGCAGTTGGCAATATACAGCCTGTCCTCATACACGCTTATCTGAATCGGAACACCGGACTGATATTGCTTATGGCACAAGGCGTTTAGCAGAGCTTCTCGCAGAGCAGCTTCCGGCACAAAATATCTCTCAATACGTTGCATACCCTCGTAGGTGATTTTTGCTTTCATATACTTTAGATATACAAGTTCCACGATTTTATCAATCTGCTCCAAGATAGAGCCATGTATTTCGTCCTGATATAAAAGATCGGCATCGGTTTCAAAAAATCCGATTTTAACATATGCGCCGAGCTGCCATTTTTCCGGTTCTTTCGAGAACAGGAGCATTGCTGCATTCGTAAGATATGAGCCATTCATCAGATGTAGCTTTTCCATAAGTATATCTTTCGGCTCATCCAGAACACTCCTGTCAATGCGTCCCTTCTTAGATGCCCACTTCTTAAATCGATCAATAATGGCATCGTCAATGTCATTCAACGAAAATGCAGGCAAAGGAAGATTATCCCAAGTTGCACCACGTTTGCGCATCAAAAATGCCTCTAAAGCGGGACCAGTCAATATCTGCCGTGTGCTGCCGCTTCGATAATAATAAACTCCCTTGCAGGAAATACCTATCGGATAGGAAGGAACATCTACCTCAATATATTCTTTTCCGTTTTGCTCATATAAATTCACGCCAACGATAATGCCCATAGCATCTCTGATTTTATTCGGTATATCTTCAAGAAGCTTATGAGCATTAGCTAACCCAATTACATTGCCGTCGTCATCGCATCCAATGTAGATTTTTCCTCCCTGTGCGTTGGCATATCCGCAAATCCATTCCAAATATTCATCTTTCCATTTGCTTTTCCATTCAATATTTTGGCTTTCAGGCATTTTCGTCACCATCCTTATTTTTCTTCGCTCTACTTTTGTAAACATTATGCCTGTTCTTGCACTGAGGGCTGCAAAATACAGTGCTTGGTCTGCTTGCAATAAAGGCTTTTGCACAATGTTTGCAAAGCTTAATTGGTTTTTCACTGTCTGTCAGCATAAAGCTGAACATCATCTGAATCCCAAGCATGAGGGAGTGGAAATCCCAGATAATCGTCGGCTTGTCAAGCAGTGCGATCCGGTAAGTCGGCGCAATACCGCCAAAGGCTGTCATTCCTTCCTGCATCAGAAGTCTTTGATCCGGTGTCATATCATCATAATCTTCGTAAAAAATAACCGACGTCAGAAATGTAAAAGCCAAATCAATAAACTGTTGCTTCATCCATTCGTAAGGTTCAGCATATTCCCTTTGAAAGCTCATATTGACTGCCATCGGCTTGTCTGTCATGGTCAAAGCCAGTGCCATCATAACACGGTCATTCTGGATGTTCCACATGGACTCGATACCACGCTTGATCACATCCAATTTGTCAAATGGAAAGAACAGTTCCAGATATTTTTCAGTGGACATAGTTTCTTCTTGGATGAAGTGATTTTTCGGCAGGTACACCGCCTCATATTCCATAAAGTTTGGTGTGGTAGGCAGCGCAGTCATCAGTCCAAACAAGCCGTATTTCACCGCAAATTGCTGGATAGCCTTCTGAATTTCGGCATCCGGCTTTTTGCTCATACCCATGCGTCCTATGTTGATGGCATCCAATACAATTTTCTGATACTCTGCCAGTGGATCATAAATACTCGGTTGCGCCGTTTTGGTGGGCGTGAGATACAGAGTTCCGTCCTCTGCCGCCCTCCATTCATATTCACTATACCGCACCCAATTAGAACTGGTTCGTTCAAAAAGGTTCTTCATTTTCTCACCCCTGTTTCCAATCACTGATACCATATTTGGACAAAAGCTCTTTTGCCTGCTCCATACCGCTTTCCGTAATATATACCGATTTGGAACGGGACGGATGATTTCCCTGCCGAATATAGTCTGCATCGTCCAATTCGTTCAGTATATCAAAATCATAGCCTTTCCACGCATAAAAATCGGTTGCTTCGTGAAACTTTTCTCCCTGTGTAAAGCGGGAGAGGTATAACAGCATCAGTGTTAATTCCCTCATTGCTTCTTCTGCTTTTATATTTCCCATATCAGTCTATTCCTCACTTCATATTGTAACCTGAATAACTCAGTTTTATATTATCAATTATATTATTTCTTTTCCCCTGAATCAATCTTCATTCCAGATTCTTCTAAAAAATCTTTCTCCAATAAGGTCATTGACTGTTGCTTTTCTGCCTTATCCAAAAGTGCAGCAAGCAGCTTTTTTCGTATCTTTTTGAGCATTGTACCACGTACCTTGCGGATGTTCCGGTCGCTTTGCTTCCGTATTTTAGCGATCCTTGTTGAGCTGAACAGCCAGACAGCGCAGAGAAAGAGCAGCTCCTTGTGTTCCTCAGTCAATTCCCAGAGTATTTTGGATAGGTATTCTTCCGTTACAAGTTCATGGATGTCGTAAGGACAGTAGAAAATGGTGTCAATGAAATCTCCCTTTCGGAGCTGCTTTTCCAGTACATCGTTCAGCGTATCCGGGAAAAAGAGTTCATTTGCAGATGCACCATAATCAAGTGGAACATCATCACCGCTGCGGCTGAGTTCGTGATAGCGTTCCCTACGCTCCCGATTAGCGTCCAGCCTGTCCCACCATGCAATCACATTTTCAAACTCCCGCTGTGTTCTGGCGGAATCCTCCAATCGTGCAAGGGCTTCTGCCAGCAGTTCTCGTTTGAGCTTCTTACGCTCCGGTTCTTCCTCGTCAGTACCATCCTCAAATGGATGTTCCTCGGCGTCGGCTTCCAGTTCTTCGATGAGCTGTTCTTCTTTTGCGATCTGCCGCAGGGCTTGTTCGGATAATTCGGTTTCTTCTGTATCTGTATCATTGTCAGCAAGAACAACTTGCTTCTTCCGCTTCCTTCGCTTCTTTTCGGGAAGATCGTCAGCGGCTTCTTCCTCATCGTCCCAAAGGGCATTTTCATCTTCTTCGTCATCGACTATGTAATCGGAATCGTCCGTTTCATATTCATCTTCATAGTCAGTATCTTCTTCATAAAAGCCGTCATGTTCATATCGTTCGGGATCGTCGAACACCGCAGACACCTCCCTTCAAAAATATTTTTGAAAATTTCTTGGATTCTCCGTAAAAACAGTTCCGCTAAGTACCCTGTATTTCTCCTATAAGTGAGGAGGTAATCTATTTTGTCTATTATCAGATTACTTTCGACACTAAATGAAAGGAGGAAACCGCCTATGTCAAACAATTATCGTGAGCTGACGGGCAGGGAGAAGCAGCGAATCAAGAAGTTGGTTACTTCTCTCTGTGCCAACTACGACAAAGAGTACGGCTGCCTGCGTTATCGGGGTCCCCAGAAAGTCATAAGACTTTTTGGGGAGAGGAGGAGCAGCGGAGTGAACGAGTTTTTCGTGCTTGCACGGAAACGAGTGATACAAAGCTTGTGACGACGAGTGACTGTCCAATGTTGGGTATCTGCTTTACCAACAGCGCACTATGCAGATATTTCCGCAAGTCTGTCCTGCCGGAAGATGCAGGGTTGGAAGCCGTATTCACGCAAATACCGACCACTCATTGCAAACAATGCGGCAAGCTGTTCCCAACTGACGGAAAACGGGTGTACTGCTCACAGCACTGCGCCGAAGAAGCTCGCCGTAAGCAGACCGCAGCAAGGGTGCGTAAGTACCGGGAGAAACAACAACAGATGTAACGCTTTTGCCCTCGGAAAGCCTTGTGCCGCAAAGCTTTTTTGAGGGCATTTCTGCATTGGCAGGGTGTTAATACCCTTTGCTCGATTTTAACCATGCAAGTGGTTACACCATGCCGGAACTAAACCTATTATACGAAAAAACAATGAACATTTCAACACGGAGGTAACTGCCTATGGCAAAAAACGAGAACAGTAATTTTTCTTATATGACTCGCCGCATTGGCGGCACCACCTATAAAGTTAAAGTAGTATTCAGCGATACAGAGAAAGAAACAATGGAGGATAAAATTTTACGGATGATTCGCAATGAAACGGTTACAACTGGCGGAACTTGTGGTATAATAGATTCACCACAAATGAGCCGACAGTCTGAAAGGAGCGCATCATGAGCGTAAAACAGACTGAAGGAAAAATCACAGCTTTATATGAAAGGCTGTCCCGTGATGATGACCAGACCGGTGATAGCAACAGTATTGTCAATCAGAAAAAATACCTTGAAAGCTATGCCCATCAGAAAGGTTATATGAACTGTCAGCACTATACCGATGACGGTTGGAGTGGAGGAAATTTTGAGCGTCCCGCTTGGAAACAGCTTATTGCCGACATTGAAGCAGGCAAAGTTGCTCATGTCATTGTAAAAGATATGAGCAGGGCGGGGCGTGACTATCTGCAAACAGGCTTTTACACGGAGGTATTCTTCCGTCAGCATCATGTTCACTTTGTGGCGATTGCCAACAGCGTGGACAGCGACGATCAGAACAGCAATGAGTTTGCCCCGTTCCTCAACATTATGAACGAGTGGTATCTTCGTGATTTGAGCCGCAAGCAGAAAACAGCAATCCGTGTGAAAGGCGAATCCGGCAAGCCTACCACCAACTGTGCCATTTATGGCTACAAGAAAATGCCGGGAGATAAGTACAGTTGGTATATCGACGAGGAAGCCGCTGCGGTTGTCCGCCGTATTTTCCGGCTGACCATCGAGGGAAACGGTCCTTATGACATCGCCCGTATCCTCTATGACGATAAGGTGGAAACTCCTGCGGTCTACGCCGCAAAGCAGGGGCGTGGCGTTTGGAAAAGCAAAGAGGAATTTCCCAACCCTTATAACTGGAGTGGTTATATCGTCGGGCAGATTCTCTCCAAGCCAGAATATATGGGGCATACGGTCAACTTCCGTTCTCACAAGCAGTCCTACAAGGACAAAAATCCGGTTATGAATCCGCAAGAGGACTGGCTGATCTTTGAGAACACCCACGAAGCGATTGTAGATAAGGAAATGTGGGAGCTTGCACAGAAACTGCGAAAGACACCGAGACGCCACGATACACTTGGCGAAGCCAATCCGCTGACTGGACTTCTGTTCTGTGCTGACTGCGGAGCGAAAATGACCAATCACCGTTCCAAAGGCGGTACGGAGAACAATCCCTATCCCTCCGATTTTTATGATTGCTCCGCCTACACGCTGGCACATCAAAAGCGCACTCATGCTTGCAGCGGTCACTATATTCGGACAAAAGCGGTCAGAGAGCTTGTTTTGGAAACCATCCGAACAGCCAGCACCTTTGCCATCACCAATCAGGATGAGTTTATGAAAAAGGTGCGTTCTGCTTCTCAAATCAGACAGGCGGAAGTCGCAAAGGATACCAAACGCAAGTTGAACAAAGACCGTAAGCGTATTGCCGAGCTTGATACCATTATCAAAAAACTCTACGAATCTTTTGCCATTGGGCGCATTACCGATGAACGCTTTGATACTCTGCTTGCAGAATACGAAGCGGAGCAGAAAACTCTTGTCACATCTGTATCGGATGCAGAATCGCATCTGTCCTCTTTTGAGGAAGATACTGACCGTGCGGCGCAGTTCCTTTCACTGGCAAAGAAGTACACCGATTTTTCCGAACTGACTACTCCAATGATCAATGAGTTTATAGAAAAAATCATTGTCCACGCCCCGGAAAAGATTGACGGGGATCGGGTGCAGGAGGTTGAGATTTATCTGAAATTTATCGGACGGTTTGAACTGCCTGAACCGGATCTAACACCGGAGGAGATCAAGCGGCAGGAACAGCTTCGCAGACACCGCATCAAGAGCCGGGAACGATACCAAAAAATCAAGGCTGGTGAACACGCAGTTGGTCAGCCATTTAAGCTAATCTGTAAATGCTGCGGTGAAGAATTTGAATCCAAGCGGTCAAATACTCTGTTTTGCAGTCCGAAGTGCCGTACCAAATTTTACCGGCAGGAAGCAGCGGAAAACAGAAAGCGGGAATGTGTCTGTGAGAACTGCGGAAAAACTTTTACCGCTACACGGAAAGATGTAAAATACTGCTGTGATGATTGCAGGACTGAAGCAAACCGCAGGATGCAGAAAGAACGCAATGCTGTAAAGCAAATAAAAGAGAAAGAACCTGTATTGCTTGATAACCCGCCTATTAAAGAAAATGGGCAAAAACAGAAAACAGCATAATAAATGACGCTGAAGGCGACTTGTGAGAATAAAATCTCATGAGCCGCCTTCTTTGCGTTTTCAGCCGGATACGGCAGAAAGGAATAAAACCTATGACAGAAAATGAAAAGAAGCTTTTACAGGCGAAGCACAGATTGGAAGAAGCCGAGATGCGTGACCGACAGAAAGAGCGAAAAGCACGGACACGGCGGCTGATTCAGGAAGGTGCGATTTTGGAGAAAGCATTACCGCAGACAACACAGATGACTTTGGAACAGTTGGAGGATTTTTTATGCGAAGTATTCAAACCAATCCGATGATTTTTATGAGCGACCGGCTATCGGTCGCTTTTTCTTTTTCCCGAAGGGCGCACTTACTCACCACCTGCAAAGCAGGCGGTGGTATCCCTCCCGTTGGTCAGGCTCGTGCGCTCTTCACAAAGCGTCTTTTAGCCGCTTTTCCAGAGGGGCAGGCAATGTCGCAAGCGAACATTCCCTGTGCAGTCGGCTCTATATTTTGCACTATCAGCAAAACGATGAGGTGGCATATTGCCACCCCATCCCGCCGCCTGCCTGCGAAAACTCTGCCAAGAACAAATCCTTCGGATATGTTCCGCAGCTTTTACGCAGTTATGGGTATCGCATTTCCGGCGACACCCAGTTTCTCTTTTCAAAAGAGAAACAAAAAGAAAGGACGGTGAGGACGAATGGCAATCTATCACCTGGAAGCAAAAGTGGTCAGCCGAGGTACAGGCAGAAGTGCAGTTGCAGCTTCTGCTTACCTGAGCTGTTCAAAAATTCTCAACGACTATGACGGAGTACAGCATGACTACACCCGTAAGAAAGGACTGGTCTGGCAGCAGGTATTTCTGCCGGACTATGCGCCACAAGAATGGCAGGACCGGAGCGTTCTCTGGAATGCTGTGGAGAAAAATGAAAAGACAAAAGACAGCCGCCTTGCCCGTGAATTTGTGGTTGCCCTGCCCATCGAGCTGAACGAATCCCAGTGGGAAAAGTTGCTGTCCGATTTTATTTCCGATACCTTCGTGACCGAGGGAATGTGCGCTGATGTGGCAATTCATGATCCTCATCCGTCTGGACACAATCCCCATGCCCATATTATGCTGACTGTTCGCCCTCTGGATGAAAAGGGAAAATGGCAGTATAAAACAGAAAAAGAATATATCTGTGTCCGAAACGGCGAGGAAAAAGGTTTCACCGCAGCGGAGTTTAAAGCAGCACAGGCAGAGGGATGGGAGAAACAATATTCCTATAAGATTGGAAAAAAGAAAGTGTATATGCCGCTCTCTGAGGCTGAGAGACTGGGATATGTGCGGGCCAACAAATATCCCAAAAGCACAAAATTTGGCAGGCAGAATCCCATTGCCCAGCGATGGAACAGTGAAGAACAGCTTGTGCTCTGGCGTAAGGCGTGGGCCGATGTGACCAACCTTCATTTGGAACAAGCGGGTCGAGTCGAGCGCATCGACCACCGCAGTCATGCAGAGCGAGGACTGGAGGAACAGCCGACAATTCACGAGGGTGTTGTTGCCCGTGCCCTGGAAAAGAAGGGAATCGTATCTGACCGATGTGAGCTGAATCGTCAGATCAAGGCTGACAACGCTCTGCTGCGGGAGCTGAAAGCCCAGATGAAGAAGTTGGTACAGGCAGTAAAAAACAGCTTGCCCGCTCTTGCGGATGCCATGGAAACCCTGCGGGCCAATATGATCGTATTCCGGTATCAGCTCCGTCATATCAGCCGTGGCAAGTACAAACTGGGGCAGTATCTGGATTCCGCAAAGCCAACTATTGCAAAGTATCTGGCAGTGGTACAGAAAATCAAAAATGCCGTAAAGGAACGGAAATATCTGCTGGCAGAGAAGAGAGAAATCTCCTTCTGGAATATCCCCAAGGCAAAAGAGTTGAATGCAAAGATCGCAGAGCTGACCGAGGATATTGAGGAGCTGAAATTCGAAAAATCAGTGCTGCTGGATCGTCTGAACTGCACAGATGATGCCGGAATCTCCACCATCAAAAAGGATATTGTAGCCGCAGAAGCCGGTCTTTCCAAGCTGGAACAGCAGGAGGCAAAATATACTTCCGAACTGGAATCCGCCCTCAGCGAATATGCGGCACTTAAAAATCAGGGCGCAGACTTTAATCCCACAGAACTGTATGCCCAGAGAACGGATTTGCGCCCGGAGAAGACCGCCGATGCAGTCCAGCGCATCCAGTCTGCTTACGGAGAAAAGTTTGCTCCTCTGGTGATGTTTGACAGTAAGCGGGATGTAAATGACCTCCTTCACGAAGATGCAGAGGAGCGGGCTTACCAAAGAGAGCGGGAGCAGAAGAAACAACAGGTGCACAGAGAAAAGAATCACCGAAGCGACAACGAACGATAACTTGAACTCTTCAAAAAATAAAGAGTAATATTGTTGAAAACAGATACTGTTGGCTAACTTTCCTGATTGGTCGCCAGTGCTATACACACCATTAAAATTTTAATTATTGTCCCATTATTGACTTTCCTGTCCCTAACTGCTATAATTCATAATAGCGTATTAGAGGGGGTGCATTCTGTGAAGAAGAAAAATATTATTAGTCTTATTCGCTGTTATGCCGAAAAGAATGACGATGGCTTTCGTAATGAAGCTTATGAAATAGCACGAGATTTTGATGTGTCTGGCGACCACCAATTAGCAGAGTACATTATGTCTCTGCTCTCAAATGTGAACACCTTTGTGCCTCAAATGGAGGGGCATGAATCTACTTTCTTTGAGCGGATAGAGGCAAAAGAAGATATGCTTTTGTTGCCCGATTCCATCACGCAAGATCTCTTGGGAGTTGTAAATGCTATTGCTCATCGGATCGGAATCAACAAATTCCTTTTTCAAGGAGCGCCTGGCACAGGCAAAACAGAGGCTGTAAAACAACTTGCACGTATACTTGAACGTGAAATTTTTATGGTTGATTTCTCGACGGTTATTGACAGTAAATTAGGCCAGACGCAAAAGAACTTGGCAACACTGTTTTCTGAGATTAACAGCTTCCCACAGCCAGAACGTGTGATCGTCCTTTTTGATGAGATTGATGCAATAGCGCTGGATCGAACTAATCCGAATGATCTACGTGAAATGGGAAGGGCCACTTCAGCCATGCTCAAAGGATTTGAGCGTATAAATGAAAATATTGTGCTGATTGCTACGACAAATTTGTATGATCATTTCGATAAGGCTTTAATTAGAAGGTTTGATTCTGTCATCAATTTTAATCAATACAGCCATGAAGATCTCATGTCAATTGCAGAAAAAATGCTTGATCGATATCTTAGCAAGCTAAAATTAGCTAACCGAGATGTCCGTTTGTTCCGAAAAATCATGAATCTAATGAATCCAATTCCTTATCCTGGCGACCTAAAAAATATGATTCGTAGTGCAATTGCATTTAGTGATCCGCAAGACGGACAGGATTATCTTAGAAGGCTCTATTCTGCTGCATATGGCGAAAAGCCGGAAAATCTTCAGCTTCTTCAGTCTCAGAATTTTACTGTGCGAGAAATTGAAATCCTAACAAAAAAATCCAAAAGCAGTGTTGCTCGGGAATTGAAAGGTGGTTCATTGAATGAATAATATCCTCACACTCAAAGGACACTTTGAACAGCGCCCTAATCCATCATCATTTGGACCTCTCAACTTGCCGAAAAACAAGTATGTAACATCAACTCATTTACGGACGATGTCTGCCCAGTTACAGGATATTCTGAAATTCTGGACACAGCATCGAGAAATTGCCGGTGCATTGGTCAGTGTGCACTATAAGCACGTTGTAGCAAAAAGTAATCGTATCCGCATTTTACTTTCTGACAATGGTAAAGCTCCTACGATGTCAATTCGTGGTGCAAAATTCGTTTGGGAACCTGATAAAAATGGAAAACTCGTTCAGAAGCACGTATTTACACATTATGTCTCTTTAGTGACCTTACAAAAATCCAGCGAGTTATTATCAAATGCTGCTGATATTATTGATGCGGGTTATTGCGGAAAGATTGAATCTGCGGATACCGAAAAAATCAATACTCAAGGCAATTATCTTTACAAAGATATTCTCGCAAAATCCACTTTCTTAAAAGTAGTTCTCGATGGACTTTATGTGGAATCTTTTGGAATTGATCGTGTCTCCGATGAAATAAAGGAAGAATCTATTGTCACCATTTTCAAAACGAATGTGGATACCAAAGTACTCTTGCAAAAATTTGGGATTAACATCTTTGATGATAGAATTATTGATGAAACAACGCTTAGATTGAACCCTGATGAGATTGACCTTCTTTTGAACCAAGCACCATATTTGATTGCAATGGATGTGAAGAACTTTGCAGAACTTACAAAGGATGATGTCCTGCAATTAGATGCTGATGAGGAGCGAATTGAGGAAAATCTGATTCCGACACCACAAAATGAACCTGTTGTTGGAGTCATTGATACCCAGTTCAACGAAAAAGTTTATTTTCACGCATGGGTTGATTATTACAATATGCTCGACCCCAATATTCCACTGAAGGCCAGCGACTTCTATCACGGGACTGAAGTTACATCCATTATTGTAGATGGTCCTCATGCAAATCCTGATATAGATGATGGCTGTGGACGTTTTCGTGTTAGACATTTTGGTGTTGCAACAGATGGCCCTGTGAGCTCCTTTTCTGTTCTGAAGATGATTCGGCAGATCGTTTCCTCTAACCGAGATATCAAGGTTTGGAATCTATCTTTGGGCTCTACAATGGAGATAAAAGAAAACTTCATCTCTCCAGAAGCTGCTGAATTGGATCGTATTCAGAGTGAATATGACGTGCTTTTCGTTGTGGCTGGCACCAATCGTCCGGCCAATGAAACTAAAACACCGATGAAAATTGGCTCGCCGGCCGATTCTTTGAATGCTCTCGTGGTTAACTCTGTAGATTTTAGGAAGAATAGCGCTTCCTATACCCGTGTTGGACCGGTGCTGTCATTTTTTAACAAGCCAGATGTGAGCTATTATGGCGGAGACGGTCCCAATTATTACGATAAAATTGTTACGTGCAGAGATAACCTGGGTGCTGTGTATGTTTCGGGCACCTCCTTTGCTGCACCCTGGATTACGAGAAAGCTGGCATACCTCGTCTATAATATGGGATTAACAAGAGAGGTTGCAAAGGCCCTCATTATCGATGCAGCCGCTGACTGGGATCGTAAAGATGATCCTTCTCATACAATTGGCTATGGTGTGGTTCCTATCCATATTTCGGACATCATTCATTCCAGAGATGATGAAATCCGTTTCATCTTGAGCGGAACCACCGAAGCATTTGAAACATACAACTACAACCTGCCTGTCCCCGTTGTGAAAAATGCACATCCGTTTTACGCCCGTGCGACCCTGGTGTACTTCCCTCAGTGTGATCGTAATCAAGGTGTTGATTACACAAGCACAGAAATGGATATCCATTTTGGACGAATTGTCACGAAGAATGGTAAAACTTCCATTGCTTCAATTAATGCCAACAGGCAGTCTGACGAGGGCTTGAATGTTATTTACGAAGAGGATGCTCGAAAAGAATATCGCAAATGGGATAATGTCAAGCACATTAGCGATATTATAAAGTCCAGAGCTGTGCCTCGTAAAGCGTATGATTCCGGGCTCTGGGGGCTGAGCATCAAGACAAAAGAACGAATGGAGCCAAACGGGAAAAAGTCCCTTCCTTTTGGCGTTGTGGTGACCTTAAAAGAAATGAACGGTGTAAACCGCATTGAAGATTTTAAGCGGTTATGCATGGCTCGTGGATGGTTGGTAAATGAACTCGATGTACAGAATCGACTGGATATTTACCTTCAGGCCGAAGAAGAAATCGAATTGGAATAAAACTTCTCAATGTACAAGTTTTATAATGCGTGTTTGGAGGAATAAATGACAAAATATACCTCTTACCAAGACCGTTATTTTGCAGAGCAGCTTCTTTTGAAGCGGCCCCAATCAAGTTATGACAGCCTGGCGTCTGCCATGTCTGGTGTAAAAGTTGATTTGAACCCTCACCAGGTAGATGCAGCACTGTTTGCAATGCAGTCCCCACTGAGTAGCGGTGTATTGATGGCAGACGAGGTCGGCTTAGGCAAAACCATTGAGGCCGGCCTGGTTTTAGCACAGTATTGGGCAGAACGAAAACGCAATATTCTGCTGATTGTTCCAGCTGCATTGCGAACTCAGTGGCGCTCAGAGCTCAGTGAAAAATTCTATATTGATTCTCTGATTTTGGAATCTTCTAATTTTAATAAAATGCGTAAAGAAGGCTGCTTGAACCCGTTCGATGCAAAAAACCAAGTAGTTATTTGCTCCTATAATTTTGCAGCAAATAAAGACAGCTTTGTACATGCAATGCCTTGGGACTTGGTTGTGCTTGATGAGGCGCACCGCCTCAGAAATGTTTATAAGCCTCAAAATGTAACTGCAAATAAGCTGAAGAATGCGTTGAAGGGAAGAAAAAAACTTCTGCTCACTGCGACTCCTCTCCAAAATAATCTCATGGAACTATATGGATTGGTCAGCTTTATTGATGAACATGTGTTTGGCGATGCAAAGACCTTCCGTGAAATGTATGTGGCAGTGAACAATGCAGAATTGCGCAATAGAAATCTTCGTGATCGGTTGAGCGTATTCTGCAAGCGTACCCTTCGTAAGCAGGTTACAGAATATGTGCGGTATACGGAGCGCCATGCAATTTTGCAGGAGTATACTCCTACCAAAGATGAAGAACTTCTATATAATTCTATCTCCAGCTATTTGCAGACAGACCATCTTTATGCACTGCCTGCTGGGCAGCGGACGCTTATCACAATGGTGCTGAGAAAACTTCTTGCATCGTCCTCTTTTGCTATTGCAGGTACTCTTAATTCGTTGATTGATCGGTTGCAGGGATTGCTGGATGGTATTCAGCGGCAGTTGGATCTTGATGATTATGACACCTTTACAGAACTGCACGATGATGAAGATGATACCTCCGATTTTACAGAGATGGATGAAGAGGAACTTCGCCGTAATCAGAACGGGATTCAGAGTGAATTAGCATTGTTGCAGAGCTTTGCTGACCTTGCTTCCGGGATTAAAACAAACGCAAAGGGCGATAACCTGATCTCTGCATTGACACAGGGCTTCAAAAAGATTGAGCAGCTGGGCGGCCAGCGAAAAGCTGTTATTTTTACTGAGTCCAGGCGTACACAGGAATATCTGTTTAATCTTCTGTCCAATAACGGATATGAGGGAGAAATTGTATTCCTGAATGGTGTAAATAATGATGACATTTCCAAAAAGATTTACGCTGACTGGAAAGAACGGCATAAAAACGATGGCAAAATTTCAGGTTCCCGACAAGCAGATATGAAGTCGGCAGTTGTGGAAGAGTTCCGCAATCATGCGTGTATTTTGATTGGTACTGAGGCGGCTTCTGAGGGTATCAACCTGCAGTTCTGCAGCTTGCTTGTCAACTATGACCTGCCTTGGAACCCGCAGCGGATTGAGCAGCGCATTGGACGCTGCCACCGATATGGGCAAAAAAATGATGTGGTAGTCATCAATTTCCTGAACAAAAAGAATGCCGCTGACCAACGTGTTTATGAACTTCTGGACCAAAAATTCCGCCTGTTCTGTGGCGTATTTGGCTCTTCGGATGATGTCCTGGGCTCTATCGAATCCGGTGTGGATTTTGAAAAGCGAATTGCTTCGATCTATCAGACTTGTAAAACCGCCGAGGAAATTCAACAGAAGTTTGACCAACTGCAGGAGGAGCTATCTGAGGAAATCCAAGATAAAATGCAGTCGGCCCGTCAGTCTATCCTGGAAAACTTCGATGAAGTCGTAGCGGCTCGTCTGAAAGATTGCCAGGATAATACGATTGCAAGTCTGGATAAGTTCACACAGTGGATTTACTATTTCTTCATGATTCACGGTGCAGAAAGAGTTAAACCCCTGGAACAGTGGCGGCTACGTTTCCATGACAATGGCGTAGAACGTACTTATAACTTAAAGTGGAAGGATGCCGAAGAGTCCGGAGATGTGTTCCTGCGCCGGGAAGATCCGTTATATGAATCTTGGCTGAAAGAAGCTATGGCTGTGTCTCTTCCCCCAGCAACGCTTCGTTTTGACCATAGCCATTCCGAACGGAACATTTCGTTCCTGAACACACATCCGCACCTAAAAGGTGTGCTTTCAATTGACAAACTATCCTATACCGGAATTAGTGATGAAGAACATTTGGTGTTCTCAGCTATCACAGATGACGGAACCGATCTGGATGATGAGACAATCAATGCTATGTTGGAGCTTCCCGCTGAGGTCATTGGCGATTGCCCGACTGATTCTGCCGCATTAAACCAGCTGCGGCAACAGGGGCTTGCCCAAAGACAGCGGCTTGTAGAAGAGAACAATAAGCAATACTATCTGGCAGAATGTGATAAGCTGGATGCTTACAGTGAAGATCTGAAAGAGGGCTTGCAGCATGACCTCAAGGACTTGAAAAAACTCATTGAAGAGAAGAAAAAAGCCTTTCGTGCAAGCACCTCCCTGCCCCTGGCTGAAATGCTGGATATGAAAGATGAAATCAATAAGCTGGAAGCAAAATATAAAAAGATGCGGCGGAATCTTTATGTTCGGGAAGATGAAATCGATGAAGAAAAAGAGCGGCTGCAGGATGAGGTTCGTCAGAAATTACAGGGCAGGTGTACAACGGACCATATTATGACAATCGGTTTTGAGATTGTATAGGAGAGCCATATGAACGAGTATGAAATAAAAGAAATGGAAGAACTTACGGACGATGCAAAAACAATTGCTGAACACAGCCGTCTTATTCTTACTTACCGTCAGACGGGTTTCCTGAATCGTGAGGAAGCTATCAGGAAATACAAAGAATACAACACCAAGCATCAGGAATACTGTGCAGGTATTGAAGTGTCAAGAATGACTGGAGCTCATGTGATTCCGTTGGAACAAATGTCAGATCGTGATATTGTTGCAAATTTGAATCGTCAGCTGATGTACATTGGCGGGAAAAACTTACTGGAGGGGCTGAATCATGCCTAAACAAAAACTTGAATTGACCTGGGTGGGAAAAGGACGGGACCCGGCGGTAGAACCCCGGATTTTGCTCCATGATCCCTCTAAGGACTACGGCGACCCTGACGCTGACAATATGCTGATTCATGGGGATAATCTTTTGGCACTGAAAGCATTGGAGCAGGACTACACAGGATGTATTAAGTGCATTTATATTGATCCACCCTATAATACAGGTGAAGCATTTGAACACTATGATGATAATCTGGAACATTCCATTTGGCTTGGCTTAATGCGTTCTCGATTGGTTATCTTAAAAAATCTTTTGTCTGAAGATGGAACAATTTGGATTCAAATTGATGATGAAGAACAAGCCTATTTGAAAGTCCTTTGCGATGAAATCTTTGGGAGAAGTAACTTCATCAATATGGTTTCTGTGAATATGAAAAATGCAGCAGGGGCCTCTGGTGGTGGTGAGGATAAACGTCTCAAAAAGAATTGTGAATATATTTTATCGTATGCAAAAAACTACGATTTTCTGAACCAGTTTAAAGCAGCATATTCTTATACAGAAATGTATGAGTATGTTACTGATTACAAAGCTCAAGGAAAAAATTGGCATTACACATCTATATTAACTTACGCTGGAGAGAAAATTTATGTAGGTTCTACTACTGATGGCGACGGAAACGAAATCAAAATATACCAGCGACCAGCTGCAACAGTTCGTTCTATTCGACAAGTGATGCAGGATGAACACTTAAGCGAAAAAGAAGTGTATTACACTTATGGAAAATCCATATTTGAAGCAAAAGATGCACAATCATCTATTAGAAGTCGTGTCATTCAAGCCAAAAAGCAACTGGGGATCACCGATGATATTATTTCCATTGAATATATTCCTAAAACCGGAAAAAACAAGGGAACTCTGTATGAGCAATTCTATAAGGGCGACAAGTGTCGTTTGTTTGCTTGGCTTAAAGATATAAGCGAAGAAAAAGATGGTATCCTGTATAAAAAAGATTTACAGGGAACCTATTGGGATTTTACATCAAGCATAAACAATTTAACCAAAGAAGGAAACGTTACATTCCCTAAAGGAAAAAAGCCAGAAGCTTTGTTACAAAGGATTATCGAAATGACAACAGCTCCTGGTGATATTGTATTAGATTCGTTTTTAGGTTCTGGAACAACTGCCGCAGCTGCCACAAAACTTGGACGAAACTGGATTTGTGTTGAATTAGGTCAGCAGTGCTACACTCATTGCAAGCCACGCTTGGATGGCGTCATTGATGGGACAGATGTGGGTGGCATCACTAAAGCAGTCAACTGGCAGGGTGGTGGTGGCTACAAATTCTATGAGCTTGCTCCCACGCTGATTGTTAAGGACAAGTATGGAAATCCTGTGTTTTCGGAAAAGTACAGCCCTGAAATGCTTGTGGCAGCTGTCGCTAAAATCAACGGCTACCACTATGCCCCGGACGCAGAGATATTCTGGAAGCAAGGATTTTCTCAGGATAACAGCTTCATCTATGTGACTACCCAGTTCCTGACAACAGAATTATTGGATGGGATTGCCGCCGATGTGGACGAGTTCGAGCACCTGCTGATCTGCGCTCCGGCTTTTGATACTGGTCTGAATAAGCGATATGAGAACATTACCGTTCGAAAAATTCCTCAGTCGGTCCTGAATAAGTGCGAGTACGGTGTGGACAATTATGATTTGAACATTATTGATCCCCCGGAGTTAGATGAGGAGGAATGGGAAGATGCTTAAAGCTCCCTATATGGAAAAATTCTATTCCTACAATTCCAAGTATATCCACAATGCTCTGGCTTTGCGTGACCCTCAGCATGACAGTCTGGAAATCTTTGCCCGTCTGTGTGATGTGCTCTCTCTGCGGAAAAATCCTATGACCACCGAGCAAATTTGCGCCGATCACGCAGCTGAATTAGATGCTTGCCCTACAAATGACAAGCATCAGGCTCTCATTGAAAAACTGGCCAGCGCTGCGGCAGAAGAGTTTTACCGGGAAGATCTGGCAGCAGTTCGGCAGCTTTGCCCTACACTAACATCTTTCGAGCGGGACTTTCCGTCTGTCTGCTTTGCGCTGGCAACCGGCATCGGAAAAACCCGCTTGATGGGTGCCTGTATTGCATACCTGCACTACGAAAAAGGAATCAACAACTTCTTCGTCATGGCTCCCAATTTGACCATCTATAACAAACTGAAAGACGACCTCAGCAATACCTCCAGCCCTAAATATGTGTTTCGGGGCCTGGATCGTTTTGTCACCCCTCCTCGTATCATTGATGGAGATAATTATGAGAACTTCCGTATGACCCGAGACCAGTTGTCCTGGACAGAAAGCAATGAAGTGATCATCAACGTCTTTAACATTTCCAAGCTGAACTCTGACAGTAAAGTGAAGGATGGAAAACCGGCTCGAATCAAACGGCTAAACGAAGTCTTAGGTGAGTCCTACTTTGAATATTTGCAGTCCTTGCCGGATCTGTGCATTTTCATGGATGAAAGCCACCATTACCACGCTGATAAAAGCTTTAGCGTCATCAATGAACTGCGACCTATTCTTGGTGTGGAACTGACAGCAACTCCACAGATTCAGAAGGGCGCAAAGAAAATTGATTTTAAGAATGTGGTCTATGAGTATTCTCTGGCACATGCGCTGAATGATGAGCGATATGTAAAAGTTCCTGCCGTTATAACCCGGAAGAATTTCCATCCGGAGGAATACACTCCGGAGCAGCTCGACCGGGAAAAGCTCAATGATGGCATCCGAATTCACGAAGAAACCAAGAGTCAACTTGAAATTTATGCTCGTACTTATAGGAAGAAAATCATTAAGCCTTTTGCTTTGGTGGTCGCTCGTGATACCGAACACTCTCGTCAAATCAGAGAATATCTTACCTCGGATGAGTTCTTCGGGGGATACTATAAGGACAAGGTCCTGGAAATCAACTCTGCCCAGCGTGGTGCAGAAAAGGATGAAAATATTGAAAAACTGCTGTCCTTGGAAGATCCCGACAACAGCATTGAAATCGTCGTTCATGTGAATATGCTGAAAGAAGGATGGGACGTCAATAATCTGTACACAATTATTCCGCTGCGTGCATCCGCTTCTGAAACTCTCACTGAACAGACAATCGGACGAGGATTGCGGCTGCCTTACGGTCAGCGAACAGGTGTCCCGGAAGTGGATCGTCTTTCTATTGTGAGCCATGATAAGTATCAAAAAATCATTGATCTTGCTAACGATCCCAATTCTCTGGTACGAAAAGTCTACTACATTGATGAAGCTGCACCCCAGACAGAGGAACCACGTGAAACCGTAGAAATGCCGTCTTCTTATGATGAAACAACCTCTGACGACAGCTTTATGGAACAACTGGCAATGACGTTTATGCAGTCAGCTGGACAGACAACCGCTCCAGAAGAAGCCCCCGCACAGGAACAGGCTCTTGAAGTTGCAAAATTTGTAGCGCACTTTACAGCACAGTCGGTTATGGAGCTGAATAAGCAGGTTAAGACATACGATGCAGCAAAAGACGAAGATGCTACGAAATTTGTGCAGCAGACAGTTGTGAATAAGACCTTACAGCAATTTTCCTCCCTACAGCTTAATAAGGAAGATATTGCATCAGTCGTTGCTAAGGCGATAGAGACTTGTGTTCAGGCTCTGACAGATAAAGTTATCCCTGTTCCGCAAGCGGTTGTTCAACCGTTCAAGTCTATTAAGCAGGGGTATTATCCTTTTAAGTTAGATACTCGTAATATGACATGGCATCCCGGCGACGATACTTTGCTGGGCACAGAACTGAAAGAAAATGGCGATACTTTTGAGGTAAACACTCATTTCCATGCGCAGGATGTAGTAGATACACCTGAAAATGAGATTGTGCGTCACTTGATTGTCTATGATGATATCGATTATCAGAGTACTGCTGATTTGTTGTATGGATTGGTTGAGGACGCAAAAGAACATTTTTTGACTTACCTGACCGAGGAGGAAACCGAGAAGGTTATGCGGGATCGTCAAAAGTCCATTGCAGAGATGATTTACCAGCAGATGCGTGAACATTTTTATCGGGAAGAAACGAAGTTCAAAGCATCAGAAATGCGCCCATTCTCCCGCATTGAGCCGAGTTTTGGTGGCAAGTTTAAGTCTGATGAAATTTATGACTTGCGTGCTAATATTCCAGCCAGCGAAGTTAAAGGTAAAATATTCAAGGGCTTTAAGAAAGCCTGTCATACGCTCTATAAATTTGACAGCAACACAGAACGAATTTTTGCAACGGTGCTTGAAAATGATGCAGAGGTTCTGAAATGGATGAGGCCATCGCCCAAGCAGTTTAATATTTATTATGGACCAGGTGGATATAGCCGTTATGAGCCTGACTTCGTTGTTGAGACAGAAAATGAAATTTTTATGGTAGAAACAAAGGCCCAAAAGGATCTAAAAGATGCAGATGTCCTGGAAAAGGCAAAAGCAGCAACGGTTTATTGCGAGGCAGCTTCTGTGTGGAATGCAGATCATGAGGGCAAACCGTGGCGATATGCTCTGGTTTCCCACGATGAAGTAAGGATCAATTCCGGGTTTAAATATCTGATGGAAAATCGAGTCCCACCAGAGCAGCTGCATTTTGATCTATGAAATAAATATTGGAAGATGTAATCAACAGCTCCCGAAAGAGTTTGTCAATTTGGCAATTCTTTCGGGAGCTGCCTTTTTATTCGCCCTGTGTTTCTCATTTATAGATGGTCTTAGTTTTATACTGGGAGCTGTGTATTCAATAGCGAAAATCGGGAATCTCACCCTTAAATATTACCAATAAACGCTTTCGCAGAAATTACCCTTGACAAATTCAGTCTCAAAAGCAGATGTTAGAGGATTTTGCCCGCCGGAACGGGCTGCCCAACCCTACGCACTTTACCGATGATGGTATCTCAGGCACCCGTTTTG
>OFMX01001201.1_pt1 | contig 20929 bp, 21 predicted proteins | sample 1541901 | NCBI WGS metagenome assembly OFMX01 (sample SAMN04209222, study PRJEB22552) | human gut metagenome | biome: gut; material: feces | host: Homo sapiens | place: USA: Oklahoma | reverse complement strand
CCGCCGGTGATCACAACATTCCCCATAGAATTTCCCGCCTTCCGCAGTCCATTTCCGTCTCATGAAAAACGGGCTGCCGGGGCAGCCTCACCGTATCTAAAAAGCCTCGCAGAGGAAAGCCGCCCGCAGGCGGCAAATAAAATTGAATCATTTTCTGCCGGGGCGTGTACCTGGCAGAAAATACCTCTCAGGCTGCAAAGTGTGCGAGTTGGCCGCCTGCGGCGGCCAAGGAGTGCGCGCAGCAGACTGCCATCCCATTGTTCCAAAAGGCCGTCGGCCTTTTGGAACAGGATAGCCCGCTTTTTTACCGCCTTCTGCTCTTGGTGCGGTGATCCGCACGCATGGAGGAGAGCTTGTTGTCGGATTCGGACATGAACGCCTTCAGCTTTTCCTCAAACAGCTGGTCGGCCGTCTTGGGGGCGGCGGGCTGCATGGGGGCGCGCTGGGGGCGGTTCTGCGCCGGAGCGTTGTTCTCCCGGCGGAAGCCGCCGTCCTGACGGGGTGCGCCGCGATAGTTCCCGTTCCGATTTCCGCCGTTCTCACGCTGGGGCTTGGGTTCCAGACGCTTGATGGACAGGTTGATCTTGCCGTTTTCCAGGCCGATGACCACGACCTTCACGTCCTGACCCTCGGTCAGGTGCTGCCGGATATCGCTGACGTAGGCATTGGCGACCTCGGAAATATGTACCATGCCCGTCTTTCCCTCCGGCAGGGAGATGAATGCGCCGAAATTGGTGATAGACTTGACTTTACCCTCTAAAATGGCTCCAACGGTTAACTCCATAGTATGCTGTGATTCCTCCATGTATTTTCAGTTAATGAATTGATAGGATCAGGACTGCGGCTGTAGATCCAGAATAAGGGTATTGGGGTCAGCCAGCCCCAGCTCGCTTCTTGCGATGTCCTCCACGCTCTTCACGGAACCCAGATCCTCGATCTTCTCCTCCAGATCCCGGCTCTGCTGTTCCAGAGCGGCGGCTTCGTCCCGCAGCTCTCCGGTTCGTGCCTGAATGCCGGTGTGTACCCACCTCAGAGCTGCCAGCGCCGCCATAGAGAATAGGATAAGCACTGCCACGATGATCTTCAGCGCCAGCGAGCCTGACCGGAAAATCACTTTCCCCCTGCGTTTCTGTTCCAATGGGTTCACCTCTTCGTTTTCGCCGTTTTTCCCGACGATGATTCCATCTTATTGTAACCCATTTTTCCGCAGATGCAAATAAAATTTTTGCAAATTTTGAAAAATTTTTTACGGGAATGAGAGCAAAGCCCAGGAGCGACCTCACGAATTTCCAGAATCCGGAAAAAACAGGCGCGATCAGGCCACCGAACACCAGATCCCAGGCGATTCCCCCGGCCAGCAGTCCGACGGAATACCCCAGCCGCAGGTCGCCTCTGCACACGCGAAAGCTCATCAGCAGCCAGACCCAGGCGCCCCCCGACAAAAACAGCACGTCCGCGGCAAATGTATGCCGTGGGCGCAGGGGGCGAAGAAATTCGTAGTACACCCCCAGTGCCGCCCCCAGCAGACAGCAGCACAGAAAGCGGTGCGCTGCCAGCGTGGGGGCGGTCATCCGAACAGACGGCGCTTCCATCCGGCGGCCTGCCTGGGTTCCTCATAGGCCAGCGCGGAAACATTGCCGTCCACCTCCACCTGCCCGCCCTCCAGGGACAGGGTTTTCAGCTGCAATTCCTTTCCCTGGACGATCAGCGTCCCCAGGGAGGTTTGCAGCACCACCGCCGTATCGTCAAAGCTGACCACCTCCGTCACCCCGGTCATGGTCAGCTGCTGCCGCTCATTCAGACAGAGCCTGTGGGGCATACGCTCATCCGCCATAGCCATCCCTCCTTGCCTTTGCCATACGCTATGCCCCAGGCGGCGGGAATATGCCATAATACTATTTCTTCATAAAATGATTTCATCATTTTATGAAAGCCGTTTCACGGCAGACCGCCTGGGCGGCGGTAAGAAATGTATTGACTTCGTTTTTTAGCGGCAGTGGCCGCTGGCCGCAATCCTGCGGCCTAATAAAACGCTTTTAAGCGTTTTATTAAAAACTCGTATAAAACTTCATGCAGGAACGCCGCACCACGAACATGTGCAAATGCCAAAGCATGAAGGTTTTGTGCATCCTTTCCGTTTGCCCCGCAGGGGCGAGAAAATGGCGTATTTCCCACTTTGCACAACAAAAAGCAGCCAGGGCGTTTCCTGCGTCCTGGCTACGGTTTCAGTTCTCCATCTGCTTCCCCAAGAAACCGGCGGCTGTCTTGACCAGCCCCTGGTCTGCCTCCTGAAGAGGGCTGTCGTTTTCCCCCAGAAGCAGCAGTACGCAGCCCATAAGGTCGCCTTGGGATAAAATCGGCGCGGCGGCGCCAAGACGGTACTTTTCCTCCCCGTCAGCCGCCAGAATGGGGGCATCCCCGTTTTTGTAGAGGTAATTTTTCCGCTGTTCCATAAGCTTTTCCAATTCCGGCGAATTGGGCTTGTCCATCAGCTCCCGCTTTGGGATGCCGTAAAGGGCGATAATACTGTCCCGATCGGTCACCGCGGCGATATGCCCGGTGGCGGATCCAATGGACTCGCACATTTGGGCAGCGAACTCCTGCAAGTCGCCCATAGGGGAATACTTACGGAAGATCACGCCCCCATCCTTCTCCGTATAAATCTCCAACGGGTCGCCCTCGCGGATGCGTAGGGTTCTTCTGATCTCCTTTGGAATGACGATTCTGCCCAGATCGTCCACCCGTCGTACGATGCCTGTTGCTTTCATAATTCTCTTCTCCTTTGAAGCGCGTGACGCGCGGTTTTCTCCTGTAGAAGTATTTGCAGGAAAAGGGGAATTATGTATGGATGCCGAGGCATTCTTCTCATTCGGATGCACCGGATTTTGCTGAAAACAGCGCGTCAGGGAAGTTCCGGAAACATAGCACAGCGAAATAATTCTGATTTTCAATGGACATTACCTGCCGAATATGGGAAAAATATTGCAAACAAACGACCAAGGGACGGCTTGTTGCGACTGCCAGGGGTATGGCTGACGAAGCGGCATGGGAGGCAGAGGGAATCATGTTTTACAAAATGATTGAACGTGCAAGGGAACGGTGGTATGCCTCCCCGGACTGCACCATTGGGAATATTATTGATTATATGACCCGGCAGGGGAACCTCCGGGATGCGCAGATCGATGCGATCAAGACCTATCTGTTTCTGAAAATCGGCTGCGAAAACAAACCTCTGGCCACTCTTTTTTGCTAACCGCAGTTAGCAAAAAGGCTGCACAGTTTCCCCTGTTTGTCAAGTATAATTTGAAATTGTTGAAAAAACTGTGGCCCGCATTTCTGCGAGCCACAGCAGTTCTTACCTTAGTGACATTGGCCGGTTAGGGCAGACCCGTTTGTTAAAATCAGGCTTCCAGGTTGATGCCGGTCTCCTTGGAGAAGACGTGGCATACGTGGCCGGGGAAGGAGAAGTGAACGGTGGAGCCGCTGGACAGAGCAGCAACCTCTGCGCCGGTCATGTTCATGGTGGAAACAACCAGAACCACGTCACGACCCATGGAGGTAACGTGCAGGTGGACGGTGGAGCCCATCATTTCGGACACGTCGACCTTGCCCTCGATGCCGCCGGCGGTCAGCTCAATGTGCTCGGGACGGACGCCCAGAACGATATCCTGCTCCGCAACGTTGTTGGCGGCGAGCTTGGCCTGCTTCTCGTCGGACAGAACCACGGTCTGGTTGTCCAGCTGCACGGCGTACTTGCCGTCAACCTTGATCAGCTTGGCATTCTCAAACATGTTCATCTGAGGCGTACCGATGAAGGTGGCGACGAACAGGTTGTAGGGATGGTTGAAGACCTCCTGAGGCGTGCCGATCTGCTGGATGAAGCCGTCCTTCATGATGACGATCCGGTCGCCCAGGGTCATGGCCTCGGTCTGGTCGTGGGTAACATAGATAAAGGTGGTATTGATGCGCTCGCGCAGCTTGATGAGCTCGGCACGCATCTGGTTACGCAGCTTGGCGTCCAGGTTACTCAGAGGCTCATCCATCAGCATGACCTGGGGGTCACGAACGATGGCGCGGCCGATGGCAACACGCTGACGCTGACCGCCGGACAGAGCCTTGGGCTTACGGCCCAGGTACTGGGTGATGTCCAGGATCTCGGCAGCTTCCTTGACCTTCTTGTCAATCTCGTCCTTGGGAGCATGACGCAGCTTCAGAGCAAAGGCCATGTTCTCGTAAACGGTCATGTGGGGGTACAGAGCGTAGTTCTGGAAAACCATGGCGATGTCGCGATCCTTGGGTGCAACGTCGTTGACCAGACGGTCGCCGATGTACAGCTCGCCTTCGGAGATCTCTTCCAGACCGGCGATCATACGAAGCGTGGTGGACTTACCACAGCCGGAGGGACCGACCAGGACGATGAATTCCTTGTCCTTGATGTCCACGCTGAACTCCTGCACAGCCACGACACCCTTGTCGGTGATCTGAAGGTTCACCTTCTTCTCGGGAGCCTCCTCGCCCTTCTTCTTTTTCTTCTTCTTTGCATCGTCGCCGTTGAAGGGGTAGATCTTCTTTACGTTCTTCAGGGTTACACTTGCCATACTGTTTCGACGCCGAACGCACCTACCATTTTCGCGTGCGTTCTCGCTGACCGGAAAGCAATCTTCCGGGAGCATTACGACAGGTCTCCACACTGCCGCACCGTGCGTCAGACGGGTTTATCCTCCTTTATTTTAGCGGTATTCTGTCTATTATGTGGAGTAGGCAGAATCCACCTAGATAAATAGATGTTACCATATTCCGCAAGAACCTGCAATGGTTGGTTTCTACAATTTTGGATAAAAATTTTTAGGCAGTTTGCCAGTCTGGCCGATTACCGAATGACAAAGCCGGTCTGCGTCGCTTCCAGGGTCGCGCCGTAGTACGCCGCCATGGCATTTTCCAGGTCGATGGCGTCGGATACGGCGGCCGTCTCGAAGCAGGAGTGCATGGCCAGCTGGGCAAGGCCGATGTCCACCGTGGGGACGCTCACGTGGGCAAGAGAGATCCTGCCCAGGGTGGAGCCGCCGGGAAGGTCAGCCCGGTTGTGGTAGGTTTGCACCCTGACTCCCGCTCTGCCGCAGATCTTCCGGAACACCCCGGCGCTGACGCTGTCGGTGCAGTAGCTGAGGTTGGCGTTGTACTTGATCACCAGCCCCCCGCCCATGACCGGGGCGTTGCCCGGGTCGGCGTACTCCGGATGGTTGGGGTGAACGGCGTGGGCATTGTCCGCCGACACCAGGAAGGACTGTGCCAGCATCCGCCCCCGGTGCAGTTTCAGGCTGTCGCAGATTCTGCCCAGGGTGTCCTCCAGCAGGGACGATCCCGCGCCCTGGGGGGAAACGGAGCCGACCTCCTCGCTGTCGAAAACGCACAGAACCGGGACGGACGCGCTGTCTTTGCTCTTCAGGAAGCCCTGGGTGCAGCCCCAGGCGCATTCCAGATCGTCCAGGGCGGCGGCGGAAATGTACTCCCCGTCAACGCCCCAGACCGACGCCTTCTGCCGGATGTAAAGATACAGGTCGTGCCCCAGAATCTTTCCGCCCGCTTCCTGCTCCAGCAGCGCCGGGAGCTTGCCCGCTGCCTCCGCGCCGCCGACGAGGGGCAGGGTGTCCACCGCAGGATTCCATTTATAGCCCTCGTTTGCCTGACGGTTCATGTGGATGGCGACGTTGGGGATGAGCAGCAGGTCTCTGTCTATGTCCAGCAGCTTCGTTTCCACGCCGGTTTCCGTCTCCACCGTCACCCGTCCCGCGACGGACAGGGGGCGATCCAGCCAGGGGGCGATCAGCATCCCGCCGTAGCGCTCCACCGCCATGCGGGTGTAGGCGGCGGCCAGCTCAAAGTTCTCCTTGACCTTGAAGGTGGGGCGGTCGGAATGGCTGGCGCTCATGAGGAAGCCCTTGGGGCTTTTCTTCGGCACCCGGAAGGCCACGAGGGCGGAGCCGCCCCGGGTCAGGAAATACTTCCCGCCGGGGATGAGCGGCCATTTGTCCTGCTCGTACAGCCGGGTATAACCGGCATTTTTCAGCGTCTCGGCCAGATACGCCTGGGCGTGATACACGCTGTGGGACGCATCCAGAAAATCACACAATGCTTTTGTCCGGTTGTCCATCACTGGTTTCCTCCCTCAAGAAGTCCGCAGACCAGGTCGATCTGCTGAGCGACGGTCTGCAACGCGCCGCACCAGAATTCCTTGTCTGTCAGGTCAATGCCCGCCACCTTGGCGACGTCCTCCGCCGTGGCGACGGTGGTGGTGCGCAGCAGCTTCTTGTACTTCGGCACGAAGGCCGCGCCCTCCCGCTGGTACTGAGCGTACAGTCCCCGGGCAAACAGGCCGCCGAAGGCGTAGGGGAAGTTATAGAAGGTCGATCCATAATAATGGCTCTTGCAGATCCACATATAGGGATGGCGGAAGCCCGGGTCGAGGCCGTCGCCGTAGGACTGCTCCTGGGCTTTCAGCATCATGCCGCACAGAGTATCCGCGTCCATGAACTGCTGCTCCCGGTTTTCCAGCACCATGCTTTCAAACAGGTACCGGGAGTAGATGTCGCAGATGATCTGGGTGACGTCCTGAAGCTGGGACTCGATAAGCGCCAGCTCCTCGTCATGGGATTTTGCCTGCCGGATGGCCGCCGCCATGACCACGCACTCGTTGAAGGTGGACGCGGTCTCCGCCACGGGCATGGAGTAATCCCGGTTCAGCGGACGGTGGGCGCGGATGCACTGGTTGTGGAAGGCGTGTCCCAGCTCATGGGCGAGGGTCACGATGCTGCCGAAGGTACCGTCGAAATTGGTCAGGATGCGGCTCTGGCCGATGCACTCCACCCCGGCGCAGAAGGCGCCGCCGGTTTTCCCGTCCCGGGGATAGAAGTCGATCCAGCTTTCGTCAAAGGCGCGCGCCACCATGTCCGCCAATTCCTGATCGAAGGTAGAGAACAGCTCCACCAGAATCCTCTTGGCGTCCTCCGCGGTATACTGCGCCGCGGATTTGCCCATGGGCGCGAACAGGTCGTACCAGGGCAGGCCATTCTCGTGCCCCAGCGCCTTTCCCTTGGCGCGGAGGTACTGCCGGAATTTGGGCATGTATTCCTCCATCGCCCCCAGCATGGCGTCCAGGGTCTCCCGCTTCATGTCGGACTGCTCCAGCGTCCGGTCAAGGGGAGACCCGTAGCCCCGGAGCTGGCAGTCCGAGATGGTTTCCAGCTTGATGGAGTTCAGGGCATAGGCCACGGAATCCTTGATCCGGTCGTAGCAGCTCAACTCCGCCTCGTAGGCCGCCTTCCGCACGGCGGGGTCGGGGTCGTAGGCCAGATTGCGGATGGCGGACAGATTGGTGGTTCCGCCGTTGTAGCTGACCGGTACGGTGCTGGTCAGATATCCCTGCAAATCGCTCCAGGCGCTGGAGCCGGACATGGACAGCTTGGCGCTGATCTGCTCGCCAAGACTGCCAAGCAAATGGGTGCTGTTTCGCAGCAGGCGTTCAAACAGGAAGGTGTAGTCCTTCAGCGTCTCGTCCCCGGCCACCAGCATCATCAAATCGGGGATTTTCGACACCCACTCCCGCCACTGCGCCTGGGCGCCGGCGGCGCCGCTGATTCGCTGCATCACCTGTCCCAGACGGGAGCCTGCCTCCGCGTCCCGGGTGTTCACCGACTGGCGCAGGGAGGCGTATTCTCCCAGCTTGGCGGTCAAAACCGTCAGCGCTTCTTCCAGGGCAATGCCCTTTTTCAGGCCGTCCAGGGGTGTCTGCCTGTCCAGTTCCCCGGCGAAGGCCGTGTAATCCTTTACAAGCTTTTCCAGCTTTTCCATATCCGCGGCAAAGGCGGGGTCGTCAAAGCCGCGGTAAATGACGTCCAGATTCCATACTTCGTTCATGATTTGTCCCTCCTGACAATATTTTTACTCATTTTACACCAGTCTACTCCTTCCGTCAACTGCCCGCGGGAGCTGTCCCATTTTGTCGAAAATTGTAGAAAAGTTCTAAAAATATGTAGAAATCGTCGAAAATGCGCTGTTTTTGACGAGCGATTATTTTTGTTTTTCCTTGCAAAACCGCGTGCTTCATGGTATTCTTTATTTGTCGCACACGGGTTTTCGTGATTCGTGGCATTGGGGAGCAAAATCTAATCTTTTACATGACAGGAGAGGACTGTATATGGAACATGTAACAACCGTATTGATCGCGGACAGCGCGGACGACTTCTGCACCGCTCTGACCGCCGCATTGCAGCACGCCGACGGTTTCCAGGTCGTTGGAACGGCCAACGACGGGGAACAGGCCATTCGCATGGTGGAGGAACGGAAGCCCGACGTGCTGGTGCTGGATCTGATGCTGAGCAAGAAGGACGGCATCAGCGTTCTGAAAGCCGTGTCCGGCATGGAGCGCCGCCCCATCACCCTGGCGACCTCCGTCTTCGTGACGCAGTACGTGTCCGCGGCGGCGGCCAATCTGGGGGTGCGGTATCTGATGCTGAAGCCCTGCGATATGACCGCGCTGGTGGAGCGGCTTGAGGAGATTCGGGGCGGAGACGGTCAGAAGGCCGCGGAAAAGCGCCGCCCGGACAAGACCAGCATCGAGTCCATGGTCACGGGCATCATCCACGAGATCGGCGTCCCCGCCCACATCAAGGGCTACCAGTATCTGCGGGAGGCCATCATCATCGCGGTAAACGATATGGACGTGATCAACGCCATCACGAAGGTACTCTATCCCCAGGTGGCGAAAACCTTCGGGACAACCCCCAGCCGGGTGGAGCGTGCCATCCGCCACGCCATCGAGGTCGCCTGGGATCGGGGCGATCTGGATACCCTGCAACGGTTCTTTGGGTATACGGTGAGCAATACCAAGGGGAAACCTACCAATAGTGAGTTTATTGCGCTGATTGCGGATAGGCTTCAATTGCAGCTCAAGTCCGCCGAGGCGGCGCAATATTGAGGGATTCCCTAGACGTTTTGGCGTTTCCATTTGAACTACGCAAGCAAATTTTATCGTTCTGAAAAACGCTCCTGCTTTATTGGGAATTTTACACCCAATAAGGCAGGAGCGTTCTATTTATAGTGATCTATTCGCCGCTTAACGTAAGCAGCTCTGCAATTACTTTATCCAGAAGGGGCAAATATTTCTCATCAATCCGGCGAATGGCGTCGAGCCGTTTGGAATCTTCCGGCCTGTCATTACCGAACAGGACATAATCTGCCGACAGGCCGAGAACCTTACAGACCTTAATTAACATTTTTACAGAAATCCCGGTTCTGCCGCGTTCCAGCTCTGCCAGATAAGAGACACTGACGTCCAGTTTTTCCGCGAATTTCTCTCTTGTGTAGCCCAGTTCCTCACGCGCTTTGCGGATTCGCATATACATTTACTGTCACCTCAGCATATAGTATCGGTGATAGTTTCACAAATTAACATCAATAAATATTGTATGTTTTACATATTGTATTAGTTGATTTCATGTGCTATACTGTTTTTTAGAGAACCCCAAAATATTTTAGGAGAGATGTTTATGAAGGAATTAGACATTAGCCACACACTGGAACACAGATTCAAATCCTTTGGGTATGAAATGCCCTTTGACAGCGACATTATCCGAAGCAAACCGCGAGAAGCCATTATAGACGGCTTGCAGAAATTGTGTCATGCCGGAATCATCACGAAGAGTGAGTTCAGCGCCCATATCTCCAATTTTAATTGGGGCAACAAAAGTTTGCGGGAAGTGTTGGAAATCCCTGGCGCACAGGAGAATCTTGAAGCATTGATTCGGAATCTGGACTATTGGGGAAAAAGGGATATCCAAGCGCATTCATAGAGTTCTGGTCTCACAAAGGAGGGTTAAAGAATATGAATCTGTTCAAGTCAAATAACATTGTTGCAAAGGTCTTATAGGTATATGTTTTATAAAAATGGGTAAGCCGGGAAATCAAGTACTAATGGAGGGACGGTAATGAAACACGATGCCGAGCGGGATAAAATTCGCGAGAAACTAAAGATTGAAAATGAAAATGGACGGTATCAAATAGATCGAATACTTATCGGCGTAGGGATTATTTTTTCCTTTTTGGGAATTATGATTACTGTTATGGCCTCAGACCTTCATGATACATTATACGTGATATCAGGCTTTTTCATTATGGCGTCTGGTATTTGCTTTCCATTATGGGGTGCTTACAAAGCAAATGTTAGATTGAACGAAGCGGTTGAAAAAGAAATGCAAAAGGTGGAAAAGCGCCAGCAGCAGAATCAACGTGGTAAAGACCATAGTTGGCGCTTTCCTGCCGAAGAATTTTATACCATGTGCGCACAGAAAAAAATGACAGACCTGAATAATGAGTATAGTTTCATAAAAGCGACAAACTACGCCCAGCAGCTGATTACACAGGAAAATCCTCTGGCGGATATGTCGTCTTTTAATTATTACCTTGAGAGAGAAACGCTTCAAAATTTCCTGAAAATCGGACAGATGAAAGCCCAGGAAACCGCGCAAGCGGAACTGGCTCGGCAAAAGATAGTCCAAAGCGCAACTCCTGCCCCTGATGAGGCCACTTTCCTCAAGCGTGTTTCCGAGATCAAAACTCTCGCTGGATGCCAGAAGCGTGTAAAAATGCTCACTGATCTTCTTAATGATTGTTCGGACAAAATTGATGCCTTAGAAGCCAGTGAAGCGGCAATGAAGCAGTTGGCGATGGTATACGCAGGTACTCAGAAGAAAGAAAGTGATTGGGCAATTCTCGGCGGTGTTGCCAACGGCATTGCGGGTCCCGTTGCGAGTGCGGCGGTTGTTTGGGATACCATGAAGAAAAATAATGAGATTGAGAGGTACAACGCTAACGTGCGTCAAGCATCTATGGATGTTCTGAACGGAGCATTTGCTATTGCCGGAGATCGTTCCGTTGCAACTGACGAACTAGAAAGCATTGAACTGCAATTGGAAGAAGCGGAAGAAAAGATTTCTTTTCCCAAGCCGGATGCAAAAGAGATCTGGGAAAATTTCCTCTCTTATAAAAAGTATCGTAAAGTGACGAGAAGTAAATCGGGTGTTCTGAAATGTACACTGGGCATTCAGCTTCGGAAGCCCTTTGTTCTGGATGTACCTGAGGGTCTGCACCTAGTAATCGACGGCACAATTAATGCAAAAGTAATGATGGAAGAAACTTATATTGGAGATGTATATTTTCCGCTTCCTATCTATGGAATTCCCTGTGACATGACAGAGAATATTATACTCGATGGAATGTGTGATAGGTCAATGGAATATAAAGGAAAATACACGCTTGAACTTGCTGAACAACAGAACCTTTGGATCATGGAAGCATAGAAATAGGTGCTTTTGTAAAAGGCAAATTGGGGGATCCCTACGTATTTCAATTTCAAGTCTGTTCACACATACCCCGCCATAAAACTGCTCCCAACCGATTTCCCTCGGTTGGGAGCATTTTCATCATTCAAACACCGCTGTATTCCAGATATGTACCCCGTCTAGCCAGGGCGGCGGCGCATTTTTCGCAGAGGTAGTCTTCCGTGAGCAGCGCCTCCGGTGCGCCCTCCGCTGTCCCGCCGCAGCGGGTGCAGGCGGGGATCGTTACTACCTTGTTTTCAAATATCCAGTAGGCCGTCCCCGAGGGCACCACCGTGGAAAAGTCGAAGCGGTCGGTCTTGTGGCTTTCCAGCTTTCCGTAATTGTAAATGTTGGAGTCCCGTACCTGAATCACATCGTCGTCGAACATCTTTTCCAGCAGCAGATAGTGTCCGCCTCGCGTCCAGTAGCCCTTGGTCTGGACGCAGACCACCACATAACCCTCCCGCATGGCGTCTCTGGCTTCCCGCCATTCGTAGGTCTTTTCCTTCAGGTAAAAGCCCATCTGCGCCGGGGCGACGACGAACAGGGTGCCGTCGGTGCCGTTCTGGAAGCAGTTGCCGCCGTAGCGGCGGCACATCTCCGGCGGCGTCAGCTCGGTGTCGGACATGTAGGTCGCCAGCATGGCCATGGTGGTGATGCCGCAGCCGTGGGTGGTGATCTTATACCCGCCGTACATGGTGGTGGGGTAGTCCTGCTGGAGGTAAAGCTGGGCTTCCGGGTAGCGCTGGTGTCCCACATCGGGATAGAGCAGATCGGAGGCGGTGACCGGGGCGGTCTGCGCCGCCGTACCCAGGGCAATGGCGCTGTAGTCGATTTCGGCGGGGTATTTTTCCCGCGCCTGAGCAATCTTTTCCCCGCCCAGGGCGGCGGTCAGGTCTTTCCGGGCGGCGTCGTACCAGATGTCGGTGCTGCCCTTGAAAAAGATCACGTGATAGCCCAGATCCGAGCGGAGGATGTCCACGTCCCCGCTCTGACGGGCATCGTCAAAGCACCAGGCGTCCAGCACGGGGGTCAGCTGCCCCTTGCGCAGCTTCTGGTACAAGCCGCCGTTCAGGGCGGAACCGGTGTCGGCGGAATTTTTGTTGGCAAAATCCGCAAAGATTGCGTCATCGGTGGATTTGTTGTTGCCGCGCATACTGTCTTTTTTCAGAGCCTTTTCGTAATCCTCCACCAGCGTCTGGGCGGAGGTCAGGCAGGCGTCCCACAGTTCTTCGGAACAGGTGACGGTGCCGTCCGGCGCCACGGTGACGGTCTCCGTCCCGTCCTCCGGCGCCTGGGGAATCAGCAGAATGTGGCGGATGTCCACCAGTTTGCCGCTGCCCCGGGTAATGCCGGACGCGGCATAGTCCGACTCATGCTCCGCAAAGTAGGCCTCCACCTCTTCCCCGGTGGGCGCAATGTAATAGCTCAGGGCGGTGTCGTACATATAGCCCCGGTTGTACAGCTCCATGCAGGCGGTCAGATCTTCCACCGAAGCCCCGGCGATGTCCTTTGCCAGGGCGGAAACGTCGGCAAAGCCGTTCTTTTCCGCCAGGGCGGACAGCGTCTGGGGGATGTCGCTCAGGTACTGCTCGTGCAGCGTATTGAGGCGGTAATTTTTATTGTAGCCGTAGAGGTAGGCCGTGGCGGGCTTGCCGGACATGTAGATCTCGTGGTTCTTCATGTTGGGCTGATAGGCTTCCTCCGTGGGGATGCCCTCGTCCACGCTTTGCAGCGACAGTGCCTGGGCGCTGTGCCAGCTGAGAAGCGCCCGCTTCAGGAAATACTGCTGCCAGCTGGCGACGCTATCGTCAATTTCGCAGGGCTGGGTGTCCAAAGGCTTATCAAAGTCCGGGGCAGTCTCCTGCGCCGCCTGACGGTAGGAGGCGACCTCCATCCAGTAGAAAACCTGAAGCTGGCCGTTTGTCAGCTTTTCGTCTCCCAGAGTGGCTACCACGGCGGAGGCGTCCACGGAATCCGCCGTATAGCTGCCCTTGCAGGTCACGTCGCCGGGGTTGCCGTCCCGTGGCACCGTGGCCGGGACGGTGGGCTGGGTGGTCTCCGCCGTGGACGGGACGGTGGTCTCCTTCACGGGGGGCTTTTTCCCGCAGCCCGTCAGCCCCTGCAAAAGCATGACGGCACACAGGATTGCTGCCAGGTATCTCGTTCTGTTTCTTTTCATACCCAGATTCCTTTCTGATACTAGTTTTCAATAAAACGGTTAAAAACCGTTTTATTCGGCTGCTGTTTCAGCAGCCAGCGGCGTAGCCGCAAAAAACGTAAGTCCATACATTTCTCGCCGCCACCGGCGGCCTGCGAAGGATTCGCAGGATAAAATGGTGTTAACCATTTTATCGAGAAATAGTATGATTCTCCTCCCGGCTGACGTATCTCCATTGACTTTGCTTTTGGGACATGGTATAAAACGATCAGACTTTGGGGGAGGAAACAAACATGCGCGAACAATTTATCCGTACCGAAATGCTGCTGGGCGCCGAGGCGCTGGCGCGGCTGCAAAATGCCCGGGTCGCCCTGTTCGGCCTGGGCGGCGTGGGCGGCTATACCCTGGAAGCCCTGGCTCGCAGCGGGGTGGGGCAGCTGGATCTCATCGACAACGACACCGTCAGCCTGTCCAATCTGAACCGGCAGATTCTTGCGACCTACGATACCGTAGGAATGCGGAAGGTAGACGCGGCAAAGCAGCGGGTGCTTTCCATCAACCCGGAGTGCATCGTGCGGACTTACGCCGTCTTTTATACCCCCGAGACCGCGGGGCAGTTCGATTTTACCCAATACGACTACATTGTGGACGCCATCGACACCGTCACCGGCAAGCTGGCGCTGGTGCAGAACGCCCACGACGCCGGGACGCCCATCATCAGCTGCATGGGTACCGGCAACAAGCTGGATGCCTCCGCGTTTGAGGTGGCGGACATCACCAAGACCTCCATGTGTCCTCTGGCGCGGGTCATGCGCCGGGAGCTGGGCAAGCGGGGCATCCGTCACTTGAAGGTCGTCTATTCCAAGGAGGAAGCCATCTCCCCCACCGGCTGGGAGGCGGAGGCCGCCGCCCTGGGCAAGCGTCAGATTCCCGGCAGCTCGGCCTTCGTGCCGGGGACGGCGGGGCTGATTCTGGCGGGAGAAGTGGTGCGGGACATCGCATCGGGTGCGCCGGAGATTTGAAAAAGCAGCCAAAACGGCTGCTTTTTTCCGGGCGGGCAGCGCTGCCCCGGCTTACTCTTCCTCGAAGGTCAGAATGTCCTTGTACTTTTCCTTGAACAGGCCGTAGACCGCGTCCAGAATTGCCTCGTCCTCTACGGCGAGGTAATTTTCATTTTCCTCGTCCACCGGCTCCACCTCGAGAATCACGATCTCGGTGGACGGCTCGTCCGCGGGCATCAGCACCAGATATTCCTTGCCCTCGTAGGGCAGGCAGTCCAGATACTCAAAGTCCATATCCTGTCCGTTTTCATCGGTCAGGGTCAGGATGCTTTCTTCCTGCTCCAGGTTTTCGTTTTCCATAAAGAGTCCCTCCTGATATTGGGATTGATTTTGGGATGATTATACCCGATACGGCCGGGAAATGCAAGAGGAATGTGCCGGAGTGTTTCATTGACTTTGCTCCCGGCATATGTTAAACTGAGATTAAGAATACAAGGAGGAATCCCTATGACCCCCATTGAAAAGGAAATTGAAGGCATTGTGGACGGCATTCTGGAGGATTACCGCCACGGCCGGGACATCGACAAGCTCGACCCCTTCCAGCACCCGGACAAGGCCGTGGTCATCGACATGATCGGCAAGCTTCTTCGCATCGTCTACCCCGGCTCCTCCCGGGACAAAGCCTACCGTATCTACAATACCAAGCACAACCTCTCCATGCTCATTGAGGATGTGATGTACAATCTGAACAAGCAGATTGCCATCGCCCTGCGGGTCGACAGGACGGAGCAGGAAGCCCAGGAAAAAGCCCAGGAGCTGAGCTTGCAGTTCTTCCGGGCAATCCCCGGCATCCGGGCAATCGCCCAGACCGACGTGGAGGCCTTTTACGACGGCGACCCCGCCGCCTTCAGCACGGACGAGATCGTCTTCTGCTATCCCGGGCTGTTTGCCATCACGGTGTACCGGCTGGCGCATGTGCTGTATATGCTGAAGGTTCCCATGCTGCCCCGGATTATGACGGAACATGCCCACAGCGTCACGGGCATCGACATCAACCCCGGCGCCACCATCGGCCGGTACTTCTTCATCGACCACGGCACCGGCATTGTGGTGGGCGAGACCACGGTCATCGGCGACCATGTGAAGGTCTATCAGGGTGTTACCCTGGGCGCTCTGACCACCCGGGGCGGACAGAGCCTGCGGGGAAAGAAGCGCCACCCCACCATTGAGGACAACGTGACCATTTACGCCGGCGCGTCTATTTTAGGCGGCGGCACGGTGATCGGCCGGGACAGCGTCATCGGCTCCAACGTCTTCATTACCCACTCCATCCCCCCCTGCACCACGGTAAGCGTCAAGAGTCAGGAGCTGCAATTCAAGCCCCGGAACTGCGAGGGCAACTGCGATTCCTGCCCCAAGCCGGAACCCTTTTGGGAAGGGCAGAAATAATGCTGCGGGCAAGCGTTTCCGCTTCCGCCGCAAAGACCATACGCAATGATTTTGGAGGTACTCATGAAAGAATTTGTCCGTGTCCTGAAATTCACCTTTTTCTCCATCAGCGCCGGTCTCATCGAAATGGGCAGTTTCGCTCTGCTGAATGAATTTACCTATCTCCCATACTGGCCCTGTTACCTGATTGCCCTGTGCCTGAGTGTACTCTGGAACTTTACTTTGAACCGAAAGTTTACCTTCCAATCCGCTGCCAACGTACCCGTGGCCATGGCAAAGGTTGCCGCCTACTACGTGGTCTTCACGCCCCTGTCCACCCTTCTGGGGAATTACCTGGCCGGCAGCCTGGCGTGGAACGAATACCTGGTAACGATTATAAACATGCTGCTGAATTTCTCCACGGAGTTTCTCTATCAGCGGTTTTTCGTCTTCGGCAAGTCCCTGGACAGTGCGAAGCAGGCGTAACTGCAAGGCGGGAAAGCAATGTCACGCAGACGGAATAATCCAGCAAAAAGCAGGGCACAGAAGTGTGCCCTGCTTTGTTCGTTCAATTCATCGTTCCCTCGGAGCGGGCGAACAGGTCGCCGATCCGCTGTCTCAGGGCGTTTGCCTCGGGCGTATCCGACGTGCCGTAGGCGTCGATCCAGTCTGCCGACGCCTGCTGGGCGTCCTTCATGGCGGCAAGGTCGCAGCCCAGGTCCGCCACCTGGAAGGCGGGCAGGCCGGATTGCCGGGAGCCGAAGAAATCTCCCGGGCCACGCAGACGCAAATCCTCTTCCGCGATTTTGAAGCCGTCGGCGGTTTTGCACAGGGCTTTCAGCCGCTGGAGCGTCTCGGGATTGCGATTGTGGGTGGTGAGGATGCAGTAGCTTTTCGCCTTGCCCCGGCCTACCCGGCCGCGAAGCTGGTGCAGCTGGCTCAGGCCGAACCGGTCGGCGTCCTCAATGACCATCAGCGTGGCGTTGGGAACGTCCACCCCCACCTCGATGACCGTGGTCGCCACCATCACGTCCGCCTCGCCCCGGGCGAAGGACGCCATGGCGGCTTCCTTCTCTGCGCCCTTCATCTGCCCGTGGAGCAGGGCGATGCGCAGGTCGGGGAAAACCGTCTGCTGTAGCGTGTCCGCCCAGACGGAGGCGGCCTTGATGCCCAGCTCCTCATTTTCCTCCACCGCCGGGCAGACCACGAAGCACTGATGTCCCTCCGACACCTGCTTTCGGATAAAGGCGTTGATCCGGGGGCGGTAGCTCTCTCCCACCAGGAAGGTGTCCACCGGCTCCCGTCCCGGGGGCAGCTCGTCCAGAACGGACACGTCCAGATCGCCGTAGAGGATCAGCGCCAGCGTCCGGGGGATGGGCGTCGCCGACATCACCAGCAGATGGGGGTCCTCCCCCTTGGCGGAAAGGCGGCTGCGCTGCCCCACGCCGAAGCGGTGCTGCTCGTCGGTGATGACCAACCCCAGATTGTCAAACCGGGTGGACTCCGACAATAGGGCGTGGGTGCCGATCACCACCTGAACCTCCCCGGCGGCGATGCGCTCCCGCACGTCCTTTTTCTGCTTTCCCGTCATGGAGCCGGTGAGCAGCGCCGCGGACACCCCCAGGGGGGCGAACAGGGCGCTCAGAGAGGCAAAATGCTGCTCGGCAAGAATCTCCGTGGGCGCCATCAGAGCGGTCTGCCGGCCATTCCTCGCGGCGCAGTAGGCGGCGGCCGCCGCCACCATGGTCTTGCCGCTGCCCACGTCTCCCTGCACCAGCCGGTTCATGGGGACGCCCCTGCGGAAATCCTCCAGAATTTCCCCCACCGCCCGGTTCTGGGCGCCGGTGAGGGAAAAAGGCAGACGATGATAAAAGGGCGCCATGTCGAAATCCCTATAGGGCTCCGTTTTCTTTTCCTTCCGGGCGGCGCGCATCAGGGAAAGGCCGGCGGAGAATACGAAAAATTCCTCGAAGATCATCCGCTTTTTCGCCAGCTCCGCCTCTGCCATGGAATTCGGCTCGTGGATGGCGAAATACGCCCGTTCTGCCGGTAAAATGCCGTATTTCTCCCGCACCCCGGCGGGGAGAATTTCCTCCGGCGGGTCGCACACCGCCAGCGCCTGCTGCACCAGACGAAGCAGCGCCGCGTTGGTCAGCCCCGCGGTCAGGGGGTAAATGGGCAGGATCCGCCGGGTGGTCACGGGCTGGGACTCCGGCGTCTCGAACACGGGATTCGTCATGCTGTAGCCGATAAAATCCCCGCTCACCGCGCCGTAGAAAATGTATTCCCGTCCGTATTCCAGCTGCTGGGCGGCGAAGCGGTTGTTGAAAAACGTCACGTTCAGCCGCCCGGTGGTATCCGCAAGCTGCACCTTGGTCAAATCCAGCCCCTTGCGGATGTGGCTGGTGCGGGGGGTGTTCATCACCATGGCGCGGAAGCAGGCGGGGACGTCCGGCTCCAGCTTTTCGATGGGAACCAGCTTCGTCCGGTCCTCGTACCCTCTGGGAAAGTGGCAGATGAGATCCCGGAGGGTGAAAATATTCAGCTGGGCAAGCTGCTTTGCCCGCACCTCCCCCACGCCCTTGAGCATTGTGATGGGGTCAGACAGTTTTGCCATGGTTACACCTCCCGGGAAAATCTATAGCACATTACGGGCGGTTCTGAACAGATCGGCGATTTGTTCAGAGTTTCCCCTTACAAAATGAAAAAACTCCCTCCAAGCACTGCTCGGAAGGAGATATTTTCAGAGAAATCAGGCCAGCTTGTTCAGCTTCAGAGTCATGCTGCTCTTCTTCCGGGCAGCGTTGTTCTTGTGCAGGAGACCCTTGTTGACAGCCTGATCGACGGCCTTGACGGCGGTCTTGTAAGCAGCGTCGGCGGCAGCCTTGTCACCGGACACCACAGCGGCGTCGAACTTCTTCAGGTTGGTCTTCAGCTCGGACTTGTCAGCCTTGTTCTTCTCGTAAGCGATCTTGGAAGAAATGACATCCTTCTTAGAGGACTTGATATTGGGCATGGATTCCACCTCCTTCTGTTCGTTTTCCATACAGATACGCATTATAACGCCTTGACGCGATAAAATCAACCCTTTTTTCAAAATTTTTTGCCGTTCCGGGCGTAAGAAGCTTCTCCCCGGCCATCCCGCCCCGGTGGGCGGACGCCGGGGCCTGCGCGGAGAATTGTCAAGCCCTAATTTTTGCACAAAAAAATGTTCATGGTAAAATCCACGACCCGCGGAAAAGTGGGAAATCCGTCGAAGCGTGTCGGATCTTTTTATGTGAACCAAAACTGCATATCCACAGCATGCCCCGCCTGTGGAAAACCCCTGTGGAAAAACCTGTGGAGATTGTGGAAAACTCTGAGTTATCAACAGGATTTTTTGCTCTTTTCTTTTTTTGCTTTTCTTGTGGAAAAGTCTGCATATATCCATGCATATTCCGTTCTCCGCCCAAAAACGGGACGTGTTACGTCACCGTCGGAAGGAAGCCGTTACCGGAAAAACATCGGGGAAAAGTTGTCTTCCTGTAAAAAAATGCTGTCGAAAGCCATTGGCGCTTTCTCTCGACTGTGAAAAATTTGTGAAAAACCGCCAAAGAATGATTTGGCGCTTCCGGGGAATACTGGAGAGGAACGGGAATGGAAGCTCCATTTCCCAGTATCACCACACAGGAGGCTGCCATGCAGGGAAAAGTAGAGATATGCGGCGTCAACACATCGAGACTTCACGTTTTATCTCAGGTGGAAATGGACGCCCTGCTCCGCCGTGCCCAGGCGGGCGACGAAGACGCCCGGGAAAAACTCATCGAAGGAAATCTGCGGCTGGTTCTCAGTGTCATACAGCGCTTTGACAAGCGGGGCGAAAACCCCGACGATCTGTTTCAGGTGGGGTGCATCGGCCTTATCAAGGCCATCTCCAATTTTGACCCGGACAAGCAGGTGCGCTTTTCCACCTACGGCGTTCCCATGATCGCGGGAGAGGTGCGGCGGTATCTGCGGGACAACAGTGTCATCCGGGTCTCCCGTTCCATCCGGGATGTGGCCTACCGGGTGCTTCAGTGTAAGGAAGCCCTGATCATCCGCCTGGGGCGACAGCCGACGCTGGAGGAAATTTCCAAGGAGCTGGAAATCCCTCTGGAGGAGGTCAGCCGGGCGCTGGACGCAGTGTGCGCCCCTGCGAGTCTGTATGACCCGGTCTATTCCGACGGCGGCGACCCGCTGACGGTGATGGATCAGGTGCGGGACACCAAAAACACCGAGGACGGCTGGATGGAGCATATCACCCTGCAAAACGCCTTCCGCGCCCTGAACGACCGGGAAAAGCAGATTCTCTCTCTGCGGTTTTACGACGGGAAGACCCAGATGGAGGTGGCCTCCGCTCTGGGTATCTCCCAAGCGCAGGTTTCCCGGCTGGAAAAGGGCGCCATTGGCGCCATGCGCAAATCCGTCAGCGTTTCGTAGAACAGTCATACTCCTTCTTTCTGGTGCATAGGCTTTTCCAGAGGAGGGTGGGATTATGTCAATGCGATTCACCCAGCTGCAATGCAAAGAGGTCATCTGCGTCAGCGACGGGCGACGGCTGGGGTTTGTGACGGACGTGCAGGTGGAAATTCCCAGCGGGAACGTCTGCGCCATCGTAGTTCCATGCCCCGCGCGGTTTCCGGGGGGCTTCGGGCGGCGGGACGATTTTATCATTCCCTGGAACTGCATCAAGCGCATCGGCCCGGACATCGTGCTGGTGGAGGCGAAGCCCGACGACTGCCGGGTGCCGAGAGGAAAGCCGGGGCTGCCAAGATAGCGCAGCCCCGGCGCAATTCTTTTCCCCGCGCCGGAATTTTTTTGCGTTTTTTGGGAAATAATGCTTGCAATTACGCGTTCCATCCTATATAATGACTCAGCATGGGCTTTGACCCGTGACATTTCAAAACCACACACCCGGGGATCGGCTGCCCCCGTGTCCGGAAGGA
>OFMX01001186.1_pt1 | contig 21105 bp, 15 predicted proteins | sample 1541901 | NCBI WGS metagenome assembly OFMX01 (sample SAMN04209222, study PRJEB22552) | human gut metagenome | biome: gut; material: feces | host: Homo sapiens | place: USA: Oklahoma | reverse complement strand
CTTGCCCTTCGGGCAATTAAAATCTTTTCTAAAGATTTTAATTGGAGTTCAGTATAAAATTCAATATTGAGAGCAAGGTGCTTTTATGAAAAAATTAAAAAATCTTGAGGAAGGTTCGTTTCTGAAGCTGTTTTTCGCCTTCTTTTCCGCGGCGTTTCTGATCGCGGCGGTGTGTATGCCGGACAGGAATACCATGTTTTCCGGCCTGTGGCAGATCATGAGCCAGCCGGGGAAAATTTCCACCAACTATTTTGCCGTGGGCGGCTATGCCGCGACGTTCCTGAATATGGGTCTGGTGGGGCTGTGCTGCCTGGGGCTGTATGTCCTGTGCGGCGCGACGCCCAATAATGTCTCCACCCTGGCCTTTGTGCTGACCCTGGGCTTCTGCTCCTGGGGCATCAACATCCTGAACATCTGGCCGACGGTGCTGGGCGTTGTCCTTTACTGCCTGGTGAAGAAGGAAAAGCTGGGCGCCAACGTCAACGCCATGCTGTTCTCCACCGGCATTGCGCCGCTGATCAGCGACCTGCTGGTGCGCCATCCCTATCCCGATGTGGTGGGCTTCAACCTGTACGGGTTCGTGGTGGCGATGATCGTGGGCATTGCCATCGGCTTCTTCCTCCCGGCGGGGCTGACCCATTCCCCGAAGGTGCATAAGGGCTTCGATCTGTATTCTGCCGCCGTGCCGGTGTGCCTGTTTGCGTTTTTCCTCAACGCCACGCTGTTCAAGACCGTGGGCATTGAGCTGCCCGCCGCGCCCGGCGCGGAGACCCTGCTGGTAGCGTCCCGGCTGACGGTGAATCTGTTCTGCGGCATCCTGTTCGGGCTGTGCATTGTGTTCGCCCTGGCCATGGGCTGCAAGCCGAAGCAGTATTGGGCGCTGCTGACCGCCCCGGAGCATGTGGGCTCCGTTTCTTCTCAGATGGGAACGGAGGTATTCCTGATGAACGTGGGCGTATTCGGCCTGTTCATTCTGGCTTACTACAACATTATCGGCGCTTCCTTCAACGGCGTGACGCTGGGCATTATTTTCTGTATGCTGTGTACCTGCAATTCCGGCTCCCATCCCGGCAACGTCTGGCCGATCATGCTGGGGTACGTGCTGGCGTCCTTCCTGGCGGGGGGACTGTCCATAGTGGCGGGGGGCAATTTTACCTTCGTAATCAACGCCCAGGCCATCGCTGTGGGACTGTGCTTCGCCAACGGCCTGAGTCCCATTACCAGCAAGTACGGCTGGTTCTGGGGCATGGTTGCGGCCGTGATGCACTATTTCCTGGTTACCTCCGTCCCCAATCTCCACGGCGGGTTCTGCCTGTATAACGGCGGCTTTACGGCGGCGGTGATCTGCATCCTTCTGGTGCCGGAGCTGGAGTGCTTCTGCAAAACCAGGGCCGAGCGCAAGGCGCTGAAGGCCGCAAAATAGTGAAAATGTGTTGGGGCAGGAATGGATTTTCCTGCCCCAACACAAAAAGAAAGCGCGTAAAAACGCTTCTTTTTTTCATTTCCGGCGTGATATAGCATCACGGGAAGAGCGGGGGAACGCCATGAAAAAAACGAGAACGTCCCTTAGGACGGGCTTCCTGACGACCATACTGATCTGCTGGCTGGTGCCCATTTTCATCGTGGTGACGCTGGCGGGCGTGCTGCTGAATAAGAACTACCGACAGTCCGTGCAGCAGGAGATCGACAGCAGCGCCGCGAATGCCCTGCGGCTGGTGCAGATGCGCTTCGAGGACGCCATCGACGACTCCAAGGCGGTATCCTACGACGGCACCGTGCGGGACGCCTACCGCACCTGGCTGCAAAACGGCGACAGCGCCGGGCTGTACGGCACCGTCGCCGACTACCTGAGCCAGGGCTTCACCAGGGACGAAATTTATCAGGCGGTGTTCATCCACTTCTGGAACGTGGACGCCAGCGCCTACGTCCTCAGCGACGGCACCACCAGCTTTGGCCTTCTGCGGCAGTGCCGTGAGTGTGCCCCCCGGATCATGGAGAAAATGGTGGACGCGGACACGGACATCCGCTTGCTGCTGATCGACGGGCAGATGTACATGGCGCGAAACCTTCTGGACAGCACCTTCACCCCCTATGCCAGCGTGGTGATGCTGCTGGAGCCTCGCAATCTGTTTCTTCCCCTGGACTCGGTGAACCGGGTGGGGAATCTGCAATACAGCCTGGACGGCCATCGCTTCACCATTGCCGCGGACGGAAGCCTGACGGAGGCGGCGGAGGAGACCGGAAACGTACAGTATCAGGCCAATACCCAGGGACATACCATCGGATTTTCCGCGGACAGGGAAGAATACGACCTTTTCGGGGAAAACCCCTGGATGCGCTGGGCGATCGGCAGCGTGGTGCTGCTGATCATTCCGCTGTCACTGGTGACCATTGCCCTGTTTTACCGCCATGTCACCCGCCCCATGGAGGTGCTGGGACAGGCGTACCAGCTGGTGAAAAGCGGCGAGCGAGGCTATGAGATCGGGCAGAAAGCCCCCAACCGGGAATTTGAACGGCTGTTTGACCAGTTCAACGCCATGTCGGCAGAGCTGCGGCGGCAGTTTGAGCGGGCGTATCTGGAGCAGCAGGCCACCCAGCAGGCGAATATCAAGGCGCTGCAATCTCAGATTAACCCCCATTTCCTGAACAATACCCTGGAAATTATCAACTGGGAAGCCAGAATGGCGGACAACGAGCGGGTCAGCGCCATGATCGAGTCCCTGTCCACCATGCTGAAGGCCGCGCTGGATCGGAACGGCCGGACGAAAATCCCCCTCTCCGAGGAGCTGGGGTACGTGGATGCATACCTGTACATCATCCGGGAGCGGCTTGGCGAGGGCTTCCGGGTGCATAAGGATATCGACGAGTCCATTCTGGCATTGCCGGTTCCCCGGCTGGTGCTGCAGCCCCTGGTGGAAAACGCGGTGGAGCATGACATCACCGCCAACCGGGGCGGCGACCTGTGGGTCAGAGCCTACCGGCAGGCGGACAAGGTGGTGCTGGAGGTGGAGCATGACGGCACCCTGACCCAGGAGGACAGGCAGAAAATTCAGTCTCTGCTGGCACAGCCCTCACAGGGGGCGGCCGCGGGCGGTCAGGTGGGACTGCGCAACGTCAGCCAGCGCCTGAACCTGATTTACGGCGACGAGGGAACCCTGACCCTGGATCAGACCAGAGCCGGAACGGTTCTCGCCCGGGTCGCCATCCCCGCCGGACAGTGAAAAGCACAAGCAAAGACAAAAATGACAACCGCAGTCAAAAAAAGCCAAGAGAAAACAAACAAAGGACTTGTACAAAATCACCTGAAAGTGGTATAGTTTAAGGAAGATATATGGGCAGATTGCAAAAAGAGAAACGGGAGGGTGCCGATCTATGAAAAGAAGACTGGCCATTTTGCTGGCATTGGCCTTGGGATTGAGCGGCTGCGCATTTTCATCCGTATCCCCGACATCGGAGCAGACTGCGGCTGCCCAGGCAAAGCAGCCGGTCACGCTGGAAGTCGTCACCTCCTACGGCGGCGACGACGGCAGCCGTCGCGTTTTTGAAGCGGCGGTCGCCGCCTATGAAGCGGCCACCGGGAACAAGGTAAAGGACGGCTCGGCCGTTTCCAACGAGGGCTGGAAGGCCAAGGTTCTGGCGGATTTTGAGACCGGCTCCGAGCCGGATGTGCTGTTTTTCTTCACCAACGCCGACGCCGATCCCATTATCAACGCCGGACGGGTGGTGTCTATTGAGGACATCCGGGAGGTCTATCCCGACTACGCTTCCAATATGAAGCAATCCATGCTTGCCCAGGCCGCTGATGGAAAGCATTACGCCGTTCCTGCCGCCGGATACTGGGAAAATCTCTTTGTCAATAAATCGGTGCTGGAAGCCTGCGGCATTCCGGTGCCGGGGGTGGATTACACCTGGGAGCAGTTCCTTGCCGACTGCGAGACCATCAAAGGCAGGGGCTATATCCCCATTGCCTGCTCTCTGGTGGAGGTGCCGCACTATCTGTTTGAGTTTGCCGTCATGAACAACGGGACGGTGGAAAACCATCTGGAGGTTCCCACGCTGGACGAAAACGGGAATCTGCGGGACGACGAGGTGTCCCGGAAATGGGTCGCGGCGCTGAACGACATCAAGGCGCTGTACGATCTGGGCTATTTCCCGCCCAACACCCTGACGGCCACCGACGAGGAGACCGTCTCCCTCTTCGGCAACGGGAAGGCGGCGTTTCTGGTGGACGGCTCCTGGCAGGTGGGTCACCTGGGGGAGCGGTTCGGCGATAAGATCGAGAACATGGCGGTGCGTTTTGTGCCGGGCAAGGGCGAGCGGAAGGCCACCGAGGGCATCGGCGGCATCTCCATGGGCTATTTCATCACCCGCAAGGCCTGGAAGAACCCGGAAAAGCGGGACGCGGCGGTGCGGTTTGTGGAAATGCTGACGTCCAACGAGATTTTGAGCACCTTTATCAGAACCGAGGTCACGGCGCTGATCGACGGCGCCAGCCCCGTCGGTCTGAACAGTCTGGAGCAGTCCGCGGCGGAAACCAACGCCCAGCTGACCCGGGTCAGCCTCGCGGTGCAGGACGCCATCAGCGCGGAGGCCAAGAGTACCCTGTTTACCAGCATCCAGAAAGTAGTCACCGGCCAGATGACCGCCGAAAAGGCGGTGGCGACTGCCATCCAGAGAAACGAATAAGCGGTTTTTCCGGGGTGATGGGCTTTTGTCCGGGCATTCTGCAGACTCGATGCGCCCCGGAAAAAAGAAAAAGGAGCGGATACGATGTATCGGGTAGTTCTCATTGACGATGAAAATATCATTGTGGAAGGCTTGCGGCGGGTCATCAAGTGGGCGGACTACGGCTGTGAGGTCGTGGGAACGGCCAGCGGCGCCGAGGAAGGCGCGGCGCTGATCCGGAAATTGCAGCCCCATATTCTGTTCACCGACATCCGGATGCCCAGAGCCGACGGCCTGACCATGCTGGCGGCGCTTCGCAGCGAGTTCCCGGACATGCAGGTGACGGTGCTGACCGGCTATCAGGACTTTTCCTACGCCCAGGAGGCGATCCGTCTTGGGGTCACCCGGTTTTTGCTGAAGCCCTCCAAAATGGACGAGATTAGGGAAGCCCTGGAAACCATGACCGCCCGCTTAAACGCCCGGTCTCAGATGCGGCATCCGGAGGAAGAACCGGAGGAGGAGCAGCACGGCGCGGGAAGCTTCATCGTCAACCAGGCAATGGCCTACATCGAGGAGCATTACGCGGAAAAGCTGACCCTTCAGGGGGTGGCGGACTGCTGCTATGTTTCCCAGTGGCATCTGTCGAAGCTGCTGAACCGGCACACGGGCAAGAGCTTTTACGACATTCTCAACACCGTGCGCATCCGGAAGGCCAAGGAGCTGCTGCTTGACCCCAGGCTGAAGATCGGCGAGCGGGTGGGCTACGCGGATACGGCGCATTTTGCCAGAACCTTCAAGAAACAGGAGGGCATGAGCGCCAACGAGTACCGCAACACCCTGAAATAGGGGGGACTCCGTGCAATTGTGCGTTACCGGGCTTAATAAAATAGAGATGGGTCATTGTGACCAATAGACGGCGATCACATTTGTGCAAAATGGCGAACGCCGTTTTCTCTGTTTGCACCGAATTGTGGAAACCCACAAGCAAAAACAAAAAACAACAAGGCCGTCTCATGACAATTCCGGGCTATGCCTGTAAAATATAGATAAATGAAACGTAAATAAAACGACTGTCGGAACGGCAAGAATAGGAAAGACGGGTGAAGAGTGAATGGCTGCAAAAACCTCCGAACGTCTGGAGCCAAGAGTCAAGTCCCCGAGCTGGTTTGAGAAGAACAAGAAAACCCTGGTGCTTCTGACCATGGTTGCTCCCGTGGCGATCTGGCTGCTGCTGCTGCGCTACCTGCCTATGGGCGGTATCGTGCTGGCGTTCAAAAATTACAAGGTCAATCCCCGCAATCCCTCCTTTATCAGCAACCTGCTGAGCAGTAAGTGGGTGGGATTCAAGAACTTCGAGTTCCTGTTCAAGACCGACTCCGCCTGGGTCATGATCCGCAACACACTGGCCTACAACATCGTGTTCATCGTTCTGGGCGTCATAATCCCGGTGGCCTTCGCCATCATGATGAACGAGATTACCAGAAAGTTCTTCAAGAAAGCTTACCAGACCATGATGTTCTTCCCTTACTTCCTGAGCTGGGTCGTGGTCAGCTACTTCCTCAATGCCTTCCTGGATGCCCAGTACGGCATGATTCCAGCCATGCAGGAAGCCGCGGGACACGCCCGCACCTCCTGGTATACGACCCCCGGCCCATGGCCGTTCATCCTGACGTTTGCAAACCTCTGGAAGAATGTGGGCTACTCCACGGTTCTGTACCTTGCGGCCATCACCGGCATCGACACCAACCAGTATGAAGCCGCCGCCATGGACGGCGCGACCAAATGGCAGCAGGTGCTCCACGTCACGATTCCCCACCTGCGCACCATGATCGCCATCCTGTTCATCATGAACGTCGGTAAGATCTTCGCTTCTGACTTTGGCCTCTTTTACAATGTTCCCATGCAGAACGGCGCGCTGTTCTCCGTGACCCAGACCATTGATACCTACGTCTACCGTGCCTACATGGCCACCGGTGACCCGGGACAGTCTTCCGCAGCCGGATTGCTGCAAAATGTGCTTGGCTTCGTCTGCATCCTGACGGCCAACGGAATCGTCAAGAAGATCGATTCCGAAAGCAGTCTGTTCTAAGGGGGGATTCCAAATGGCTGAAAAGAAGAACCTCCGCCTGAATTGCGTCAGCGTGGGAACCGAAGCGGTCTTCCATGGGATCATCGGTCTGTTCTCCGTCTGCTGCATCATTCCCTTCGTCTTCGTTATCATCATTTCCTTCTCGTCCAAGGAATCCATCACCACCATCGGCTACTCCTTCATGCCCATCGGCTGGAGCGTGGACGCCTACCAGTACGCGTTCAATAAGCTGCCCCAGATCTGGCGCTCCTACTTTAACTCCATCTACATCACGGTCATCGGCACGGTGCTGAGTACCACGATGTGCGCCATGTACGCCTACGTTCTGTACCGTCCTGACTTCAAATTCCGCGGCTTCTTCAATTTCCTCAGCTTCTTCACCATGATCTTTGGCGGCGGCCTGGTGCCGACCTACATCGTCAGCAAGCAGCTGCTGGGTCTGAGCGAGAACTACGCGGCGCTGATCGTGCCTCTGCTGGTCAGCCCCTTCAACATCATCGTGATGCGCTCCTTCTTTAAGAGCAGCGTCCCTCTGGAGCTGATTGAAGCGGCCACCATTGACGGAAGCGGCGAATATTCCACATTGTTCCGGGTGGTCGTCCCCATCGCCAAGCCCGGCATCGCCACCATCGCGCTGCTGAACGCTCTGGCCTACTGGAACGACTGGTTCAACTCCCTGCTGTACATCCAGCAGAAGAAGGTGTTGCAGCCCTTGCAGGCGCTGCTGATGGAGCTGCAAAACAACACGGAATACCTGAACCGTATGGCAGGTATGCTTGGCCCGGACGCCATCGCCGAAGCGGCGAAAATGCCGTCCCAGGCTCTGCGGATGGTTCTGGTGGTGTTCATCGTCGTTCCCATCGCCTGCGCCTACCCCTTCTTCCAGCGCTACATCGTTTCCGGCCTGACGGTCGGCTCCGTGAAGGGCTGACGGTGCAAACACATGGCTAACGCAGCCACGTTTGGCTGTTTAGTAAATAACAAACTATTTGGAGGAAGACACATGAAAAAGTTACTGGCCCTGTTGCTGGCTCTGGTAATGGTGCTCGGTCTGGCCGCTTGCGGCTCCGGCAATACCACGCCCACCGCCGCCCCCAACAATGCTCCCGCTGCTGACAATGCTGAGACCGCTGCTCCTACCGCGGCTGAGCTGGAGCCTGTCACGCTGAAGATCTGGTTCCATGGCAGCACCGTCACTCCCGACGCTTCCGCGAAGGTCATGGAGTCCGTCAACGCTTATCTGAAGGATAAGATCAACGCTACCATCGAACCCATCTGGGGCACCTGGGGTGACTTCGATCAGGCCACCGTTACCGCTCTGGCCGGCGGCGACAAGGTCGACATGTACTTCACCTGCAACTGGTCGGCCGACGAGTACAACAAGTACGCCAAGGACGGCTACTGGGTCAAGCTGGACGACATGCTGGACACCTACGCTCCCGAGCTGAAGGCCACCATTCCTGAGGGCATCTGGGACTGCGCCAAGACCAACGGTTTCGACGGCCTGGGCATCTATGCCGTTCCCGGCCTGAAGGATACCGCTACCCAGAACTGCTGGGATGTCAACGGCACCCTGCTGGCTGAGCTGGGCTACGACGTGGACGCTGTCTGCGCCGCCGGTCTGGACTACTACTCCGACGAGTTCGCCGAAATGCTGCAGAAGGCTAAGGACCTGAAGGGCAAGGATTTCTACCCCCTGCTGATCGAGCCTGTCGTTCTTGAGAGAATGGTCACCCATTCCTCCATCATCACCGGCGACCTGTCCTCCGGCGCTGTTCTGTCCTACTACTACGACGCCGAGCATCCCTCCAAGGACATCGGCAGCACCATCGTGAACAAGTTCTCCACCGATGCGTTTGCCAAGTTCGCCGCGAAGACCTACGAGTACGCCCAGAAGGGCTACATCTCCCCCAGCTGCCAGTCCACCGCTACCGCCAACGACTACCGCACCGCTACCCAGTCCGCCGGCGAGTACCTGTTCGGCACCCAGTCCTACGCCTTCGGCTGCGAACTGGACTTCTCCACCGCCCGTAACATCGACGTCCGCATGGTTCCCGAGACTGCTGCCTACATGGACTGCACCTCCGGCCAGGGCGCTATGATCGCCATCTCCGCTACCTCCGCGAACCCCGAGCGCGCTCTGATGTTCCTGAACCTGCTGAACACCGACTCCGAGCTGATGACCATGATGAACTACGGTACCGAGGGCTTCACCTACAACAAGAACAGCGACGGCACCATCACCTTCATCCCTGAGAACCGCGCAAACTACTCCCCCTGGACCAACGGTATGGGCAACGTCCGTATCCTGCCTCCCACCGACGCGCAGGGTACTGACTTCTGGAATCGCTTCTCCGCTTACTACGACGTGGCCGAGGCTCTGCCCATGGGCGGCTTCATCTTCGATTCCTCCGAGCTGAGCACCGAAGCTGCTGCCCTGTCCAACGTCTACGCCGAGTACGCCTTCAACCTGATGTCCGGTGCCGTGAGCCCCGATAATGTTCTGCCCACCTTCCTGTCCAAGCTGGAAGACGCCGGCATCAACGACTTTGTCGGCGCTGCTCAGGAGCAGCTGGCGGCTTACATGGGCTAATCCCCCTGTATAGGCTGACAAAACCATACCCCCCTTGCCCCGCGCCTGAATGGCGCGGGGCTTTTCCTCTTTGCGGCAAAATTTCCCATCCTACCTTAATGAATCTTTAATGGCAACATAGTTGATTTCCGCAGGTAATTTCGCTATAATATGGATTACAAAATGAAACTTTTACGTGTGGAGGACAGAATTATGAAAGTTCGAGCATGGCTGGCTTTGGCGCTGAGCCTGTGCCTGACCGTTTCCCTGGCGGGCTGCGGAAGCAACGATACGGCAGTGTATGTGCAGTCGGTTTCCGATCTGACGGGAATGGGCGGCATCGCGGCCGGCGACCGGTTCCCCGGCATGGTCGTTTCCGAAAACGTGACGGAAATCAAGAAGGATTCGGAAAAGACCGTCAAGGAAGTGCTGGTCAAGGAGGGCGACGACGTCAACAAGGGCGACAAGCTGTTTGAGTACGACACCGAGGAGTTACAGCTGAGTCTGGAAAAGAAGCAGCTGGAGCTGGAGCAGCTGAACGCATCCATCGAAAGCTACCAGCAGCAGATCAAGGAGCTGGAAAAGGAGCGGGGCTGGGCGTCCGGCTCGGATAAGCTCCAGTACACCATCCAGATCCAGACCACCCAGGTGGACATGAAGGAAGCGGAGCTGAACGCCAAGGCGAAGCAGACCGAGGTCACCCAGGCGGAGAATCTGCTGAAAAACGCCACCGTGGTGTCGCCCATCAAGGGTCGCATTCAGTCCATCAACGAAAGCGGCACCGACAGAAACGGCAACCCCGCACCGTACATCACCATTCAGGAGGTCGGCTCCTACCGCGTCAAGGGTACCATCGGCGAATTGCAGCGGGGCAGCATTATTGAAGGCACCCGCATCAAGATCACCTCCCGGACGGATCCGTCCGCTGCCTGGACGGGCACGGTCAAGCTGGTGGATTATGAAAACCCCTCTCAGGGGAGCGACACCGACCGGTATTACGGTATGTCGACCGATTCCATGTCCGCGTCCAGCAAGTACCCGTTCTACGTGGAGCTGGACAGCACCGACGGCCTGATTCTGGGACAGCATGTTTACCTGGAAATGCTGACGGAGGGGGACGGCACGTCCTCCGGTCTGCCCCTCAGCAGCGCCTTCATCTGCTTTGAAGACGACGGCTCTGCCTACGTGTGGGCGGAGAAGAAGGGCAAGCTGGAAAAACGCAGCATCACGCTGGGCGAACACGATGAGGCGACGGACACCTACGACGTGCTGGACGGCCTGACGCTGGAGGATTACATTGCCTTCCCCGACGAGCAGCTGTGCCACAACGGCGCGCCGACCACCCATGAAATGACGGCGTCGGAGAATGCGGACATGCCCATGGACAACATGGGCGAGGGCGGCATGGATATGCCCATGGAAGACATGCCCATGGAGGATATGCCCATGGAGGATATGCCCGCTGAGGGCATGGATATGATGCCCGAGGAAAGCATCTCCGGGGAAACCGGGGAGATGCCCGGTGAGGATGCGGCGGCAGCCGAGACCGCGTCCACGGAAGGCGGGGTGGGCTAAGTGGCCATCCTGAAACTGACGGACATCTGCAAGGATTATGTGCAGGGCAAGGAGCCTGTCCGGGTGCTGAAAAACGTCAACCTGACCATGGAGCGGGGCGATTACCTTGCCATCATGGGGCCTTCCGGCTCCGGCAAGACCACCCTGATGAACATCATCGGCTGTCTGGACGTTCCCACCTCCGGTACCTATGAGCTGGACGGGCAGAACCTGAAGGACATGGACGACGATGAACTGGCGGATATCCGGAACAAGCACCTGGGCTTCGTGTTCCAGAGCTTTTACCTGATGCCCAAGCTCACCGCGCTGGACAATGTGGCGCTGCCTCTGCTGTACGCCGGGGTGAGCCTGAAGGAGCGGCGGGAGCGGGCGGCGGAAGCGCTGAAGGCCGTGGGACTGGAAGAACGGATGGACTTTTTCCCCAACCAGCTGTCCGGCGGCCAGTGCCAGCGCGTCGCCATTGCCCGGGCGATGGTGGGAAAGCCGGATCTGCTGCTGGCGGACGAGCCGACCGGCGCGTTGGACACCAAGGCAGGCAACCAGATCATGGATATTTTCCGGCGGCTCAGTGACGAGGGAATGACCATCCTCATGATCACCCACGAGCTTGCCATTGCCCAGTGCGCAGACAAGATTTACCACATTCTGGACGGGCAGCTCCGTACTTACGACGAGCAGCAGGAGGGAGGTGCCGGAAATGAAGAAGCAGAATAAGAAGAAAACCATCATTACGGTGACCGCAGTGGTTCTGGTGGTGGTCATCGGCCTTGGCGTGTGGTTCGGCGTGAGCCGGGGCAGGTCGGAGCCGGTGAAGGTGTTTGCCTTTAACTACGTCGGCATGACGGAATATTGGGGCGACTCTCAGGAAAGCTACGGCCCCGTCTCCACGGATAAGATTCAGACCGTGTTTCTTTCCTCCACCCAGACGGTGACGGAAATGAAGGTCGCCCAGGGAGACATGGTGAAAAAGGGCGACGTGCTGATGACCTTTGACACCACCCTGTCCGACCTCCAGCTGGAGCGCAAGCGGCTGGAGGTGGAAAAGCTGAAGCTGGATCAGGAAACCGCCCGGAAAAGGCTGAGAGAGATCCAGAATATGACGCCCATGTCCGCCGCGGATTTTGACGGTTCCGGCGATTACGGGGACGAGGGGGATCCGAATGCCGGCGACAAGCTGACGGGCAGCTATCAGCTCTCCACCAACTCCGACTACGACGGCAGCATGGCGGAAAAGGCGCTGATCTGCTGGCTCAACACCGCAGCCGCCGTGGACAACGGTATTCTGGAAGCGGCGCGGCAGAAGGCGGAGGAGTACCAGAATAAAAATTACGTACCCGATCCCACGGAGGAACCTACCGTGGAAACAACGGAAGAAACGACGGAGACTACGACAGAAACTACGGAAAGTCCGTCAGAGAAGCCGTCGGAAACTCCGAATCCGCCGGAGAATCCCGGGGAAGGCTCTTCCGGCGGGAATCCCGGGGAAGGTTCTTCCGGCGGGAATCCCGGGGGCGAGGACGGCGAAAATTCCAGCGCCTCGGCGGCGGAAAACCCCGATGAAAAGCCTACGATTACCGTGAGCGATTACTACATGGTCTTCAAGGTCACTGAGGGCAATATGTCCCTGGGCAACCGGCTGACCTGGCAGGGGCTGCATATTTACCGGCAGGGCGGCGGCTTCGTGTTCAAGTTCTTTGACGCTTCGGCGGTTCCCGACCATTCCATCATAACGGACGACCCGGACAACACCGATCCCACCGACCCGGATATGCCTGACCCCGGCAGCGGCTATACCGCCGCGCAGCTGGCACAGATGCGCTCCGAGCAGGAAAAGAAGATCAAGGAGCTGGGCTTCAAGATCAAGGTAGCCGAAGCGGATTACAAGATCAAGCAGGCCGAAATGAGCGACGGCAATATCTACGCCGACTTTGACGGCAAGGTGGTCTCCGTTCTGACGGAGGAGGAGGCTAAGACCAAGAGCCAGCCTGTCCTCAAGGTCTCCGGCGGCGGCGGATTCTACATCCAGGGCAGCGTCAGCGAGCTGGACAAGGATAAGCTGCAAATCGGGCAGGAGGTCACGGTCAACGACTGGAACACCGGCATGACCTATCCCGGCAAGATCGTGTCCATGGGGGATTTCCCCAGCGACAACGACAGCTATTACGGCTCGGGCAACCCCAACGTGTCCTACTATCCCTTCACGGTCTTCGTGGACGAAACTGCGGATTTGCAGGCGGGAATGTACGCCAATATCCAGTATTCCTCGGCTACAGGCGAAAGTGGCATCTACCTGGAGAACCCCTTTGTTCGCAGTGAGAAAGGACAGTCCTTCGTTTACGTCCAGGGTGCCGGCGGCAAGCTGGAGAAGCGGTTCGTGACCACGGGCAAGGCGCTGTGGGGCAGCTACACCGAGATTCTCAGCGGCCTGACCGCAGACGACCTCATTGCATTCCCCTACGGCAAGAACCTGAAAGAGGGCGCGCCCACGGTGGAAAGCGACCCGAGCGATCTGTACAGTTATTAAGGAGGGCAAATTTTATGATAGAAAATATCCGGCTTGCCTTCCAGGGAATCTGGGGACACAAGATGCGAAGCGTGCTGACCATGCTGGGCATTATCATCGGTATCGCGGCCATTATCACCATTGTTTCCACCATCCGGGGAACCAATGAGCAGATCAAGGAAAACCTCATCGGCGCGGGCAACAACGTGGTTACCGTCCGGCTGAATCAGGCGGGGTATTCCTATGACATGGGCTGGAATGCCATCCCCGAGGGCGTGCGGGTCATCACCGAGGAGACCCGGCAGGAGCTGGAAGAACTTTCCGGCGTGGAGGAAGTATCGCTGTACAACTCCCGGAACAATTCCAATTTCGTGTACTATCAGAACACGAGCTTCAACGGCGAGACCTACGGCATTGATGCGCACTATCTGCCGGTGTACGGCTATCAGATCAAGTCCGGCAGGGGCTTCACCCAGGCGGACTACGACAATTTCCGTAAGGTGGCGCTGGTGGACGCCAACACGGTTTCCACCCTGTTCGGCGGAGAAAACCCCGTGGGAAAGTCGCTGGAGGTCAAGGGCGACGTGTTCACCGTGGTGGGAGTGGTTGCCCTGTCCAAGGAGTTCACCCCGACCATTGAGACATTGCAGGACTACTTCCTCTACGCGGACACCTCCTCCGGCTGTCTGTACATCCCCAGCACGGTCTGGCCGACGGCATTTCAGTTTGACGAGCCTCAGAACGTGGCCATCAAGGTGAAAAACACCGACACCATGGCCACGGCGGGTAAGGAAGCGGCTGACCTTCTGACCCAGAAGCAGATCGTGGATTCGGAAAATACCGACTTCGATTACCGCAGTCAGGATATGCTGGAACAGGCGCAGCAGCTGCAAAAAATGTCCCAGTCCACCAACACCCAGCTGATCTGGATCGCCAGCATTTCCCTGCTGGTGGGCGGCATCGGCGTCATGAACATCATGCTGGTGTCCGTGACGGAGCGGACGGCGGAGATCGGTCTGAAAAAGGCCATCGGTGCGAGAAAGAAGCGGATTCTGCTCCAGTTTTTGACGGAATCGGCGGTGCTGACCAGTCTGGGCGGCATCATCGGCGTCATCAGCGGCGTGATTCTCGCGGAGCTGATCTCCAACATGATGCAGATTCCCGTGTCCATCAGCGCGCCCGCCATCATCGTGGCGGTGGTGTTCTCCACCTTCATCGGCGTGGTGTTCGGTATGCTCCCGGCCTACAAGGCGGCAAACCTGAACCCCATCGAGGCACTGCGCAGAGATTAAAAGCAAACGCCGCCGGTTTCCGATACGGAAACCGGCGGCGTAATGCTGCTTGGGGGTGAGCTGAATAACCATATGGGGGCGTACCCTGTATGGGGGCATCGGTGCGGAAAATGAATTTTATAATTCATATACGGCGATGATCTCATTTCCGCACATTTCCCCGTTCTCTGTAAATCCATACTTTCTGTAAATATCTCTGGCGTGGGTATTTTCAGGCTCATAAGACAGCCATACCTTTTTCGCTTCCCCGAATGGGAAAGTTCGGATCAGATTTATGGCTGCATCGATTGTCTGCTTACCGAATCCTTGCCCCTGAAATTTTTTGTCGATCATCAATCGCCAGATGCTGTAGTTCTCCTTGATCAGATCACTTTCCTCTTCGTTGCCCACTGTCCCTTTGCCGATCATAACAAATCCGATCAGCGTTTCATCATGATAAACCGCCAAGGGCAGGGCGTTATTTCCTTCATTTTTCGTTGCGTAGGCCTCTGCCAGACTTTGTATGTTTTCTGCGACGAAATCCTTTTGCTCGTCAAAGGGTTCCAAAGCGCAGACTTTCCAGATGTTCGCGTTTGTTATTTCTTTTAATTGAATCATAATTGCCCTCCATAAATCCTGATTTGTGCCTGAGTGCGCCCGTTTTCTCGGCGTCTATGCCGCACCCAGGTATTCTTCCAGGCACAGCCCGGAGTCCTTCATGTCCATGGAGACTTCCTTGCCCACGTACCGGAAGTGCCACGGCTCGTTGGTGATGCCGGTGATCTCCGCTTTTTCCTCGGTGTAGCGGAGGATGAAGCCGTATTCCCAGCAATGCTCCCCCAGCCAGACGTTGGCCTCCTCGCCCACAATGTCCACGGCAAGACCCATCTGATGCTCGCTGGTGCCGGGGACGGCCACGGTTTCCAGCGCCATTTTTCGGGCCTCGTCAAAATCCAGGTCAAATTCCTTCATGTGTTCCCGGGTTCGCTTTTCCAGAATGTCCGTCTGCTCCTGGAGGGTGCGGTAGCCGCAATTGAAAATGTACTCGATTCCCGCGTCTGCGCAATCGGAGAGCATCTGCATCAGCGGCTCGTAGCACCGCCGATCCACCCGGTGCCAGTCCTCAACGATTACGGGGTCGGCGGTATAATAGTCCGGAATCGGATGGGCGGCGTTGACGAGGATGACCTCCATGCCCTTGGGGGTGAAATAGTGGGTCTCGCCGTCAATCTCCGTGGGGCCCACGGCGGCGGAGCCGTCGGGCAGGAAGTAGTAGCTGTATTCGCCCTCCTGATACCAGCCGGTGGCGGCAACGCCGTTTTCGCCGAAATAATACCGCTTTCCGCCGATCTCCTGCCAGTCCGTCGCCATGGTGCCGTCGGCCTGATAGTAGCGCATCCCGTCCTCTGCGGTGAGCCAGCCGGTGTGCATGACGCCTTCCTCGGAAAAGTGGTAGCGGTTGTCGCCGATCCATGTATCCCCGGTCAGGGGCTGACCGGCTTCGTCAAAGCAGTAAATGTCCCCGCCGATGTTTGTAAAGCCGGTTCGCATTTTGCCGTCGTCGCCGAAATAGTACCGCTTTCCGTCAATCTCCTGCCAGCCCGTGGCGAGAACGCCGTCGGGAAGGTAACAGGGGATGCCGTCCAGCTGCTGCCAGCCGGTGAGCATAGCGCCGTTTTCGTCAAAGCAGTAGGTTTTTCCGCCGATGGTCTGCCAGCCGGTCAGCATGACGCCGTCGCTTCCAAAGTACCGGGTAACGCCGTCCTGCTCCAGCCATCCGGTGGCGGGAATGCCGCCCTCCAGGAAAAAGTACCGCTGCCCGTCTATGTCCAGCCAGCCGGTGACAGGCTTGGCGTGAAAATCCCGGTAATACCGCACGCCGCCTTTTTCTGCCCAGCCGCTGCGGTCGACCTTGGCGTCGTACACGAGCCACGCGGCGCAGGCCGAAAAGGCGAGCAGCTGAAAAATCAGCGCCACTGTCAGAATGCGGCCGGTTTTTGTTTTCATATTGCTTCCTCCGCGAAAAGTAACCCAGGGGAACGCGCGCCTTTTCGGCGTAATTCCCCCGTACGCCTCAGTATATCATCGGACAGGACAAAATGCAACCCGCTTAATAGAACCTTCATAATCTTCCAGCCACATTTCGGTCTGTAAGTGTTGCTTTTTTGGGCGAAATATGGTATTATAAATTGCAATTTGAAGACAGGGGGCCGCTTTGGTCGCAGACCCCGAACAGGAGGTAAGAAGCTTGGCAAAAAAAGTACTGTGGATTCTGTTTGCCGTGGTTTTGGTTCTGGCACTGGCGGTGGCCGGTGTCACGGGGTATTTCTGGTATCAGAACAACCACATTTTCGTCGAGGACGCGGTCTACCCCATCAACGCGAAGACCTTGGATCTGCGGGGGCAGGACATTTCCTTTGAGCATTATGACGCCGTCCATTCCCAGCTGCCGAACTGCGAAATTTACTGGGACGTACCCTTCCAGGTCGGCAAGTATCCCAATGATACCACGAAGCTGACGGTTGCGGATTTGACCGAGAAGGATATCCGGATTCTTGTGAACTATTTCCCCAAGCTGAAAACCCTGGACGCCACCGCTTGCAGCGATTACGCGGTTCTGGAATCCGCCAAGCAGCAGCTGCCCGGGTGCGAGATTCTTTACGAAGTCAATCTGGGAGGCAAGTCCTTCGCGCCGGACGTCACCGAGCTGACGCTGGAGGTGGGGGACTATGACTACGATACGCTGATGGAGAATCTCCAATATCTGCCCGACGTGCAGCAAATCACGCTGAAAAAGCCGGAGCTGTCCCTGGAACAGATCGACGAGCTGAAAACGACCTTTGGGAACATCACCATCGACTGCACGGTGGACATCGGCGGCACCGAGTACACCATGGACACCACCGAGCTGAACCTGTCCGGAATCAGTTCCGGGGATGTGGCGGGCGTGAGCGAAAAGCTGGGTATGCTTTCCGGGCTGACCAGCGTGGAGCTGATGAAATCCGACGGCACCAGCAGCCTGACAAAGGAGGACGTCAAGACCCTGGAAGAGGCTGCCCCGGGGGCGTCCTTCCACTACGTCTTCGACTTCTACGGCGAGACCCTTTCCACCACCGAGACCACGGAGGTTCACATCAAGAACGTGAACATCGGCGACGAGGGACTGCCGGAAGCCCGTCTGGCGCTGGATTTGCTGGAAAATTGCAGCCGCTTCGTGCTGGAAAACTGCAAAATCTCCAACGAGAGCATGGCGCAGCTCCGGGAGGACTACCGGGACAAGACCAAGGTGGTCTGGCGTGTTCCCTACGGCGGCGGAAGCTGCATGACCGATTCCGAGGTCATCCGCTGCACCTACGAGCTGACGGACAAGAACGCCCAGAATCTGGTCTACTGCGAGGATGTGCGGTTCATGGACGTGGGACACAACGACGTGACCTTCCTTAAGGATTTCTCCTTCCTGAAGGGAATGCCCAAGCTGGAAGCCATTATCATTTCCAGCGCCTATGTCTCCGATCTGACCCCCTTCGCCAACTGCAAGGAGCTGAAATTCTTCGAGGCGGCCTTCTGCGGCAATATCGAGGATCTCACTCCGCTGGCACAGTGCGAGAAGCTGGAAATGGTGAATATCAGCTTCACCAAGGTCAAGGACCTGTCTCCCCTGGACAATGTTCCCATCAAGACCCTGTTCGCCCAGAACTACAGCGCCAAGCGGATTTCGGCGGAGGAGCAGAAGCGTTTTGCCGAGGTTCACCCCGACTGCCTGACCCAGTACACCGGCGATCAGCCCTACGGCCGGGGCTGGCGGTACGACGAGCACGACAAATACCTGCCCTACTACGGGATGCTCCGGAAGGTTTTCCGTCTGGACGACAACATCATCCCCAACAGTGTCGGCTGGTATTTGAGAGAGGGCGACACCGACCTGCCCACGGCGGAGTCCTGAATTTAATCGTAAAAGCTCTCCCGGATTCCGGGAGAGCTTTTGCTGTACGGTTGGCAGAATGCGAGGCAAAAGAAACGGCAATACTTCTTTGCAAAATCCAAATGTTATGGTATAATCGATACAAAAGGAGGGATTCCCATGAATCTGGAAGAATTAAAAAGAAAGATGGACGAGGAACACTATATCTATGACGATACGCTCTCGACGGTGCTGTACGTGGCCTTGCAGCTGGGCAGGCCCCTGCTGATCGAGGGTGCAGCCGGTGTGGGCAAGACCGAGGTGGCGAAGGTCATGGCCGCCGCCCTTGACCGGGAACTGGTGCGGCTGCAATGCTACGAGGGGCTGGACGAAAGCAAGGCGCTCTACGAGTGGAACTACCAGAAGCAGCTGCTGTCCATTCAGGTGAATATGAACGCCCAGGACAGGGAAGCGCTGACCCGCTCGCTGTTCAGCGACGAATATCTGCTGGAACGGCCGCTGCTCAAGTCCATCCGTTCGGAGAAGCCCGTGGTGCTGCTGATCGACGAGATCGACAAGGCCGACGAGGAATTTGAGGCGTTTCTCCTGGAGCTGCTGTCGGAAATGCAGGTGACGATCCCGGAGGTGGGGACGATCAAGGCCAATTCCGTCCCCTTCGTGGTGCTGACCTCCAACCGGGCAAGGCCCCTGTCCGAAGCCCTGCGGCGGCGGTGCGCCTATCTGTATATCGAGTACCCGGACATGGAAAAGGAGCTGGCCATCCTGCGGGCGAAGCTGCCCCATGTGGACGACCGCCTCTGCGCCCAGGTGGCGCTGGCGGTGCAGAAGCTCCGCTCCAACGAGGCCATTCTGAAAAAGCCCTCCATCGCCGAGACGCTGGACTGGGCGGCGGCGCTGGACGCACTGGGCATCCGGGAGCTGACCCCCGACGCCCTGCGGAAAACCGCCGGATTCGTGCTGAAAAACAACGAGGACATGGCGGCGCTGGAGGAAGAAGAAGCGAACGGCTGCCGCTGCGGCGGCTGCGAGGGGCATCACCATGGCTGAGCCGGACGTCTACCTGGAAAAGCTGTCCGCTTTTTCCCGGATGCTCCATCTGGAAAACCTAAGCGTCAGCCCCAAGGAGACGGAGGACGCCGCCCGGCTGCTGATCGCCCTGGGCATGGACGACCGGGAGCGGGTGAAAACCGCCCTGCGCACCGTCTACGCCAAATCCCGGGAGGAGCAGATTACCTTCGACCGGGTATTCGACGGCTTTTTCCTGTCGGAGGAGCAAATCCGCCGCCAGGCCAAGGAGCAGATGGAGCGGGAGCAGGAGCTGGAGCAGCACCGCAAAGAAGCGGAGGAGGAGCTTCAGCTGAACGGCCAGCCCATGGATTTGAGCGAAAAGCAGCGGGAGACCTACGCAACCATGCCGGAGGAAGCCAGACAGCGGCTGCGGGGCTTCATGGAAAAGTACCGCGGCACCGCCGAGCGCAACCCCAAGCTCTACGGGGATTTCATCCACTCCGTATTCACCCGGGCGATCATGGAGCAGCAGATGCTCATGGAAAACGCCGGGGTGGGCGGGCAGGAAATGGATCCGGAGATCGGCATTCTCTACCGGGATATTTCTCAGTTCCGGGACACGGAGATTCCCAAGGCCATTGAGCTGATTCAGGCCGTGGCCAGAGAGATTAACGGGGAGCTGGCGGCCAAGGGGAAATCCGGCGGCCACATGGGGAAGCTGGATTTCCGCCGCACCATCCGCAAGGGACTGGAAACCGGGGGCAGCTTTTACCGCCTGCGCTACCGGAAGAAGCGTGCCAAGCGGAAGCGTCTGGTGCTGCTGTGCGACGTGTCCGGCTCCATGGTGCAGTTTTCGGAGTTCGCTCTGCGGTTTATTCAGAGCCTGAATCAGGTCTCGGAAAGCTCCCGGGTGTTCCTGTTCTCCGAGACGGTGGTGGAGGCGGACGCATTCCGGCTGCAAAACATGGATTTGTTCCGCAGCTATGTGAAGGATTCCGGCATCTACGGCCGGGGGACGGATCTGGGCGCGGCGCTGGAGACCCTGTGTACCATGCGCCCAGGCGTACTGGGTGCCTCCGCGACGCTGCTGATTCTATCCGACACCAAAACCATCGACCAGCCCCGGGCGTTGGCGGCGGTGCGGGAGGCGAAGCGTCAGGCGGGGAGAGTGATTTTCCTGAACCCCATCCCGGAAGGGAAGTGGAAGTATATCAGGAGCGTTCAGACCATGGCGTCCGTCTGCCCCATGGTATCGTGCAGCACCCTGCGGGAGCTGGCCTCGGCCTGTCGGAAATTGACAAAGGGAATATAGGGCAACACCGCACAATTGTGCCTGCGAGTCTCAGCCGCCTTTTTGCCCCACTTCTTCAGTTTGAAAAACGAGAAATATTGCGCAGCCGTTGCCGGCACAAGCTGGCTTACGGATGCGGCATGCCCCTTGCGGGTACATACAGTATTCCTTCGTTTTCCAAACTTTGAATTGGGACAAAAATCCTGGCT
>OFMX01001160.1_pt1 | contig 21448 bp, 20 predicted proteins | sample 1541901 | NCBI WGS metagenome assembly OFMX01 (sample SAMN04209222, study PRJEB22552) | human gut metagenome | biome: gut; material: feces | host: Homo sapiens | place: USA: Oklahoma | reverse complement strand
GCCGCAAATGCAACAATATGCATTTGCGGCGGTTTGTTTTTATGATAATGCAGCGACTACAGAGCAAAGGTGTCCAGCCTGACATCCTCTGCAAAGGGGGGGCTCGTGCCTGCCCGATTCAGAAAGCACGCGGCTATTTTTTGCCGTTTGGAGGGGCACCATTTTTTGACCTCAGGGAAAATTTATTTTCCTCTCCCCGTGCCAGCCGCAGGATATTTTCCCAATGGCGAAGCATGATGAGCGCCCAGAGCAGAAAAGCAAGCGCAACAAGCGGCCAGTTGCCCCAGTCAAAGATCAACGCCAAAAGCATAAAAAGCGCAGAACCGGCCATCGAAGCCACGGATATTATCTGAAACAGCAAGATCAGCACAACGGCGGCAAGCGTGACGGCCAACCCATAAAGCGGGCGGATCATCCAAATCACGCCAAGCGACGCCGCAACGCCCTTGCCCCCCTTAAACCTTAAGAATACGGGAAAATCGTGACCCAACACCACAAACAGCGCACAAATGTAACCCCCAACCTCGCCCGCAATCCAGCGGCCAATCAGCACCCCAAGAATTCCTTTCAGCAGATCCCCCAAGAATGTGATCAGACCGGAGCTCAGGCCGAATACGCGCAGCATATTGGTGCTGCCCGCATTGCCGCTGCCGTGATTTCGCACGTCGTCTTTGTATTTCAGGCGGCTGATAATTACCGCAAACTGGACGTTGCCCAGCAGGTATCCCAGCGCAGCGCATGCCAAGTACAGAAGCCATGAATTCAAATCAGCTATTGTCACTACCTCCTAGTTTGCATCTGCAGAACAGGCACAAAAAATGATGGAAAAAAGCCTGCGCGTTATGCCAGAAGCAAGGATTCCGCGATTCAAATGGGCCCTTGCCGAAGAGTCTGTTCGCGATCAGTGCTTTACAGAGCGTCACTGAACAATCCTGAAACAGCGTTTGCCAGGAGCTTACAGCACAAAACCAACCTTTTTCATCACCTTATCCAGCGTGCGCTGGGAGATGTGCTGGGCAGCCTCTGCTCCCTTTGCAGCACAGGTGCGGATATAGTCGAGGTTATTCATATAATCATGAAAGCGCTCCTGAACGGGCCGCAGCTCTTCAATCACCGCTTCGGCGACTGCAATTTTAAAATCGCCATAGCCCCTGCCCGCAAATTCCGCCTCGATCTGCGCCATTGGCTTGCCGGTGCAGCAGCTGTAGATCCCCATCAGGTTGTTGATCCCGCCGCGCCCCTCTTCATATGCCACGCGCGCCTCGGAGTCCGTGACGGCGCGTTTACATTTGCGCAGGATCACATCCGGCCCATCCAGAATAGAGATAAACCCGTTGACGTTCGAGTCGGATTTGCTCATCTTTTTCTCCGGCTCCTGTAAGGACATCACACGAGCCCCTTCCTTGCCGATATAGGGCTCGGGGATCGTGAACACATTGCCGTAAATGCCGTTGAAGCGGCCCGCGATATCGCGGGTGATCTCCAGATGCTGTTTCTGATCTGCGCCGACAGGCACAAAATCCGCCTGATAGAGCAGGATATCCGCCGCCATGAGGACCGGATAGGCGAACAGGCCAACGTTGACATTGTCCGCATGCTGTGCGGATTTATCCTTAAACTGCGTCATGCGCGACATTTCCCCAAACTGGGTGTAGCAGTTGAGCACCCAGGCAAGCTGCGCATGAGTTGGCACCTGGCTCTGGATAAAGACGAGATTCTTCTCCGGATCAAGGCCAATGGCGAGCAGCAGGGCATATAATTCCAGCGTGCGGCGGCGCAGGTCTGCCGGGTTCTGCCGGACGGTAATGGCGTGCAAATCCGCCACCGCGTAGGCGCAGTCGTACTCTTCAGACATAGAGACCCAGTTCTTCAGGGCCCCCAGGTAATTGCCGAGCGTTGGGACTCCGCTGGGCTGGATCGCACTCAGGATTCGTTTTTTGCGTTCAGGCTGCTGTTCCATCGTATCTTCACCACTCTCTTAAAATTGCTGCTTGACCTGACCCAAGATCTGCATGCCTTTGACGATCGCCTCGTCGGTAGGCGTTGAGAAATTCAGGCGGAAGCATTGGGTGGGGTCACTCTCATGCGTCATGAAGGCGGATCCGGGGACGACGGCAACCTTGTTCTCTACTGCCACCTGGCAGAAATTTGCCATATTGACACCATCCGGCAAAGCACACCAGATGAACAGGCCGCCCTCCGGGCGGTTATAGGTGACAAAGTCGCCGAGCTCTCTGTCGATCAAATCGCACATCAGGTTGAGCTTTTTACGGTAAATGCCGCAGATCTTTTGAATGTGGGCTTCTATATCGTAATACGCCATCCACTCGTCTACGATCAGCTGGCAGAGCATCGGGGTGTGCACATCCGCCGCCTGTTTGCCGACCGTCATCTTGGCGATTAACGGAGCGGGTGCAATCGCGTAACCCACGCGCATGCCGGGGGAGAGAATTTTGGAGAAGGAGCCCGCATAGATGACGATTCCATCCTCATCAAAGCTCTTAATCGCAGGCACATGCTCGCCCGCAACGCGCAGGTCGCCATACGGGTTATCTTCAAGGATCAGCACGCCGTATTGCTTGGCAAGCTCATAGACCCGGCGGCGTTTGGCAAGCGACATGGTAACGCCCGCCGGATTTTGAAAATTCGGGATCGTGTAGATAAAACGGACGTTCTTTTCCTCCTGAAGCGCCCGCTCCAGCTCGTCTACATCCATGCCGTCCGCCTGCACAGGGATACCGCGCAGCTTCGCGTTATAGGAGCGGAAGCAGTTGAGGGAGCCGATGAAGGAGGGCGCTTCGCAGATCACGGTATCGCCTTCGTTGCACAGTGCCTTTGTGGCGAGATCCATCACCTGCTGCGCGCCGGATGTGATTAGCAAGCTGTCGAAATCGCGGCCGATATTGTGCTTTTGCTTCATATAGGCTGCGATGCGCTCCCGAAGGGGCGTATAACCCTCTGTCACACCATATTGCAGGCAATCGATCGGACGCTCGGAGAGCAGCTTTGCCGTAATCTCGCGCACCTCGTCTGCGGGAAAGGCTTCCGGTGCGGGATTGCCGGCGGCAAAAGGGATGACGCCTGGCTGAGAGGTTGCTTTCAGGATTTCACGGATTGCGGAGGGCTGGAGGGTGGAGATACGGTCAGAAAATTCAAATTGCATATGAATACCCCATTTGTTCTGTTAGAATGAGATTATTCTAACATAGTCCGCACGGTTTTTAAAGAGGCAGAGGCCGCGTTTGTGGACTTTTTCCTGCTGATGATGTATAATCAAACCCAGTGGACAAGCCCTGTGAAAGAAGGATCCAGCACAGCGCCGGCCTGACCGGCGGATTATTGGAGGTTGCTATGAAACGAATTCTGTGCGCTGTGACGGCGCTGACGGTATGCATGACGCTTCTGACAGCCTGCGGAGGGCCGAAAACAGCGCTCCAGATCGGCGGCGCACAGGTCAGCAGTGAGATATATACGTATTATTATGATCTGGTAAAACGCTCTCCGGAGGAGTATCCCGGGGATGCGCGGAAGAATGCGATCAGCCTGTGCAAGGAGTATGTGGCGGTTAATACGCTCGCGGCAGAGCGCTCCATCACCCTGAAAACGGAGCAGGAGGCCGCCGCTTCCGCATGGGTTAATCAGCAGTGGAAGTTTTTCAGCACCTACTACACGGGGCTAGGGCTCAGCAAGCAGACGCTGATGAAGGTGCGGGAAAATGAGGCGCGCCGGGCGCTTTTACTGGAGGCCTATTATGGGGCAGGCGGCTTGCAGCCTGTGGCGGATGATGCGCTGAAGGATTACTTCTCCAAGCATTTTGTGGTATTCAAATCGATCAATGGGTATTTGACCGATACGAACGATGCGGGCGAATCCCTAGCACTCAGTGACGATCGCATTGCACAGATCAAAAAGCAATTCAATACCATGGCGGATTCCATCAGCAAGGGCGCCTCGATTGAGGAGGTCAACACCCAATATTTAGAATCTCAGAATAGCTCCAGTGTCGGTGAGTTCACCGCATCGGTGATCGACGGCGAGAACACGGATTATCCGGAGGGATTTTACGATCAGGTTGCAGCGATGAAGAATGGCGACGTGAAGGTGATCACGCTTTCTACCTTTATTTATGTGGTGCAGAAGCTGGATGCGTTGGGCGAAAAGGGCAGCTATTTTACCCAATACCGTACAGATGTGCTCCAAAGCATGAAGGGGGAGGATTTCGAAAAGCTTTTGCAGGAGCGGGAAAGCTCTTTTGAAGTGGAAGAAAAAGGCGGGGTACTCAAGCGCTGTGAAAAGGCTGTGGAGGCCAGGCATCCAATGAATGGTGGCACGGCAGCCCCGAAGAGCACTGGCGGAGAAAGCACGGCATCCCAGGCGCAGCAGACGGCGCCTGCCACCTGAGCGAAGAATAAAAAGCAAGAGGCTGTTGCAAAAATCTCTGTATTTTGAAACAGCCTCTTTTTTCATTGGAATAGGAGGGCGTTCATTGAATCGGTTTCGTTTTTTCAGCAGCGGCGCATTATTGTTATTTTCGCTCTACTGCCTGATTTTTGACCGCACACTTCCCTTTTCATTGCCTAAGCCCACTTTGGTCATCGCCACAGCGTATCTGGCGTTTTTTCCGGTGAAGGATATGCTCTCCCGGCTCAACCGCACGCTTTATAAGGGCCGCCAGTTCGCCAAAAATTATGAGGAGGCGCCCATGCTGGATGAGGTGGAATTCCGGCGGATGAAAAAGCAGTATGACCGGCGGGCCCGCTACGCCATGCTTTTTTGGCTCGCCTTTCTGGCGGCGGTGGGCGGCCTGTATGCCGCCGGGATTTTCGACCGGGCATGGATTTTTTTCTTTTTTGCTTTTTCGGATTTTTGTGTATATTTCGCTGTGTTTTTCTGGTGCCCGTTTCACAGACTCATTGTGAAACCTTCCTGCTGCATGGAGTGCCGCATTTTTAATTGGGACAGCTTTTTTTCCTACAGCTTTCTCCTGTTCCTGCCCAGCGTTTATAGTGTGATCCTGGTAGGCCTAGCGCTGTGCTCGCTGGCGGAATGGGAGATCACCTATCATAAATACCCCAAGCGGTTTTATCGGATGTCCAACCAAAAACTGACGTGTGAAAACTGCGATCTGGAAGCGTGCAAAAACCGGCACAAACGCCGGTTTCATAAAGAGCTGTGCGAGGCGTATCGGCAGGAGCGGACAGAAAAGGCCGGCACCCATGCAAGGTGAATCAGAACGTTGCGGGAAATCGAGCGGTTGGAAATGCAAAAAAGGCGCAGGCGCCATGCGCGCCCGCGCCTTTTTTATAACATTCAGATACTAGGGCAAAAGCAATGGGAAAATAGGATAACGGACTTTTTCCCTTGGTGAACAAGAGAAAACACGTTTTTTCGGGGCCAACAGAATGACCAGCGGCGTTATCCTCGTTGTGGGGCGTCAGCCCACCAAACCTGAGAACACCGCCAGCGCCCATTTTGGCCGCTGGCAGGCGTATTGCCCTTTGTCTATCGAGAGGAACAGCGAATCTTACTTAACATCCGTTTCTGCCATTTGCCGCTGCTCTTTCTGGCCGAGATCGTTGGTGTTGATTGATTTACCGAACACCACAAAGCGGTCAAACAAAAATTCCGTGACGAAATTGATTAGCATGGTGCCGATTTGAACGAGATAATAATTCCAGCCGATTCTGGTCAGCGCCCCAACCCACCAAGTAGACACAGGGGAAAACACAGCGTAATATCCAGCTACTTTCAGCATGGCGATCGGGATATTGTTTGCGGATTTAAAGGTGAATTTTCGATTAAACGTGAAGTTCCATAAAACAGATAGGACTAAGCCTGTAATGTAGCAAGCCATGGGGGGCCAATGAAACAGCTCCTTACAGATCGTGGAGCTTATGATCTGGATGGCCCCAGCGCTGATAGAAAACAGGGTGAATTTGACTGCTTGAAGCAGGTTTTGCTTTTTGGTAAGCTTTGCCTTGCCGGGCGCGGAAGGGGTAACGGTGTGTTCTGTGGCTTCCTTCATGGATGTACGCTCCTTCATCTCGTTCGTGTATTCATAAGCAGCCAGGGGGCTGTTTGATGCGCCGGGAACCTGCCGATGTGTTTCATTATAGCAGCATGTTTGATCTTTGTAAAGAATGCATTAGATTTATTTTAGATATAAAACATTAATTGTACATTATATATAACCAAAAAACAGAGCGTTTGCAGATCTTACAAACGCTCTGTTTTGGCATGGAGGAATCCAGCCTACCAGTTAATCGTGAACCAGTCTCCCAAGCCGATTACAATTTTCGCCTGAACATTAAGAGGAATCACTTTTAAAACCTTGGTAACGGAAAAACTCATCATGACATTTGGCAGATCATACTCTACCTTTAAAAGTTTGCCGTTTGATGAAATCGTTGCTTTAATTGAACTTGTGCCATAGGAGACATCAATGCTGCTGAACGTTGCATAAGAGGATGCGCTGTCAATCACTTCCTGTTTACTAACGGAATTAAAGGCCTTCGTGATACCCGAAGGCTTCACCTTTAAATTAAGCACATAGTTATTGCCATTTTTGCTGCAGGAAGCGGAAGAAACATCGCTTGCCGAAAGTTTACTGGAATAGTCTTGATTTTTAACAGGGAAATTTGCCTTTTTATCAGCAGAGGAGGAGTAGACTTCATTTACGTCTTTCGTTTTTAAAAACTGATTCATTAAAAAGTTTGCAGCCTGCTCCAAGCTTGGATTATTGGGCATCTCAGGATCAGATACTTTTTTTGCGATACTCTTTGTTTTCGTAATGCTCTTTGCGTTCTTTTTTGCATCGTTAGCCGCCGTATTGTAATAATGGATAAGCGCGGCCTTCGACATTTTTGTCGGATCGTTTTCATCGGCCTTCGGCACGGTGGTTTTCTCTTCCTGCGGCTGCTTCCCGCTTGGCTGTGTTGCAGAAACATCGCCGGATACCGGGAGGGCGTCCGTGCTCTCATCAGCCCCCGGCTCGGAGGCGCTATTCTCGCCTGTTGCCCCGGCGGGAAGCGTTTCTTCGTTTGACGGCTGATTTCCACTGATGGGTGGATCTGTGCTGGGCTCATCCGTATCTTTTGGCGAGCAGGCAGCCAGCGCGGCTGTCATAGAAAGAGCCAAGAAAATCGCAAGTAAACGTTTGCTCTTTTTCATAAAATAGAACTCCCTTCTCTCGTGTGGGCCCCTATTCCGTATGAGCTTACCTACCCACATGTCTATATAGTATAAAACTAATAGAAAATGAAAAGGATGTCAAGACAATATTATTTAAATTTATTTATTATTTATATTTTATTAGAAATTTACGAAATTAAAATAATAATACTGAAAATGGCTCTTGTCAAAGCGGAAAAAATCGGCTATACTAATCATAAATCAGCCAGGATGAAAGCAGCAGCCTGCTTTGCCTTTTTCAGAGAGCCGGTGGTCGGTGGGAACCGGTAAAGAGGCAGGCTTTTCCACTTTCGGAGCTGCCGGCGAGGAGCCGGAGGGGCGTGCCCGTTACAGCACGAGTCAAAGAGGCCGGGTTTCCGGCAAAATGGGTGGCACCGCGGAAAGATTTGCTTCCGTCCCATATGGGGACGGAAGCTTTTTATTTTGCCGCTCCAGAGCATGAGATTAGAAAGGAGAATTCGTATGTTGGACATCAAGTTTTTGCGGTCCAATCCGGAGGTTGTCAAAGAGAATATCCGGAAAAAGTTTCAGGAGGAGAAGGTGGCGCTGGTAGATGAGGTGATTGCGCTCGATGAAAAATGCCGTGCCGCACGCACGCGCTGCGAATACCTGCGCAGCCGGCGCAACGCGATCAGCAAGCAGATCGGCGCGTTTATGGCAAAGGGCCAGAAGGATGAGGCGGAGCAGGCGAAAAAGAGCGTTTCCGACATGGCAGAGGAGATGACCCACCTGGATGCAGAGGTAAACGAGCTCTCCGCCCAAATCCGCGAGCGCATGCTGGTGATTCCGAATATCATCGACCCGACGGTTCCAATCGGCAAGGACGACAGCGAGAATGTGGAGCTTGAGCGCTTTGGCGAGCCGCGTGTGCCGGAATATGAGGTGCCCTACCATGTGGATATCATGGAGCGTTTCAACGGCATTGATTTGGACAGCGCGCGCAAAACAAGCGGCAATGGCTTTTATTACCTGCGGGGGGATATTGCCCGGCTGCATTCCGCGATCCTTTCCTATGCGCGGGATTTCATGATCGACAAGGGCTTTATCTATTATGTGCCGCCCTTTATGATCCGCGGCAACGTCGTGGACGGCGTGATGAGCTTTGCCGAAATGGAAAACATGATGTATAAGATCGAGGGGGAGGATCTCTACCTGATCGGCACGAGCGAGCATTCCATGATCGGCAAATTCATCGATACGCTGCTGGAGGAAAAAGAATTGCCCCAAACACTGACGAGCTATTCCCCCTGCTTCCGCAAGGAGGTTGGCGCGCATGGCATCGAGGAGCGCGGCGTGTACCGCATCCATCAGTTTGAAAAGCAGGAGATGGTGGTCGTCTGCCAGCCCGAGGAGAGCAAGGATTGGTTTGAAAAGCTGTACCATTATACGGTCGAGTTCTTCCGCAGCCTGGATATCCCGGTGCGCTCGCTGGAATGCTGCTCCGGCGACCTTGCGGATTTAAAAGTTAAGAGCATCGACGTGGAGGCGTGGTCGCCCCGCCAGCAGAAGTATTTCGAGGTGGGGAGTTGTTCGAACCTTGGCGACGCGCAGGCCCGCAGGCTTGGCATCCGTGTGCGCAATAAGGAAAAGGGCAACTACTTCCCGCACACGCTCAACAACACGGTGGTGGCCCCGCCCCGCATGTTGATCGCCTTTTTGGAGAACAATTTGCAGGCGGATGGCTCGGTGGCAATCCCGGAGCCGCTCAGGATGTATATGGGCGGGAAGGACGCGATACGGTAAACTGTTGCTTCGCGGGTCAATTCGTAATAATAATAATAAAATTCTGCCTGGTCTTGATTGAATCAAGGCCAGGCACGATTCATTTGCTTGTAGAGTTCGGATAGAAACTTTTTGATCCATCGGCTCTTTTTTCTGAATAGACTAATTTCCCGGATTCATCATAAAAAAAGGCTTCTGTCACTTTTTTGGAATGGCCATCTGCTGTTCCAAGGCCTGGAATCATCAGAAGAAAGCAATCGTCTGGGTCAATTGATTCTTCAATTGTATCTGAGTTTTTATCAATCGCTATCGTATATTTGCATTTTGAAATATTACAGGGGTTCGATGAATAATAGATCAAAAGGTCTGTTTGGCTTGCATTACCGTTTGCGTCTTTTGGCGTAAAATAAAGAGAACCTATGATATCAAGATCTTCTTCGTTTCCAACAGCCATAGTGGGTGCAAAACGATTTGTATCTTTAAAAAAGAATAAGGGTTTTTCTTCAAAAACGATGAGTTCCTGAGGCTGGCCGATGCCGACATTTTCCGCGAGGGAAAAAACGTAGTGAGGATAATCGGGGTATTGAAAAGCTTGAAACTGGGAAGCCTGTGCCTGACTGTTAGAAACACTGGCTTTTTCGATTTCAGAGAGTGACACACCGCCCGCTTGATAGAACCAAATCGTTTTACCAACGATTAACAACAGCAAACATGTAACCAAACAGCTTAAAGTTATAATTATTTTTCTTTTCATAAATAGTCCACGCTTTACTAAAAGTTGAAGGTTACGTAGTTGTACAATTGCCAAGATTTTTCGGCTTTCTTAGGGCTTAATGTCAATCCTACTTCTTTAGATGTATTTAATGAAACGCTTACATCTAACGTCATGTCTGTCCAAGTATGAACATAATAGCTGTTTATTTTTCTTGTCGCAGAAGAAGGCTTGCCCCAACACGTAGTAAATAAATCATAACTCTCTAATTGGTTTGGTCCAAAAGGATCATCCTTTACACCATAGCGTATATAGGAAGAGCCTCCATTTTCTCTCCAGTATTCCTGTCCAGGCCTCCCAAACCAGCTTTCCGGCGCAACCATTTCAAAATACCATGTTCTTAGGGAATCACTGCCGATTGTCATACTGGTTGGTACTGATTGTAAAATAAAATCAGCTCCGCCATCAGGATATTTTTCTCCACCAATCCAGGAAGTCGTTGACCATTTTCCCGTGGTAGTAGTTTTATATTGATACTCTCCAGCGGAGTTCTTGGTATCTGTTCTAACAATTTTAGTCCGTAAAGTAAAATTGTATTTTATACTTGCGCCAGATGTTTTTTCAGACGCGGCAGAAGCTGTAAGCGAAAGAGAAGAAGAGTTCGTTTTTATTCTTTCCAGGTGTCCATCAACTTCTGTTAAGGGAGCTTCAGTATAACTCATAACTACCAATTCGTCACTGTTTAAAATGGATTGTGCCAAGTCTTCTTCCGCATCAGGATATCGACTGATATATTGTTCTAATTTTAATTTATCCCGTCGTGCCCGATAGCGGCTGAAAATATTTAAATCTTGAGAAATAGAAATCAGTAGCCGTTTGTTATTTGAAACAAATAGGTTCATTCCCTCAAAATTAATTTGTTCATGGGACTCTAGATAAGGATTACTCTGCACAGCGCCTGAAGGGAAAACCATAGAGGTGAAGAATAATGCCACAATCATGAAGCTACAGAAATGTTTAATAAACTTTTTTTTCATGAATATCAACCACCTTTATACATTAATAAATAAAATTCAAACATATTTACTGAAACATTGGTAACACATCCCTTCAGGGTTAATTATAGTTAAAAAAATATATAATGTAAACACCCTTATTATACAAATATTTACATACAAATTTGTGGAAAATCACAGAAAAACAACCCCTCACACAGTGTAGAAACTGATGAGGGGCTGCTTGATTCAGACCAAACGGTTAAATAAAAAATAGCCGTGAGCCGTCTGCTCTCGTAGGCAATGTGTATTTTTGCGATCTGTGTGGTTATGGCGGATTTTGCTTTATTACTCCACGTTGCCTCACAATCAAAATAGTCGGAAGCTATCTGATCCCGCAAGCGATGTGCACCCTTTTATTCTGGGCGGTCATGGCAAACCTTGCTTTGTTACTCCGCTTCGCTGCGTAATAAAAAATTTCCATCATAAGTGAGAGGAAAAGGCCGCGCCGCTTTTTTCCAGCGCAATCCCCAACGGCAGGCCCAGCAGATAACACACGGCAAGCTGGCCAAGGCCCACCTGCACGGCGGCGATCAGGAAACCCATCAGGGATGCTGCTTCGCCAGGGGTGAAGAGCGTAATTTGCAGCCCGACGATCACGGCGTTTACCAGCACGGGCGGCAGAGGCGCAAGCACGGGGATGTTTTTGACCCGCACTTTGCGCACGGCGCGCGTGAGGATTGCGGCGATCAGGGAGGCGGCTGTGCCGAAAATCAAATCCAACGGGTATGGGCTTGCCAGATTGCCGATCAGGCAGCCAATGGCCAGGCCGGGCACCGCGGCGGGTGTGAAAACCGGAAGGATGGTCAGCGCCTCGGAAAAACGGAACTGGATACTTCCGTAAGCGAGGTTAAAGGCCATGGCGAGATAGGTCAGCGCGGCATAAATTGCAGCGATCATGCCCGCTTGGGCGAGGTAGGGCAGGGTTCCTTTTTTCATTGTTTTCACTCCATAGTTTTGATTTAGAGGGCACCTGCGAAACTTGTTTTGCAGATGCATGCTCCCGTCAGGATGGTTTCGAACTGACGTGTTTTGTTTTAACAACTTGAATTAGATGGAATTCAGGAAGGATTTCAGGTTCATCAGCGCGTGGATAAAGCCGATGATGATCTTTTTCCAACCCGTTCCGGCGTTCTGGCCATTGAGGATCATCAGCAGGCCATGAGCCATATCCTCTGTGAACATGCTGGCGCTCATGCCGACAAAGCCGCGGATAGGCATCTGGAGCGCAAGGGAGGAAAGCATCAGCGCCGTTTCCTCGTTGCCGTTGGCAAGCTTGAGGGTGACAGCGTTGACAATTTTGTTGAGCCGTGCGCCCCACGGCGTATCCTTTGCGTCCTCCAGATTGCAGTTGATGTCGAGCGGTTCACCCTTTTTGCGCTGTGCGGGGGGCAGGGGGCGGCCAATGAGCACTTCGAACTGGTCATCCGGGATTTCCTGAATTTGGCCGCTGTAGTAGGCGGGGGCTGTCTGGCGATAATCCGGGGCCGCTGCGTCCGGCGCAGCGCTCGTTACCTCAACTGTGCCCTCTAAGCGGATATCACGGCTGGAAGTGCCCACAAGAATTTGATACGAGCCGCTTTCCACATGCCAATCGTGGATGTTAACATTATAATAGGCAAATGCGCGCTCCGTGAGCGGAATAGTAACGGTTTTTTGCTCCCCAGCCTTCAGGAAGACCTTCGCGAAGCCTTTGAGCTCCTTCGGCGCTTTGAAAATGGCGCTTTCCGGCGCGGCAACATAGACCTGTGCGATTTCCGCACCATCCACCTTGCCGCTATTCTTAATTTTAAACGAGACGGTCAGTTCCTCGCCCTGCTTGATCGCCTTTTTGCTCAGGCGCAGGCCGGAATAGGAGAACTGCGTGTAGGAAAGACCGTAGCCGAACGGGAAACGGACCGCCTTGCCTACCTTGTCATAATAACGGTAGCCTACGAAAATGCTCTCGCGGTATTCCGTTGTAACGGGAGAGCCGGGGAAATATTTGGCGGACGGAGTATCCTGTAAGCCCAGCGGATAGGTTTCAGCCAGCTTGCCGCTGGGGGTGACCTTGCCGGTGACAAGGTCCGCAATGGCGCCGCCGCCTGCCTGGCCGCCGAGATAACCGTTTAGCACCGCTTTCACCTGATCGAGCCAGGGCATCTCGACCGGCGCACCGCCGGAGAGGATGACCGCAACATTTTCATTTGCCTCGCTGACTGCCTCTGCCAACGCATTGTGGCTCTTCGGCAGGCGCATATGGAGCCGGTCGTAGCCCTCGGCTTCGTAGCTTTCCGTCAGGCCGATAAAGAGGAGCACCACATCCGCCTTTTTCGCAGTTTGGCAGGCATCCCGGATCAGGCCTTCATCCGGCTGGTCGGTCGCCTTGTTGTAGCCAGGGGCATATAGAACGCTGACGCCCGCATCCAGCAGACAATCGAAGGCGGAATCAAGCTGTGTGGGGTTGATCAGGGAGCTTCCCGCGCCCTGATAGCGGGGGGAACGGGCCATTTCACCAATCACGGCCACAGTTTGACCGGCCTTGAGCGGCAGAAGCTCCTCTTCATTTTTCAGCAGCACCATGGATTCGCCCGCGATTTTGCGCGCAAGCTGGTGGTTGGCCTGATGGTCGCAGGTGTGCGGATAAGCCTTCACCGCTTCCGCGCGGCAGATGAGCTCCAGAATTTGATCAACGCGCTCATCGAGCAGGGCTTCTTCGATTTCACCCGCCCGCACGGCATCGACGATCTTCTGATCGTTCAGGCCGCCGGAGGAGGGCATCTCCAGATCCTGCCCGGCGATCAGGCCTGGCACGCGCTCATTGTTGGCGCCCCAGTCTGTGACGACGAGGCCCTGAAAGCCCCAATCCTTGCGCAGCACATCGGCCAGGAGCCATTTGTTTTCACAGCAAAAGGAGCCGTTGATTTTATTGTAGGCACCCATCACCGTCCAGGGCTGCGCCTTTTTGACCGCCGTTTCAAATGGCGCAAGATAAATTTCACGCAGTGCGCGCTCATCTACAACGGAATCGACCTTCATGCGGCGCGTCTCCTGATTATTGCAAGCAAAGTGCTTAAGCGAGGTGCCTGCGCCCTGTTCCTGCGCGCCATTGATAAAGGCAGCACCCAGTTCGCCCGCAAGCAGCGGATCCTCTGAAAAATATTCAAAATTGCGGCCGCACAAAGGCGAACGCTTGATGTTAACGCCGGGGCCGAGCACGACGCTCACGCCCTCGGCAAGCGCCTCCTGCGCAATTGCACCGCCCATTTCATGCAATAGCTCCGGGTTCCAGGAGCAGGCGGTAGTAGCGGCCGTTGGGAAGCAGGTGGCCGGCTCGCTGCCGTTGATGCCAAGGTTATCCTGGCTGCCGGTTTGCTTGCGCAGGCCGTGCGGGCCGTCGCAAACCATGATCTCCGGGATATTAAATTTTTCAAGCCCCTTCAGATGCCAAAAATCCTTGCCGGAGCAGAGGCTTGCTTTTTCCTCCAGCGTCATCTTGCTGATTAGATCCTGATGTTTCATCTCAATGCCTCATCCTTTCGCACTCTGTTTGGAAGAAAGGGAACCGCCTTTCCTTCAAACGAATTTTCTTCCTTATTCTTTTGCTGAAAACTCATAATAGCTCAGCCATTCGTTCATCAGGCGGCTCCAACGGGCCGTGAGTGGATGGTAGCCGTCCCCGTTTTCAGGGGCGGCAAGCCCCTGCCCATGGTCACCATAGGGGAACAGGTGCATTTCCACGGGAACCCCACGCTTGGCAAGCGTGTCGCAGAGCGTCAGGGCAGTATGATAATTGATCAGCCCGTCGCGCATCGACTGCCAGATAAAGGCGGGCGGGAACTGCATCTTTTCTTCCAGCACAACGTCGAAATAGGCGACGAGGTCGAATTCCTCATCGTCGTCGTATTCCTCCTTGAACATCACGGCTGCATAGCCCAGCAGCATGGCGTCCGGGCGGGAGGATACGCGCTCCACCGGGTCAGCCGCGGCAGGGTCGCCGTCGTCCGCATAGGCGCAGGAGAGGAAGGCTAAATTGCCGCCGGCCGAAAAGCCGAGCACGCCGATCTTATCCGGCAGGATGCCCATTTCCTCCGCATGATAGCGCAGATAGCGCACCGCTCGCTTCGCATCAAGCAGAATGATATCGCGGGAATAGGGGACGACGCGGTAGTCAAGCACGGTGGCATGGATGCCAGCCTCATTAATCTTCTGCGCGACCACCTTCCCCTCATGCACGGCTTTGCTCGTATAGGAGCCGCCAGCCATTACAATCACACAGCCGTGTTTCCCACCGCCGGACGCGGGAAAAAACGTGACCGAAGGCCTGCGCTGCCCGATTGCCTCTTCAAACCCGGGCACCTCGCTATCCCACAGGGGAAGCTGCGTATCCTCGCTGAGCATTTCTGCCCAGGGGGCATCGGGGTTCAGATTCCCCCAAATATCATAAGTATCGGCCAAAATAGATAACCTCCTTGCCGCATCAGCGGTTTTTGATCGTTTGTTCTCTCTGTGATTTCGCCGCTGTCAGAAGAGGCTCGGATGCCAGCTCCCACTTGGGCGAAGAAACTCAAAAAGATTATACACGCTTGCCCAAAAGAGTGCAATCTCTATTTGGAAACATTCCGGACTTTCCGGACATAGCACGTCCATAAACAAACCGTTTATCTTTCTATCAGGAATGATATAAATTCTTATTATAAAATTAAAGGTAAAACCGCCCTGGGATAAATACTGCATCTGTAAAGAATTATAATAGTTATCGTCAGCTTGTGGCATGTTCTTTCGGAGAGGAAGAGCAAAACCATAATGATGGCCATTTTTTTGCGACAAGCCGCAGAATTGTGCAGTGTTGGCGCAGCTGAAATTTCAAGTTTGCAGGATTTTATCTTTAAAACGTTATCCGCCCGAAGGGCGAAGTAAGGAGAGAGCCAAATGAACACAACCATAAAAAAACTAACGGCGATTCTGGCGGCGGGCTGCCTGTTAACCTCGCTGGCTGCCTGCAAGGGGCCGGAAGTGGAGCCTGGGGCAACCGATAGCACCCTTTTACAAAGCACACAGGGGCAAAACGGGGAGACGTTGGTGGCCTCTGATTCCCAGCAATCAGAAGCAAGCCATTCCAAATCTGGTAATACGCCCGCTTCTGACAGCACCGCAGTTGAAGCGACCGATCAGCCAAAGGAGACGGTCAAACAGGTTGTTGCCACAGAAAAACCTCCGGTTCAGAATCAGAAACCATCTACGAAGGCGGAAATCGTCGCCTATTTCAATACGGCGGCGAATAAGGTTAAAACAGAGAAGCCCGGCGTGAAAAAAACAGAGGAAATTTCCTTCCATGTGAAGGGGGATGGCGCGATTGCAAGCATTGCCAATAAGGTGCAGAATGCGCTGAAGAAAAACGGCACGCTGAATCCGGATCCCATCACCGCGAAAAAGGGTGCGAGCCATAATGCAGTTTTTCCGGTGGAAAATCAAAGCTGGTCCAGCCGCCTGTCCGCCGACGCGGTATCGTCGGCCTCCTGCGTAGAGAAGAATGGAGCTTATACGATCACCATCCGAATGAAGGATGAGCATATCTCCTATGAGCAGGCGAGGAAACCGCTTCAGACAAAGCATGGCCAGGTGGTCGATATTCTCAAGGCCAATGAGATCGATGAGCAGATGAAGAGCCTGAGCTGGCTTGTTACCCTGCATGATTTAGATCAAACCTATTCGGGCACAACGATTGTATGCACGATCGATGCAAAGAGCGGGGCGATGCGTTCCGCGCACTATCGGATTGTCAGCAATGCAACGATTAAGGCCAGCGCGCCGATCGTGGGCGATGCAACGGTAGAAGCAACGATTGCGTTTGATCAGACGTATCAATTTTAAAAGACGATAAAGGGGCCGCTGCAAGATGGAGAGCATTTTGCGGCGGCCCCTTCCCTCATTTTTGCAGCCTTGTTCCCCGCAGGCATTCCGCGCCGAAAGGCATACCCACTTTGCGATTCGTTTCCTTTTGAAACCCTTTTAAAAATCGATACCCCGGTTAAAAATCGATACCCCGGCTGTCGCCTTTGCGGATTTCAAATCCCTAAAGGCGACAGCCTTTTTGTAATGGCACAGTATAGAATAATAATTCTAAATTTTTATTAAAATGAAGTTAATTATTTGTTAATAAATTGTTCATGTTTTTAAGAATACTCGTGATAAAATATAAATAAAATTTAACAATTGGGGGGATCATTTATGAATTTAAACAAAATCATCGAGAGGAAAGATTCTGCGGCACAGTATATGGTAGATGAAATCACCTATATCTGTAAAAATCTCGATAAGCGTTCGCCCGGCTCGGAAGGAGAGAAACAGGCCTGCGAGTACATGGCAAAAGTGTTGCGGGAGGATTGCGGGTGCGATCGTGTGCAGGTTGAACCCTTCAAAGAGAACCCCGGCTCCTTTTTTGGCTGGATCTATTTTACGATTACGGCCGCCCTTTTGGCGATTGCATGCTATTTCTTCTTCCCTCTTGCCTCGATCATTCTTTTGCTGGTAGGCCTTTTCATTTGCTTTATGCAATTTGGTCTGTATAAAAAGCTGGTCGATCCCGTTTTTCCGGAGAAAACGGGCCACAACGTAACGGCTGTGAAAAGCTGCAAGGGTGAAGTAAAGCGCCGCATTTTTTTCAACGGGCATCCGGATGCTGCGTGGGAGTGGCCGGTCAACTATAAGCTGGGCGGCGTCGGATTTGAAGGCCATGCGGTCATTTGCTTTCTTGGCGTACTTTATTATTTGGTGCTTTCTGTTATTTTTATTGTGCAGAATGGTTTTCAATTCGGCGGGTTTGATCCTTCCACAACGCTGGGGAAAGCGGCGCTGGGCGGCCTTGTTTTTGTGCCGTTTATGATCGGCCTGTATTGGATGTGGAATAAGCACCGTATTGTGGACGGCGCAAACGACAACCTCTCCGGCTGTTATATGGGCATTTCTATCCTCAAGGAGCTCCAGGATGCTGGTATTGAATTAGAGAATACGGAGATCGGCGTGATCCTTTCTGGCTCGGAGGAAGCGGGGCTGCGCGGAGCAAAGGCTTGGTGCGAGCAGCATCAAGGCGAGTTTGACGATGTGCCGACCTTTATCTTCTCCTACGATACAATCCACGACCCGAAATATCTCATGGCCAATTACCGCGACCTCAACGGTACCGTCAAAGCGGATAAGGATGTATCCGATTTGTTTATGGAAGCGGCCAAAGAGCTCGGAATTCGCTGCAAAAAGGGTTGGGTGCCACCGCTCGGCGGCGCGACGGACTCCGCTGCGTTTGCACAGGCTGGTTTCCGTGCAACGGGCGTAACGGGCCTGAACCATAAGCTGGAGGATTATTATCATACGCGGCGCGATACCTATGACAATATGAATCTCGAGGGCTTGGCAGGTTGCTTCGCGGTCAGCGTGAAGGCGCTGGAGATGTTTGATAACGGAGCGAAGCAAGCGCCCGTGAAAAGCGCGGCCATGCACAAATAAGAAAATAGTCTAAAAAGGATTTTGGTTTGAGGGGCGGCATGGCCGGGAGGTTATGCCGCCTTGTTTTTACGCCTGCTGATTACGAGGGCTCAAAGGGCGCGTACCAGAATATTCCGGCACACGCCCTTTTGATTGGCTGTTTGTTTTTGGCTTCAGGGGATTGCGTTTTGCTCCAAGATCGCTTACACTATTTTTCAACAGGATGCTTTGCAAAGGCGATGGCCGGCAAAGCAATCTGATCGCTGGCTGACATTGCAGCCGCGTAGAGAAAACAGATGCGGGCCTTCAGCCGTCTGCCTTTGTCTGTGAGGCTGTTTCCAGAGCCGCATTTACTTTTTTGATCGCGCTCCAGTTCTTTTCATGCTCCGCGAGGGTTTTGGCATAATAATATTTGCCTGCTTTATCGGTTGCAAAGTAGAAATAATCCGTCTGTTCTGGGTTGAGGGCGGCGTTGATCGCATCCATGCCGGGGTTGCAGATCGGGCCTTCCGGCAGGCCGGTGCATTTATAGGTGTTATAAAAGCTGTTGAACCGATCTTTGTCTTCCGTCAGATAGGGCTGCACCTCCTGCTCCAGGTAAAAAATCGTAACATCGCATTCGAGCTTTGGGTGGCTTTTGCTATTCAAGCGGTTGTGCAAAACGGAAGAAACAGCTTTCATCTGTGCGGGGTCCCCCGCCTCGGCTTGGATGATGGAGGCGAGGGTGAGCACTTCATCCATTGTCATACCCATTTCTTTGGCACGGGCTTTCTGCGTGCTGGTTATTTTTTTCTCCAGATTGTCCAATAGCTTTTGGATAACACGCTCGGGGCTGTCGTCCCGATAAAATTCATATGTGTCGGGGAACAGATACCCTTCCAGCAGGAACGCCCGATTTTCCCAATCGCCAATCTCCTGCACGAGCGGGCTTTCCGCATTGCCGCGGTTTACTTCTGCAAGAAATTCAGAGCGGGTAAACAAGCCGTTCTTTTCCATCAGGCCGCCGATATCAGCAGCGCTGGATCCCTCTGGGATGGTAATGCGCACAGTGTTGGACGGCTCGGTAGAATTGCTGTCCTCTGGCTGCTGCGAGGCGCAGGCGCTCAAGAACAAGCATAGGGCACAGGCGAGGGAAATGATCCGCAAACGTTTCATAGGCGGCTCCTTTTCAAAGATGATAGATTACCTTTATTGTACGCAAAATTTGACCGAATGCAAGACTTTCTGATAAAAACAGCAGGGATCCCTGACCAAACTGATATAAAATTGGAGGGCTTAGATGAAAGCTTTTTTTCTCTCGCTATGGCAAAATGATATTCTGAGGCTGGCTTTGGATTCTGCGTTTAAGCTAGTGCTCGCCGCCGTCTGCGGCGGCTTTATCGGCTATGAACGGCAGCACTCTCACCGCCCTGCTGGGTTTCGCACGCATATCCTTGTGGCAGTGGGCGCTGCGCTGGTGATGATTACCTCCAGCTTTCTCACCGATCAATATCAAGAGGTCATGCAGATCGATCCGACGCGCATGAGCGCACAGGTCATCAGCGGCATCGGCTTTTTGGGCGCGGGCACCATTCTGCGCGAAGGGTTTAGTGTGAAGGGGCTTACCACGGCGGCCAGCCTTTGGGCGGTTTCCTGCGTGGGCATTGCGGTGGGATCGGGCTTCTATGTGGGCGCGTTGATTGCCACGGTGGTGATTTATCTGACTCTCAACCTGCTTAAGCGCATTTCTGCCCGTGGGAATGCCGGACGGAATCTCTATGTTGAGGTGGAAGACGTCGGGCTGCAGGCTTCCCGCGTGGGAAAGGTGGTTCGCCGCTGTGGAGGAGAGCTTGCCTCCATGGAGCTGCTCAACGTGGATGGAGATGAAGGAAAGCGGAAAAAGGCGCCGGTGCTCAAGGTGCTGGTCTATACGCGCAATCTCCATGAGCTCGATTTGATCGTGGAAAGCATCCGCGCGGTTGAGGGTGTACGGGATCTATATGTCGAATAAAGAAAACCCAGACAGGAGAAAAGGGCAGCATGCAAAAAATACGACAGAATTACAACCATACGCTCTATGCCAGCTATTTTGGCTATATCACGCAGGCGATCGTCAATACATTTATCCCGCTCCTATTTCTTACGTTTCAGAGCTCCTACCAAATTTCACTGGATAAGATCACATCACTTGTTACGATTAATTTCGGTATCCAACTGATTGTGGATCTGCTCAGCACCAAGTGGGTGGACAGAATCGGCTATCGGGTGTCGATTGTGGCGGCCCATATCTGCGCGGCCGCAGGGCTGGCGGGGCTGGGGATATTCCCGGAGCTGTTCCCTGACCCTTACTGGGGGCTTTTGCTCGCGGTTGGGCTGTATGCCGTTGGCGGCGGGCTGATTGAAGTGCTGGTCAGCCCGATTGTGGAGGCCTGCCCCACGGAGAAAAAATCCGCCGCGATGAGCCTGCTGCACTCGTTTTATTGCTGGGGCTGTGTGTTGGTCATCCTTGCGTCCACACTCTTCTTCTCTGTGTTCGGGATTGCGAATTGGAGGATTCTCAGCTTTCTTTGGGCGGCGCTTCCGCTGTGCAATGCGCTCTATTATTCACAGGTGCCCATTGCGCCCCTGCATGAGGCTGGGGAGGCGATGCCGGTGCGCAAACTGTTCTCCAGCCGCATCTTCTGGGCATTCGCCCTGCTCATGGTTTGCGCGGGTGCCTCCGAACAGGCGATGAGCCAGTGGGCCTCCGCTTTTGCGGAATCCGGGCTGCACATTTCCAAAAGCGTTGGGGATCTGGCTGGGCCATGCATGTTTGCAATCCTGATGGGGCTGTCCCGCGTATTTTACGCAAAATTCAGCGAAAAAATCCACCTGACTGCCTTTATGGCGGGGAGTGGTGCGCTATGCATTGTGAGCTATCTGCTCGCGTCGCTGTGCCCCAAACCGCTCTTTTCCCTCGTGGGATGCGGATTGTGCGGCCTTTCTGTAGGGGTCTTGTGGCCGGGAACTTTCAGCCTTGCTTCCGCTTCCTGCCCCAGAGGAGGAACGGCGATGTTTGCCCTGCTTGCACTTGCGGGGGATTTGGGCTGCTCTGCGGGGCCCTCGCTGGTTGGCTTCATTTCAGATGCGGCGGATGGGAATCTGAAGGCCGGCCTGCTTGCAGCGATCTGTTTTCCCGTGTTGTTGCTGTGCGGACTGGCAGTGTGCAAAAAAATGACGCGGAAAGTGGGAATCAGTTCGAAGTGATCAGCCTTTCGAATCGGGAAACAGGGGTGGCGATGGCTTTGAGAGCGCGCTGGCGCTTTAACTGGAATATAGAAAACCCGCC
>OFMX01001159.1_pt1 | contig 21479 bp, 17 predicted proteins | sample 1541901 | NCBI WGS metagenome assembly OFMX01 (sample SAMN04209222, study PRJEB22552) | human gut metagenome | biome: gut; material: feces | host: Homo sapiens | place: USA: Oklahoma | reverse complement strand
GTAGCCGGAGCAATAATCTCTGCAATCGGTATGTTGGTAGGTTCACTGTGGAATAAGAAACGCCACAATCAAAAAAATAATTAACAAGAAAAATTCAAGTTTGTCTGATTCACACACAATTTAATAATGAACTAATAAAAGCACTTTAGCCAATATGGTTAAGGTGCTTTTTTGCGCCTTGAAAGGAGGTGGTTGAAGCATACCACATCGGGAAAAGCCCGATTTAATCATTACAACAGGCATTGCCTGATCATATAGAGTAACTTTTAACAGCCAGTTAGGGATTATCCCTGCTGGCTTATTTTTTTATCGAAAAGGAGACAAAACAACATGAGAAAAGAACAGATTATTACAACTAACAACAATCAGATGGAGGAGAAAGGCATGATGAGCAGATTCATTCACTTTAAAAAGAGATTCGTTCCGGCATTATCCGGAGCACTTATGGGAGTAATGCTTATGAGCACTACTTGTTTTGCAGCAGGAGATACTTCCGCAGTAACACAGCCGCTTGAGAATTTAAAGACACTTATCATTGCAGTCATTGGTGCGGTCGGTGTCATCATTCTTGCAAAGAATGTCATGGAGTTCGCACAAGCCTACCAGCAGCAGGATTCATCTACTATGAACTCCGCTCTGAAAGGAATTGTAGCAGGTGTCATGATGGCTGGTATTTCAACAGTTCTGACATTCTTAGGCTTCTAAGATTGGGGAAATGCATTTTCCCTTTTAGTAAAAGGAAAGAGGTGAACAACAAGTATGGATATTTTTAAGCTTGGAGACAAGATCCTTGCACTTCTTGAGGCAGTGTTTGGGTTTTGGAACAATCAGATATCCCTGGTCTTTGCAATGCTTGGACAGTCACCGGTCAGTTTCAAGGGCGGAGGTCCCTGGGCAGTCATTGAGGGTATTGAGCCGGTCTTTGTAGCGGTCGGCTCATCCCTCGTTGTGCTGTTCTTTGTTATCGGTTTCTGCTCGGAAAGCATAGATGTTAAAGATGAGATGAGGTTTGAATCAATCCTGCGTATGCTTATCCGACTGGGACTTGCAGAATGGTTTGTTGCAAATAATGTCACGATCATGAAAGCATTTTTTACTTCCATAGGAAATCTGGTAGGACTTATATCTGCCGGGACAACGACGCAGCTTGCCATCGACAGTACACAGGCAGACATCATTAAGGGACTTGGATTTGGTGAAAGTCTGGTAATGCTGATACTTACAGCTTTGCTTGCAATCATCATTATTATCTGTGGATTCTTTATCATCTACACAGTGTATTTCAGGTTCTTAAAGATTCTGATTATTGTGCCACTTGGTGCGATTGCCTGCTCCACGATGGCAGGAAACAGAATGGTCAGTCATACAATGGCTACCTATTGCAAATATTTCCTGTCATGCGTATTTGAGGCAGTAACGATGGCACTTGCGATTGTGGTATGTAATGCATTTATCAATGCAGGACTTCCGGCATTTACAGGAAGTTATGCTGACTGGGCACAGACGCTTATATATCTGTGTGAAATGACATTTACGATAGCAATGACTGTTGGAAGCGTGAAGGGTGCACAGACACTTACAAGCAAGGCATTTGGATTATAGAAGGAGGCAGAAATGGATAATGAAAAGAAACAGGTTACTTATAATTCAAGTATAACCGGAGAAACGCAGGTGACATTTGATATCCAGCAGTATATGAATAACAGGGCAATGTTTATTGGTCTTATGTGTAATGAAGATGGATATGAGGAGCCTTTTGGGGATGTGACTGTGAATTTGTCGGTTGCAGCACCAAATTACTGCGGATATCTGAATGTGAATGACATGCCGGATATTGAAAAGTTTATTACAGATAACGACCTTGGAGAGTTTACAGGATTCACGCAAAGGAGTGGTTTCTGCGAATATCCGCTTTATCTGTTCAATGTAGATAAGCTTAGAGAACTGTGTCCGGATGGAATGGATAAGTATGAGGCGAATATTGGAATGACAAGAAAGCCGGAGACAAAGGATTTATCAAGATAGGAGGCAGGGACAATGGTAATCGAAGTAAACAAGGATATTGACCGCTATCAGGAATCGGTTGCGATGGGACTTACTGCAAGGCAGCTTATATTTTCCATTGCAAGCGTAGTGGTCGGTGGCGGTATTGTCCTTCTTCTTTACAAGTATATCGGTCTTACGGGTTCTGCTTATGTGGCAATTCCCTGTGTGGCACCGATTGCTCTCGGTGGTTTCTATTCCTTTAATGGGATGAATTTCTACGAGTATATGGGAAAGAAACTGCATTTTATGTTTGGCAACAGGGCACTTACTTATGTGTCAACAGAGGGAGAGCCTGCAATAAAGCAGTTAGAAGCAGAACAGAATGAACAGGTAAAGAAGAAAGGCAGAAAGGCTGAACCGGAGACTGTAACAGCTGATTCGGCTGTAAAGAAGCAGGAGGAGTTTGAAGCGATGAAGAAAAAGACGAGAAACATGCTGCTTGGACTTGTCGCAGTCATTGTGGCGGCAGTAGCAGGCATTGCAGTATATAAGGCAATGCATTAGAAACGAATAGTATCTGACCGCAAGGTCGGGAACACAGCCCGCAGGGTGAAGTTCCCGGCGGGCTTTCATTATAAGAAAGCGAGGTTAGAGACATGGGTTTATTTACAGACGGATTTAAGTTATTAAAGAAGGCGAGTGAGCCTTTGTATAAGACACCTAAATCCATTCAGGAAACCATAGAGATTATGGCGGTGGCTGAAAACGGCATTTTTGAAGTAAGCAAAAATAAGTATTCCAAATGCTACCGCTTTCAGGACATCAATTACACGACAGCAACCGAGGATGAGCAGATCGGTATTTTCGAGAGATACTGTAAGTTCTTAAATTCGCTGGACTGTAATTATAAGATTACGATCAACAATAAGAACAAAAACATGGATGAACTCCGTGACAAGGTTCTGATTGCTGAGAAAAACGATGGCTTCAATAATTATAGAAGTATCTACAATGACATCATTGAGGAGAAGATTATTGAGGGCAGACAGGGGATTGAGCAGGAGAGATATCTGACGATCACGATTGAGAGGAAGAACTTTGAGGAGGCGAAGGCACAGTTTGCAACCCTTGAGGCAACGATACACAAGGCTTTCATTGAGCTTGGTGCGGAGATTGTACCACTTAATGGCAATGAGAGACTGAAAGTGCTCTATGACTATTATCATCTTGGAGATGAGGGCAGCTTTGATTTTGATATCAAAAAGGCAAAGAAGGTCGGGGCAGATTTTAGAAATGATCTGTGCAATGGTATGGTGAAATATTTCCCGGACCATTTTGAGGATGAGAGTAAATTCTGCAAGGCGCTTTTTATCAAAAAGTATCCGAGCAGTTTGTCAGACAGATTCATCAATGAGATTACTTCCCTTCCGGTTCATTCCATCACGAGCATTGATGTGGTGCCTGTTCCCAAGGATCAGACAACAAAGGTGCTTCAGAAGAAATACCTTGGTATTGAGTCGGATATCATTAAGCAGCAGAGAGTCCGTAATAAGAATAACGATTTTTCTACGGAAATCTCATATGCCAAGAGAACGGAGAAAAAGGAGATTGAGGAAATCATGGATGATGTCCGTGAGAATGACCAGTGCCTTTTCTTTGTGGGAGTAACCATTATTCTTATGGCAGAAAGCAAGAAGGAGCTTGAGAGTGTATGTGAGACTGTGGAGACTATCGGAAAGCGTAACAGCTGCACGATTGATACACACTACTTAAAGCAGAGGGAAGCACTCAACACAGCACTTCCGATTGGTGTAAGACAGGTGGAGACAATGCGTACCCTTCTTACCCAGTCACTTGCGGTGCTTATGCCATTTAATGTGCAGGAATTAAATGACAGCACAGGAAACTATTATGGCATCAACCAGATCAGCAAGAATGTGAATATCGGCAACAGAAAGAAGCTCATCAACGGAAATGGATTCGTATTCGGAGTGCCTGGTTCCGGTAAATCGTTCTTCTGTAAGATGGAAATGGGCAGCGTATTCTTGTCGGGTGATGATGAGATAATCGTCATAGATCCAATGAATGAGTACTTTGATATTGCAGAAACCTATGGCGGAACTGTAGTAAATATGTCTACTTATACGGATAACTATGTAAATCCGCTGGAGATGGATGTATGGAGCCTTGATCCAAATGATTCCAAGGGAATGGTAAGAGAAAAGGGCGAGTTCATGCTTGGTCTTTGTGAGCAGTGTATCGGAGACAGCTTAAATTCAAGACAGAAATCAATCATTGACCGCTGTGTGAGAAAGCTGTATATCGACATTGCAAGAAGCAAAGAGAAGTATATCCCGGTGATGAGTGATTTCTACGATATCCTTATGGCACAGCCGGAGGACGAGGCAAAAGATATTGCATTGTCTTTGGAGCTTTTTGTAAATGGTTCACTTAACATCTTCAATCACCAGACAAATGTGGATGTGGATAACAGATTCACAGTATATGGTATCAGGGACTTAGGTACAGAGCTTAGTCCTATCACAATGCTTGTCATGATGGAGTCTATTCAGAACAGGATTGTTGAGAATGGCAAGAGAGGCAAGGCAACATGGCTCTATATTGATGAGTTCCATGTCCTGCTTAATTCCGAGTATTCTGCAAAATACCTGCAGCAGCTCTGGAAGAAAGTAAGAAAGCAGGGAGGTCTTTGTACCGGTATCACGCAGAATGTCATCGATCTGTTGCAGAATTACACAGCAACCACAATGCTTGCAAACTCTGAGTTTGTGGCACTCTTAAAACAGGCGAATACAGACAGTTCCAAGATGGCGGAGGTTATCGGAGTATCAGAGGCACAGCTTCGATTCGTAACCAATACTGCATCGGGAATGGGACTTATCAAGTGTGGCTCTGTGGTGATTCCGTTTGATAATCAGATTAGTAAGGATACAGACCTTTACAGACTGTATAACACCAATATTCATGAGAAGATTGCAGAACAGAAGAAGCGTGAAATGCAGAATAATGTCGAATAATGTTGATAGAGGTCGCAATTTGCGACCTCAAAGCATAGCCATCCGGGAAGCTGGGTGGCTGTTTTGCATATTGAGTGAAAGAAGGTGAGAACATTGAAGATAAAGAAAGTGGATGACAAGCCAATGGTCATTCACACCAAGGAGAAAGCCAAGATTCATGCCCACGAGCCAAAGGGAGCCAAGATTAAAGGCAGCAACATCTATACAGTAGAAAGAGGTCCTAAGACTATCGGTGCAAAGGTATCTGATGATAAAAAGAAGTCCTATCGCAAGAGCACCATTCATCAGTCAGAGGCGAAGAATAAGGGACTATCAAGATTTAAGCGAAACTATAGAGAATCCAACACTTCAATCAAGACCAAGAATACTAATCTTCACATTGCAGGAAGAACAGGAGCACTTGCAACCGGAGCAGTAACAGAGCAGGTGGAAGGCGGGCAGGAGGTATCGCAGGCAGCATATCTTGCATATGAAGCAAGCCGACCTGTTACCGGAACTGCTTCCAAGGGGGCAGCACTTTTCAGGAAAAAGGCGGCAGCCGAGGCAAAGAAGCGTATCAAGAAGGTAGAGGCAGGAAAGAAGCTGGCAAAAAAGACAGCAAAGAAAGCTGCCAAAGATACAGCCAAGGCGGTAGCTAAAGAGACGGCAAAAGAAACAGCCAAGACAACTGCCAAGGTTGCTACGAAAACTGCGACAAAGGCAGCTGCTACGGCGGCAGGAACAGCGGTTGCACCGGGAGTAGGCACGGCAATCGGCATGGCAGCCGGATATGCTACAGGTGTGTCCATAGAGGTCAAGGATGAAAAGATGACCAACCGGAGCAGGAAGATAAAGTTCTTTCTGGATAAGATGAAAGCACAGGAGAATCAGACAGACAGCGTGGCAAAGCTGGTAAAGGATCTGATTGTGCGAAAAGCGATTACCTGGGTAAAGGCAGCTGCACCGATTATCGGACTGGTGCTGTTGTTACTTGTTCTTGTAGTTGCCATGATTGCGGTTCCGGTTATAGCGGTGATAGCAATCCTTTACAATTCTCCATTTGCTTTATTCCTGCCACCACTTGAATCAGGAGATACAGTACAGACAGTAACGAGTGCCTATGTGCAGGAGTTTAACCGGGATGTGAACACGAAAGAGAATGAGCATACCGGATATGACCTTGGAGAGCTTGTATATGTGGATTATGAAGGTATGGAAGAAAACCCAAGCAATTACTATGACATCATGGCAGTCTATATGGTCAAGCATGGTGTCGGAGATACTGCAACAGTCATGAATGACACTTCAAAAGGCTGGCTGCAGGCAGTTGTAAATGATATGTGTTCATACACCACAAGCACCGGAACAAAGGACGTGGAAGAAACAGATGCAGACGGCAATGTGACTACTGTCACGAAGTCTGTTCTGTATGTGAATGTCACACTGAAATCTTATCGGGATATGATTTCGGTCTATGGGTTTAACTCTGATCAGGTGGAAATGCTTGAGCAGATCATGAGTCCGGAGTTTATGGGACAGCTTGGATATGCCGGAAGCGGAAGTGGCGGCGGAGGCGGAAGTCCGGGAGTAAGCTCCATGACTGAGGATGAAATCAATGCCATCCTAAACGAAATTACAGACAGCAGGCAGAAAACAGTCTGCTCCTATGCACTTCACAGAGTTGGCTTCCCTTATAGTCAGGATTTAAGAGACAGCGGTAACTATTATGACTGCAGTTCCTTAGCCTATTATTCGTGGAAGGATGCAGGCGTGGATATTAGTTACGGCGGTGCAACCACAGCGGCATCGGAGGCACAGGGACTGGATGAAGCCGGAAAGACAGTCTCCTTTGATGAGTTACAGCCGGGAGACCTTATCTTTTACAGTTTTACAAGCAATGGAAGATATAAGAACATCAGCCATGTGGCAGTATATGTCGGAAATGGCAAGGTGGTAGAGGCACTTAATGAAAGTCTTGGTGTTGTTTACCGGGATGTGGCAAGCACAGGAAAGATTGTTGTGATAGGAAGACCATAACAGGAAATTTGCAGAGAGGGCATGGTCCCTCTCTGAGACTGGAGGTAAGAATGGATTTAAAAGATATGATACTGGTAACAGAAAACGACAAGGGAACAGAGACAAATATGCTGATGACTCTGGATGATTATAAGAGTTTTATAGCAATTGATGACATTTCAGAGCTTGCAGACAATTTGTTGCAGCTGGGAAGGACACTTGGTGAAGCAGATAACTTCGCAGAGTATTACAGAGCACCAAATGTTACTGTATTTGCAAGGTTCTGTAAGGATGATGTTCAACTGGGACATTTCCTGCAGGGACTTTACAATGATTCAAAGCAAATTAGATTTGATAAGGAATTAAGCTCGCCGGAGTGCCTGACAAAGATGAAAGAACTTGCAATGACGGATAAAGGCTGGATAGATGATTTTATCCTGCATTATGAGAAGAATGACAGAACCTTTGAGAGAGGACAGACATTTCATAACTTCAATGACCATGATTACATGGTGCTTGAAGCATTATCACCAAGAAATCTTGTGGTGATGGATATGAAGTCAGGTTCTCTTACAATCGCCCTTGGTGCGACAGAGTATAAGCGTTATCCCAAGGATGAGAAGCCTACAAAGGACAATACCACAATCGGGGTATCGTGGGAGCATGGCATTTATCTAGGTTCCACACTCTCAACTACGAATTTCAAGGCATACAAGAGGGAGTATGGCACACCGGAAAAGATAGAGGATATCTATGATTACAGGGCAAAGCTAAAGCAGAAGTTCTATTTTTATCAGGATATGTCAAAGGATGATGATGTACCAAAGAAGCTGCAGAATGACTTCCTTCACCAGATGTATGAGGATTTCGGAACGATTGAAGAAGACTGTTTTTACGACAGGCTGGAAGATGGAAAGTACGATGAGGGCTTTAAGGAAAGACAGGTAAAGGAAGAAAAGAGCCGATGATGAGATTTTTACGGGAGGCGATATCATATGGAACAGGAATTTGATGTAGAGATAAAAGAAGTGCTTTCAAGAGTACAGAGAGTAAAGGCAGAGTCGCTTGACGATGCCATCAATAAGGCAATGGATATGTATTATGCAGAGCAGATAGTACTTGGAGCAGAGGACATGAAGGGAGTTGATTTTGCGCCTATCAGCGAAGGTCAGCTCCCTTCTTCATTAAAAGAAAACGGAGGAAGAGCAAGATGAAAAGTGATTCAACAACAGTAATTAAGAACATGGAGTTTTTAGTAAAGGAACTTCATAAGGAGTGGGACAGATCGGGTGTTACTAAGGCATCCGTTATTATTTCCCTTGAGGAAGTAGATGGTATCAATGATAAGTTAAAAGAGATTATCTATCAGACACAGAAGTCAGTCGATGAGGATGAGCTGACCTTTAAACAGAGCATTGCAAAGTCCAAGGAGTGCTATGTGCTTCTTCGTGTGGTGCGTAAGATTGCAAAGAAAAAGGATAAATGCGAAAAACAGGCAATCGACAATGAATTTGCAATCGAGTTGGATAAGGATGAGTTAAAGCTCTTTAAGGGATTGTTTGCAGAGATGTTTAAGTAGAGGAGGACAAAGGTATGGGCGTTGATATGAAGGTCAAAGCGATATACGATTCTGAGATTGGTAACATCACCAGATCAGAAAAGAGCTGGAAGGATGTGTTAAAGGTCGCAGGTCAGTTATACCGCTATGAATTTGACAATATCGTTATGGTAACAGCTCAGAGACCTCCGGAAAAAAGCACACTCATGGCAGATTATGATACCTGGAAAAAGGTGGGAAGATATGTAAAGCGTGGTGCGAAAGGCTGCGCCATCTTCCCATCGAGGGCACTGAATCCACGCATGAGATATATCTTTGATATCAGTGATACCGGAGGGAAGAATGTCAAACTGACATGGGACCTTGAGGGGGAAAATCTTAAGGATTATGTGGATTTTCTTGTATCAGAAGGTCAGATTGAGCAGTACGATAACAGCGACAGGGAGTCTCTAAAAAATATATTAAAACAGTTTACAGGAACAGATGTTTGGCTTATAATAAAAGAAGAGTTCGGAGACCGAATGACCGAGCTTATGCAGCTATCAGGTAGTGTGATAAAGGAAGAAAGTAAGAAACGCAATGGCTTACAGCAGGAAATGGACATGGAGCAGCTTGTATATGCAAGTGTCATGTATGCTGTAGGGACGAGATGCGGATTTGACTTATCTGTGCAAGAACAGGATTTTAGTCAGATCGTAAATATCAAAGACGAAGAGATCATTTACCGTCTTGGTTCCATTGTATGCGATGTCTCCTGTAGTGTTCTTAGAGAATTTAGTCGTAACTTAAAGGCAATCGAGAGCGAAAGGAGAATTGGATATGTTAGAAGAAATGACTTACAAGGAAGTGGACGGACTGCTTTATCCGCAGATAGAGATGCCGGACGAGACGGAGGATCTCACGAAGCTGGGCAAATACGGAAGGATGGCAATGAACTATCTAAAGGAGAACGAGCCGGCAAGATACAAGACGCTGATGAGATTCGGGAAGATGTACGAGAAGATGTCAGCGGTAGAGGAGGAAGCGAATCAGCTGTACGACCAGCTGGAGATGCAGTATCTGGAGAAGCACAAGCCACAGAATCCGTCATCGACAATGGAGATGTGGAAGATAAGAGAGCAGGCGAAGATGCAGGCAGAGGAAGTGGTACTGAATCAGGTAGTGATGCGATTCCACTAGAATCAGATGATACAGAACTGAATAGGGAACTTGATGAAATCAATTCATTAGGTGTTAGTAAGGAAGCCGAATATACACAGGCTTCCTTTTTTTTCGACCAGAACGGGCAGGCGAGCATTGGCACCATTCATACTGAGGACGAAAACAATAATCAGTTTATGCGTCAGTTCGAGCAGGACAGAAAAGCTGCATTAGCAGGTAAATACAATTACCTGAATCCCAAAAAGTCTGCAACAGTACCAGGTGAGTATATCAAACAGGTGCTTATGAGAGGTACAGGCTTTATCGGTGGCAAGGGCAGGGTATGTAAGATTTTTGAAACAGAGATAGATGCAGGAACCAGGGCAAAGCGTATTAAAGCAGAATATGGTCAGGGAGGTGCAGGCTGGCCGGTTGACGGACTGGGACTGCACGGATATGACACATTTCATGGGAACGGACTGCGTTTTCAGTGGAAAGATGAGGATGGAGAGGTTGAAGGATATGTTTCGTGGAAAGATATCGAAAAAGAGCTTGGTGTCCTTATTCTTACAGGGGAATACCAGCCTGAGACACCTCGTATTGATGAGCTTGCGATGGACGGACTCCGTGAGGATGATGAGGTCATTGATGCCGAATACCGGGAAGTGGAACCGGAAGAGACAGAATCAGAGATTGATGATTATGCAATACCGGATGAGCCGGAGAGCTATGCTTCTAACAGAGATTATGTAAGTGCAAAAGGCATGACACCACAGGAAGCTGCCGATGAAGACCGCATGGTAACACAGGCAGAATATGGTGCAGAGATAGAAGCTGAAACAACTGAAAAAGATCCATCAGAGCTTCAGTATATTACACCGATTGATTATGCCAAGCGTATTGCAGAGCTTGATGAAGACCTGCGTGATGCGGCGGAGATTCTTGTAACAGATTGCAGCTGTTACACACCGTTTAAAGCATTTCTTATGGATGTTGTGAAGTCTGATTTTGCTTTCATGCCTAATAAGCTTGACCTTATCAGGGATATAGCATTAGGTACAGACAATGCAGAAAGAAAAGCATATTCCAACAATAAGTATGGTCTTGTGGAGTACTCAATCAGAAGCGGATATGTGAAGATCAGCTATAAGAACAGGAATGGTGTGCGTAAGGAAGGTGCACTCGACTGGCGTGAGTTATATGAAATCTTATCTTATATGGTAAAACAGCCATTTTACTGCGGAGAAGACCAGAAGAAGTATTATCAGGAGACAAAGCAGAAGGCTGACAGGGATAAGATGAATCCGGTCTATAAGAGATTCTTTGATATTGAGGATAGTGTAAAAGCCAATCGTCTTGAAACCAGGGAAAGGGCGATAGCGAATGGCTGGGATACCAAGATTGACGAGAATGGACATGTAGCTTCAGATGATGCAGTACAGAAAAAACACAACTTCCACTATAACCTCTGGGAAATGGAAAAAGGTGGAGCCAAGACCAGATACCAGTGGAATATGGATGCAATCCGTACTCTAAAGCAGATTGAATCAGAAAACAGGCTTGCCACACCGGGGGAACAGAAAGTTCTGTCGAAGTTTGTCGGATGGGGCGGACTGTCACAGGCATTTGATGAGGAAAACGCAGGCTGGAGCAAAGAGTATGCAGAGCTGAAAGAACTTTTATCTGATGAGGAATACAGTGCGGCAAGGGCAACAGTAAATAATGCCTTTTATACTTCACCGGAGATTGCCATGTGCATGAACTCGGCACTTGTCCAGTTTGGTTTCAGAGGCGGCAATGTATTAGAGCCATCCATGGGTATCGGTAACTTTTTTGGAAGTATGCCGGAAACAATGCATGAAGCAAAGCTGTATGGAGTGGAGCTTGACAGCATTTCGGGAAGAATTGCAAAGCAGCTTTATCAGAATGCCAATATCAGTATCACAGGATTTGAGAATACCACATATCCGGATAACTTTTTTGATGTGGTTGTCGGAAATGTGCCATTTGGAGATTATAAGGTATTTGATCCGAAGTACAACAAGTATAACTTCCGTATCCACGATTATTTCCTTGCAAAAGCACTTGATCAGGTAAGACCGGGAGGCATGGTTGCAGTAATCACCACAAAGGGAACACTTGATAAGGCAAATCCTACTATCCGAAAGTATCTGGCTGAAAGGGCAGAGCTTGTGGGAGCAGTAAGACTTCCGAATACTGCATTTAAAGACAATGCAGGAACCGAAGTGACAGCAGATATCTTGTTTTTGCAGAAGAGGGAGAGAAAGATTGACATTGAGCCGGACTGGGTGCACCTTGGTGTAACTGAGAATGGCATTGCAGTCAACTCTTATTTTGCGGAGCATCCGGAAATGATGCTTGGGGTTATGGAGTATGACACAAGGATTTACGGACAGGACAGCAGATATACAGTCTGTGTGAATGATGATGAGAACTTCAATATGTATGAAGCATTAAACAAAGCTATCAGTAATATCAAAGCACAGATGACAGATTTTGAGAGAGTGGCAGATGAGGCGGAGCAGACGGAGGAAGTTATCCCGGCTGATCCGGATGTGAGAAACTACACTTACACATTTTTTGAAGGAAAGCTCTATTACAGGGAAAATTCCGAGATGGTAAGAAAAGAAGTATCACAGACTGCCGAGGAGAGAATCCGAAGCCTTGACGAAATCAGACAGATAACAAGAGAGCTGATTGATATCCAGATGGATAGCTGCAGCGGGGAGGAGCTTTCTGATAAGCAGAGACTTCTTAATGTGAAATACGATGCCTTTATAAAGCAGTATGGAGCCATTACTTCAAAAGCAAACAGAATCGCATTCAGGGATGACAGCGATTACCCGCTTCTTTGCAGTCTTGAGGAAGTAAATGAAGACGGGGAGGTGAAAAAAGCGGATATGTTTTATAAGCAGACGATTAAGGCAAAGACTGTCATAGACAGGGTTGAGACTGCTGTGGAAGCATTAAATGTATCCGTCAATGAATTTGGATATGTAAACCTTGCCTATATGCTTTCTATCTATGAGCCGGATATTACAAATGCAAAGGAAGAGCTTGCAGAAAAGTCCGGGCAGACAGCGGATGAGATAACGCTAAGTGATGATGCTTTGGCAGAGCTTAGAAGGGCAGTTCTTGTGGAAGAGCTGGACGGACTGATTTTCCTTAATCCCGACCGTTACAACGAGAACAATCCTGATATCGGCTGGGAGACAGCAGACGAGTATCTTTCCGGCAATGTGAGAGACAAGCTACGAGTAGCAAAAGCTATGGCAGCGAATACAGACAATCCACAGGCAGAAAGATTTGCAGGCAATGTGGCAGCACTTGAAAAGGTGCAGCCGGAGTGGATTGAAGCTTCAGATATTGATGTAAAGATTGGTACAACATGGATTGAGCCGCTTGATTATGAGCAGTTTATCTATGAGCTTCTCAATACACCAAGAAGAGCAAGGGCAGTCAGAAGCCAGTTTTACAATACAGGCATTCAGGTACACTTAAATAAGATGAGCATGGAATGGTTCATCGAGAATAAGAGTATGGATAAGCATTCAGTGGCAGCTACTAAGACTTATGGTACAAGCCGCATGGATGCTTATTCTATTTTTGAGGATACGCTGAATCTTAAAACTGTAACAGTAAGGGACAGGATTGATGATGGTGATGGCAAGTATCATTATGAAGTCAATAAGAATGAGACGATGCTTGCAAGAGAAAAGCAGAACATGATCAAGGAAAAGTTCAAGGAATGGCTGTTTTCAGAGCCGGAACGCAGGCAGAAGTATGTAGAGTATTATAACGAGACATTCAACAATATCCGTCTGCGTGAGTATGACGGAAGCCACTTACAGTTTCCGGGAATGAATCCGGCGATTGAGCTAAAGCCGCATCAGAAGAATGCGGTGGCAAGAATCCTTCTTGGAGGAAACACCCTGTTGGCACACTGTGTCGGTGCCGGAAAGTCCTTTGAGATGATGGCTGCCTGCATGGAGCAGAAGAGACTCGGACTTGCCAATAAGACGATCATGGTTGTTCCAAAGCCACTTATCGGTCAGACGGCATCAGAGTTTTTAAGGCTTTATCCGTCAGCAAATATCCTGGTTGCCACAGAGCGTGATTTTGAAAAGAGCCGCAGGAAGCAGTTCGTATCAAGGATTGCAACAGGTGATTATGACTGTATCATCATGTCGCACTCGCAGTTTGAGAAAATTCCAATCTCAGCAGAGAGAAAGGAGCGGATGCTTAATGAGCAGATTGATGAAATCAGCTATGCGATTGATGAGATGAAGGAGCGTAACGGAGAGCGATGGACTGTAAAGCAGATGGAAAGCCAGAAGAAAAAACTGGAGGAACAGCTGAAATCCTTGTCAGATGAGAGCAGGAAGGATGACCTTATTACCTTTGAGGAACTGGGTGTAGATTCTATTATGGTAGACGAAGCACATAATTTTAAGAACCTTGCGATTTTTTCCAAGATGAATAATGTGTCCGGTATCAGCAGCAGTGGAGCGAAAAAGTCAACGGATATGCAGCTTAAATGCCAGTATCTATCAGAGATAAATGATGGAAGAGGCATTGTATTTGCAACTGGAACACCAATATCCAATACCATGTGTGAGATGTATGTCATGCAGCTTTACTTGCAGAAAGCGGCACTTGAAGAGATGGGGATTTATCACTTTGATTCATGGGCAGCAAACTTTGGCGAAGTGACAACTGCACTTGAACTTACTGTAGAAGGAAGTGGATTCCGTTTTAAGAGTAGATTTAATAAGTTTACAAATCTGCCGGAACTTATGAACATTTTCCGTGAGGTAGCAGATGTGCAGACAGCAGACATGCTTGACCTTGATGTACCTGCTCTTCGTGGCGGAAAGCCTATTATTGTGGAGTCGGAGCCTGACTGGTATGTAAAGCAGGTCATGGAAGACTTTGTTGTAAGGGCAGAGCGTATCAGAGGCGGTGGTGTTGATCCGAGTGTCGATAACTTCCTAAAGATTACCCATGAGGCAAGACTTCTTGGAACAGATGCCAGACTGATTGATAAGGATGCACCAAACAATCCGGACGGAAAGCTCAATAAGGTAGCGGAGAATGTCTGGAAGGAATATGAGAAAGGAAATGCCAACGGTCATATAGGCTGCCAGCTTATTTTTTCGGACATCGGCACACCGGGACCGGATAAGGACTTTACCATCTATGATTATTTGAAAGAAACACTTATCCAGTATGGTATTCCGGCAGATGAGATAGCTTTTATCCATGATGCCAAGACAGATGCACAGAGGGATGCACTTTTTAAGGAGATGAGGACAGGTAAAAAGAAAGTTCTTATCGGTTCAACAGATAAGTGTGGAACAGGTGTCAATGTGCAGACACACCTTGTTGCAATGCACCATGTCGATTGTCCGTGGAAGCCTTCTTCTATTGAACAGAGGGAAGGACGAGGCATCAGGCAGGGCAACGAAAATGAAGAGGTGGCAATCTACAGATATGTCACCAAAGGAACCTTTGATGCATACAACTGGTCACTTGTCGAGAATAAGCAGCGTTTTATCAGTCAGGTTATGACAAGCAAGGCTGTAAGCCGAAGCTGTGAGGATATCGACGAGGCTACACTTTCATATGCAGAGATCAAGGCGGTTGCTACAGGCAATCCTTTGATCAAGGAAAAGATGGAGATTGACAATGATGTCCAGAGATTAAAGCTCTTAAAGGCATCCTATGACAATCAGAGATATGGCTTGCAGGATAACTTTATGATCAAGTATCCGAAGCTCATTAAGACAGCAACAGAAAAGCTTGCAAATGTGAGAGAGGATGTAAAAGCTAGGGATAAAGAGTTGATTGATAAACCGGAATTTGCCATTACCATAGGCAAAGCAACTTACACTGAGCGTGTGGATGGTGGAACGATGATGCTTGAAGCAATCAGCAAGTGTAAGACCGGAGAGACAACAGCAATCGGTAAATTCCACGGATTTGAGCTGCTTGTGGAAAAGAACTTCCTTGGCATCAATTACATGGTGCTTCGTGGAAAGACTGAGTACAAGGCAGAACTTTCCACCAGTCCGGTCGGCAGCATGGTAAAGCTGGAAAACCTGTTCAATGGACTCCATGAGAACATTGATTTCTTAGAAAAGAAGATTGAGCAGTACCAGAATGACCTTGAAGCATCAAAGACTGAGTATGACAAGCCATTTGCGTACAGTGAGGAACTGAATGAGAAGCTGGCTAGGCAGTGTGAACTGAATGCCCAGCTTGACCTTGAGAACGCAAAGGCTGTGGATGCAGACCTGAGCGGACCGGAGGAAGAAAGAGAAGCTGATGACAGAATAGAAACTGCAGCAATTGTAGCAGAGGATAAAGGTGCTTATTCAGCCGACAGAGAGGGCAGAATGCGATAGGAGAGTGAATAATATGAGCATAAGAAAAGTGGTCGTAGGACTACTGATTACAGCAGGGATTGCCATTATGGCAGTCCCTTTTTTCTGGCGGGCAACAGGAGAAAAACAGACAGAACAGCTCATAAGTGAATTTGAGCAGACATTGGAGGATGATTACGATGAAGAAACAGATGTGGAGGAAAAGCAAACCTCCATTAGTAAAGAGGATGAAGCCATTCTTAAAGAAGGCGGTGTTATCGGCATCATTGAGATACCGGGCATAGATATCAGGTATCCGGTAATGGAAGGAACCACAAGTAAAGTGCTTAATGCCGGGATCGGTCATATAGAAGAAACAGCAGGGATTGGGGAGAGTGGCAACTGTGTATTGTGCGGTCACAATGGCAGCAGATATGGCACATTTTTTACACCACTAAGTCAGATATCCATAGGTGATGAAGTAATGATAACCGACAAAAATGGGCTGAAGCATATCTATGAGGTAACAGAGACAGATGTAGTAAATCCGTATGATAACAGCATCAAGACACAGGGTACAGAAAAAGAATTAACTCTTTTTACCTGTTCCCAGAAAGGAACCATGCGTTTTGTGGTCAGGTGCATTTATAAGGAGGCGGTGATGGATGAATAAGAGATACCGGTTAGGTGAGATAGAAGAGGCAGTATCGGAAATGGAAGAGCTAATCGACATCGAGGATGATATTGCGGAAATTGATGATGACTTTCAGATAGTCGTAAGCGGCTGGTCTGTATATGTCGAAAGCATGAATCTGACACTCAGACAGGGAATAGCCTGTGTATGGGATGCAGAGGAAGGATTATTTATGCCTGATTTTGATGTGACTATCGCGTATGAGGGGAACATTGAAACACAGGGGTGGCTCTACTACGAGCAGGACGGAATGGTCGTTACACTGGGCAATTGGCTTCATGGCAGATTGTCTTGTGAACAGATAGAACAGCTTTGGTGTGAGCTTATCATACCGGAGCAAAACAAAGAACAAAAAGAAAGCGAGGAATAGCATATGAAGTATTCAATTAAGGTAAACGAAGTAAGGGCAAAAGAGGGCAGCAATATCAAAGGATTTGCAACAGTGGTATTTGGTGATTCATTTAAGATCACCAATATTGCAATCCTTGAGAATAAGGACAAGGGTGAGCTTTTTGTATCAATGCCAAGATACCGCTCTAATGAGCGTGATGAAAGCAATGGTGTGATTTATAAGGATGTATGTAATCCTATCACAGCAGAGTTTCGAGAGGAACTCTATACCAATATCCTTGATGCCTATGCAAGAATCAGGGAACCGGAGAAAGAGGAGACACAGAAGCAGGAACACACAAAGGAAATGCCGGAGTTCTCTGTAACTGTAACACCTTATGAGAGGGAAGGCAGTAACATCAAGGGACTTGCCCGTATTTACTTTGAAAACAGTTTCATTGTAAATAACATTAATATCGTGCAGGGCAAAGAGAAAATCTTTGTATCAATGCCTTCTTATAAGACAAAGCAGGTGGATGAGCAGGGCAAGCCAATTTATCAGGATGTCTGCTATCCGGTCACAAAGGATTTCAGGGAAAAACTTTACAATGAGATTATTTCAGAATATGAGAAAGCAAAGGATAAGAGCAACGAAAAGGCGAGGGAGAGTGCAGAGAAACATCATGGCAATCCCGATAAAGAGAAGGACAAAGAGGCAACACCCTTTCGATAATCAGTAATCAAGTTACAGGGGCGGCCAAGGCTGCCCCGTTTATGAATGGAGGAAACAGAATGGATATGGAAGCAGGAAAAACACTTACCAATGAGGAGGTCGTAAGGGAACTTCTCGAATTGCTAAAGAAGAATGCCATGAAAGAGCAGGCAAATGATGTATTTGAGATATGCAGCTATGTGGACGGACTGGAGAAAAAGATTGATTCCATGACGGAAGAAATCACCAATATGCAGAACCAGATCAAAGAAATGCAGGAAGATACGCTTATCAATAATGCTAAAAAGGCATTGTCGGAAGCACAGGAGCGACTTAATGCCAGATGTGAGCAGATAAAGTCGCAGGTATTGGAAGTGAAAGCACAGGTCAAATCTACAGCTAAGAGCATAGTCGATGAGGCAAAAGAAAAGGGAAGATCTGCATTATACAGGGTGTCTGAGTTCTTAGGAATTAAGAAAAGCCTTCTTGATATCAGAGAGAATGTAAGAGGTGCAATCAAGACCACGGACAAGGATATAGCAAAGACAGCACTTCTTGCAAAAGGATTTCGAGAAGCGGGGCAGACAGTAACCAATGCATTTCGTACTTTTGCAGACAAACCGGAGGTGGATTATTCTCAGAAAGAGCAGAAACATCCCATTACAAAGGCAGTACTTGCCCCTATGAAAGCAGTGAAAAAGATGCTTGTATCAATGGAACTTCATCTTGATGCTTCGATTGATAAACTGGATAATCTGGCTATGAATGTGCAGCTTGATAAGGAAAAGCATATGGAGAATGCGAAGAAGCAGGAACAGACAGAGCCTGAGAGGGCAGAAGCTGAGCGAGTAGAAGCAGAGGTTGTATATTCACCGATGGTCGCTGAACCACAGGAATATCAGTATAATGCAGATGCATTTGAAAATTATTTGAGAGATAATGCTGCAAATGATAATAAGAACAAAGAAATAATAATGCAAAAGGATAAAAATGTACGATGAGTAGGCATAATTCGTAAATTAATTGCCACTACGTTTTTGAAATAGCATTGAAGTGGTATCTACGATGTTTTGATGTGAAATGGATTCTGCGGTATACACAAGGAATACAAATTGACTTTTCCAGGTTGGTGTTGTAAACTATGATTAGTTTTAACTAACCATAAGGAGGGCGCTCATACATGACAAATCAATACATGAATAATCTTTATCGTGATCTGCTCTCTAATTCACCGCAGACGATCACCATAGATATTCCGGCAGACATGGGAACCGGTCAGATTTCGCAGATCGTCACGAAACAGGGAGCAGTTGTTTCAGACTGGAGAATGAATTACTTTTCGGATATGAACGTGCAGGGAGTGAGCAGTGAAGAATACATACAAATGCTGTTCTGCTTCAATGACGGTGTTTCCTGGAATATTGCAGACAACCGGCAAAGTGCCAGCATTCAAAAGGGTGAATCCTGTATTTATCGCGGCCACGGGAAAATGGAATATCTGTGCTATTCTAAAAAGAGCGATTTCCTTTTCAAAAATGTGAAAATACCTCTATCCTATTTCTATAAGATTCTGAATGACTACTTTGAGGCTGGTGAGATCGAGGTCTATCAGAAAAAATTATTGGACGGCATATCAAAGGTGAATATCACGCCCTATATGGAACACATTTTTGCGGAGCTGCAAGACTTCACGCAATATCGCGGCGGGTTGGGATACCTGTTTCTGGAAAGCAAGGTCTTTGAGCTGCTATCGGTATATTTGAGCGAGGTCCTGGAGCTGAGTATTCTCGCGTCAACCTACGTTGCAATTTCCAGAAGTGACCGGGATTCCATCATAGAGGCAAAGCGAATTATTGACAGCCAGCTTGCCCTGGCTCCGAGCTGCGAGGAATTGGCGCGGCAGGTCAATATCAGCACTTCAAAATTGGCGAAGGGCTTTTCCTCCCTGTTCGGAACATCGGTTCATGCGTATGTCATCGACCAGCGGTTAGAAAAGGCGGCAAGCCTGCTGTTAGAAAGTAATTTGAATGTCAGCCAGGTGGCTATACTGGTGGGATATTCAAAAGCGAGCAATTTTGCAGCGGCGTTCAAAAGGAAATACGGAGTGAATCCGAAAAACTATAAAGCAGAAGCTACGATTGGATAAATGCAAAAATACTGATTTTGGGTAGAATAAAATTGGTTTTGGGTTGGAATCGTGGGCGCAAATTGCTATTATATGTGGTGTGGTTAGAGGAAGCTAACCACACCACATTTTCATTTTCTCAGAGATAAGGAGGATACTGGTATGAGTTCCCAGAAAAAAAGTTCCCGGCTTGAGGGAAAAGATTTAATTACTATCGGCATCTACACCGTCATCTATGTCGTGATTGTTATGCTGGTGGCGATGCTTGGCTTTATCCCCATTTTTATTCCGCTGATGGCGGTGCTGTGCCCTTTGATTGGCGGCATCCCCTATATGCTGTATGTTACAAAGGCTAAAAAATTCGGGATGACTGCAATCATGGGTTTCCTGATTGGCCTAATCATGGTGTTCTTCGGCAACGGCTATCTTACTATGGTAACTGGTCTCGTTGGCGGCCTGTTGGCCGACGTGATCCTGAAAAAGGCGGACTACAAAAGTGCAAAGAGCACAGTTCTTTCCTGCGGCGTGTTCAGCATCTGGGTGTTTGGCAACTTTGCTCCCATTTTCCTGAACCGTGAAAGCTATATGGTAATGTTGACTGAAGGATACGGCGCTGAATATGCAGCTACCCTTAATACATATATGCCTATGTGGATTGCGCCTATTCTGCTGGTTGCCTGCTTTGTGTTTGGCCTTGTCGGAGGTGTGATTGGGAAAGCCATTTGCAAAAAGCACTTCCAGCGTGCCGGTATTGCATAATGGCGCGGGAAATTCTGCTCAGCAAAAAAACAGAACAAGGGTTACGGCTCGATCCGCGTACAAAACTGTTGCTCATCTTCATCATAAGCATTTTTGTCATGGGTGGAACAGGCGGAGAAGCTATGGGGCTGATCCGCCTTGTTCTTTGTACGGTTCCGGCTATATTGCTGCTTACCTCGAAACAATGTGCAAAAGCTGTGGGCTATATTGCTGTGTTTTCTGCTTTTTATGCTGTTCAAATTTATGTTTTGCCGCACCTTACGGGAATATTGAATTTCCTCGTTCTGTTTACAACAGGATTCTTCTGCCGAATCCTTCCCAGTGTTGCGATTGCTGCCTATGCAGTGAAAACAACAACGGTCAGTGAATTGATTTCCGGCATGGAAAGAATCCATATGCCTAAAGAAGTGACGATCCCCTTAACGGTCATGTTCCGCTTCTTTCCAACTGTCTTTCAGGAGTCAGAAGCAATCAGTGACGCTATGAAAATGCGTGGGATTAAACTTGGAGGGAAAAAATCTTCAAAAATATTGGAGTATAAGCTGATCCCGATGATTACCTGCTCCGTGAAAATCGGTGAGGAACTTTCCGCTGCGGCAATTACCCGTGGCCTCGGCGCTCCTGTCAAACGCACAAACATTTGCCAGCTTAAATTCAATTTTGCCGATGTGGTGCTGATCTTGTTTTGTTGCTTTGTAGTGTTTTGGGCGATTGCTTCCCCGATAATTTCCGCAGGAGGGATTTTGCCATGATAGA
>OFMX01001157.1_pt1 | contig 21505 bp, 24 predicted proteins | sample 1541901 | NCBI WGS metagenome assembly OFMX01 (sample SAMN04209222, study PRJEB22552) | human gut metagenome | biome: gut; material: feces | host: Homo sapiens | place: USA: Oklahoma | reverse complement strand
CAGGCACATCAATCGAGGTTGCAGAAGATCTGGGCTATACAAAAGCCAATACTGTTTTCTCTGACTTAAACCCGCAATACGGCGGTGTTGATCTAAGTGACAGTCACTTAGATTTTCCATTGATGGATTTCATATTTTTCCACCCACCCTATTACGTTTTCCCCGGAAGCTCTATGCCGGTATATTCCGGTAAAGAAAAAGGAGGAATGTGGGGAGAAGAAATTCATCCAAGGGACGGCAGCCGTATCAGTAATCCCGTGGAATTCAAAAAATGGTTTGATACCTGTAACGCAAATCTCTATAAACTGCTACATAACGGCGGCAGACTTGCAATCATGATGGGAGATTCAAGGTTTAAAGGTAAATACTATTCCATGTTTAAAAATATGAATTTGTTCGGGGAGTTGGAACAGGTTATTATTAAACAGCAGCATAACTGCATTTCTTCTTCCAAGAAATATGGGAATGCTTTCATACCAATCCAACATGAATATCTGGTTGTTATAAAGAAAAACAGTCCTTATATTGTCCCGATTACTGCAGTTTCCTTTCTCCAAAGAGATATTAGAGAAAGCAAAGTCATTACCTGGGCAGCACTGATTGCAATGGTGTTAGAGAATAACCATGGAAAAATGGATAAGAATGACCTAATCCAGTTTATGCAAAAACATCCAAAGGGGAAAAATAATCATCACTGCGATGCCAAACTCAGGCAGCAGCTGCAAATGCACCCGAAGATGTTTTGTAGAAAAGGAAATCAAATTTGTTTGGTTTGTCCAATCAAGTCATAATTTGGGAAACATTTTGGAAACGATATTAACTTTGAAAATATTATTTTTAAAGTTAATATGCAATATAAACTGCTATATCATTACAAAGGTATTGATATAGCAGTTTATATATGATATTCTCAAAAAAAATTCTAGAGGTGGCACAGATGGCAACTACAATTCAAATAAGAGTAGATGAAGATTTAAAAGAAAAATCGGATGCTTTGTTTAAAGATTTAGGGACCGATACTACAACAGCAATCCGCATTTTTTTAAAAAAAGCACTTGCAGTAAATGGATTTCCTTTTGAAGTAAGACGGGGGAATACAAATCCTTTTGATGCATTAACAGAACAAGAAATCCTTGATAAATTAGAAAAATCTCGTGAACATGCAACCCAAGGATTGTTCAAAGATGCAACTCAAGTAACTGGTACAATGAGGGAAAAATATGGATTATAAAGTAGTAAGGAACCTTGAAAATAATTTTTCCAAAGTTCCTTGACTTTTCTCTACTGATTAAGTATACTAAAGGTGAATTTGTTGTATTTTTATAGGAGCAGTCTGTATTTTTTACAGGCTGCTTTTTTTGTTATCTGAAAAACACAAGTGAAAAGGAGACTATGAACATTGGCAAAAAGGCACATATTTATGATGCCTTTTTTTGCTGGAAAAAAGGAGGGAAAGCATTATGGAAGAAAAGAAAAAAAGAATTTTTCTTTTGTTGCCGGAGATCAGCAAAGAGACGGCAAAGGAGATCAACATTCCTACGACAAAGGATTGTTACGATGAAAATGCAAATGTAATGATGCTGAATGTGTACGAACACTATCGTACATTTTATAGCAGACGAAAGGCAACCTGTCTTGCTTTGCAACTCATCGAAGGATTTGATGAGATATGGTACTACGCAGGATATGGAATCACAGATCCTATTAAATGCTGCTTAAAAAAAGGAGAGGAACTGGAAATTCCAATCAGAGCTGTAAAAGGAGTGGATTTTAAAAAATCTTTCTCCTGTACTTATCGGTTTCTGAACGAATTCCATCCATCTAAGGAGCAATCTGAAGAATATTGGCAGAAAGCTGTGCATGACTTAGGAGTTCTCTCGTCAAGGAATCCACTTATAGGGCACATTCTGGTATCTCTCATGAATTACCTAGAAGCTGTCTATAGGGGGAAATTACCTCCCGTAGAGCCAGACAATAAATTTAACAAGGAGCTGCGCTCTGCGCTAAATTTTGCAATCTGGGCGGATAAGAATAACTATAAATTTGATGAGAATGGTGTAAACCCCAAAAAATTATCTACAGAGCCAACTCCGTTACTGGAAGCTCTATTGGATGGATACTACAAGTATCATTTAGAGAAACAAAAAATTTTAAGTGAAAATAAAATAGAAAAAGAACAGGAGTGACTGACTATGAAAAAGAGCAAAATGATTTCAAAATTACTGCGTTATAACGGCGTAGGAGTGCGTGTTACTACGATTACGGGATTCACTGATTACTTATTCTATGAGGACTTTTCTGATGAAGAAGGAAATGTGAATGATGGCCTCAGCCGGGCCTATAAACACTTTTCTCATGGAGAACAGTTAGTATTTTACTCCAACAAATGGGCAAAACAAATAATGTTCAAACAGTATCTAAAACATTATTACGCTCTGGAAAAAATTGCAATGTTGTATCCGGATGATAACGATATACAGGAGAAATGTGACCAATTTCATGAATTTTTAGTTAAAACTTTAGTACGATACACAGGATTCTCTGACAGAAAGGCAAAACGTCAGATCTTGCTTAACGCTATAAGTTACAATAAATTCAAGGAAAAGGTGGTCTAAGGAATGGCTCATAAAAAGAAAACAGCAGAAGAAATCAAGAACGAGGTCAAAAATGCCTATGTAGAGCTTGAAAGCGGTCTGCAGGAGCTTATGACTTCTGAAAAATATCTTGATTTTCTGAACACAATGGCAGAACGTCCGAGGTACTCATTCAATAATACAGTTCTTGTGTACCTGCAAAAACCGGATGCAACATTTCTCGCAGGATACGGAAAATTCCGAGAGACGTATGGACATCAGGTAATGCAGGGGGAGAAAGGTATTAAAATCTTTGCTCCCATTATCCGCAAGAAGAAGAATAACCTGCTAGAAGAAGAAATAGAAAAAACCAAAGACAATAAGGAAGAAAAAGAAGAAGAAACAATAGTTGGTTTTCGCATGGTAAAAATATTCGATATTTCCCAAACAAAACCAATCATGGAAAAAACAGAAGAAGGAAACGAAATTCCTTGTAAAAAGGCTCAAAAACTGATTGATAGCTTATCATATTTAAAGATGGTCAATCTGTGGGCGGAAGATGAGGAATTTCAAGAAGAATTGTTAGCTGCCGCAAAGGATATGATTGATATTCCCGTAATGGAGGAAAAATTAAGTCCTGATTTAGGCGGCTATTTTCGTTTTAAAGATAAGGACAACTTACACATCGTCCTCAACAACAAATTTGGTATTACTAGCAGATTTACAACGCTGCTACATGAATGGACGCATTATCATCTACATAATCCATTTAAAAAAGAAACAGAATGGATAACAGAAAAATTCAAAAAACAGGATAAAGAAATTCAAGCTGAGTCTGTTGCCTACATAGTAGCAAAGCATTTCGGAATCGATTCCAGTCCTGAGTCATTCAAATATGTAGCATCCTGGTCTAAGGAAAAAGACATCAAGGATCTAAAGACTTCCATGGAAATTATTCAAAAAACTGCAGCTACATTCATTGAGTTAATAGAAACTCGATTGGAAACAGAAGGATTTGCATTAAAAATTCATGCTTGAGGGTATAAGAGATAGGACTATATGGTTCTATCTCTTAGTTTTAAACTTTAGAAATATTATTTTCAAAGTACCAAGAAAGAAGGGCAAAAAAAATGAAACAAAATAAAAAACAGCTATTTGCTATATTACTTATTACGGCAATTATAAGTGGGTTTATCACATACACCATATATTCTATTAAGCAAACAACAAGCAATGAAAAAGATGAGAATAAACCCAGAACTACATATACAACGCAGCAGCTCCCAGATGAAACATATAGAAATCCAGAAACGCTCCATATACTTTTTGAGAAAATGAGTGGTCTGCAACTCGATAATGAAGTACAAGAAAAAAAGTTAACAGTATACAATTATAAATTCACACCTGACGATGCTAATCAGGACAGTGATATATTTTTAAAGTTTGGAAAAAAACTTCAGGAAAATGGTTACGATCACATATCCGAAACCGCCGACAGCGATGGATATAAAAATCAGTTTGAATTATACTATGATAAAATACACTTCATGATTTATACAGAAAGCTCACCAGATACAGTTAAACTTTCCATCTTAAATTATAATGATAATAATGAAATATGAAAAAAGCACCTAAAAAGGTGCTTTTTTTAACTCTAATCCAGCTTAGACAAAATATCCTACCCATGGATGATGAACCAAGCAGGGGGGGAAAGTTTACGGTGTCAAACCCCACCCAAAAGATTAGAATTACGCCCAGAGCAATGAATTCGTCAATCATTGCTAATTATTATTATACCATAAAAATAGTGAAAAGTAAAGTAATCTGAAGGTTTCGATACTCAATCTATCATAACACTTTGAAAAGAATCTTTCCAAAGTAAAAATAGACACTAAAAAAAGACCAAAGCCTGAAAACTTTAGAAAAAAACAAAATAAAATGAAAAATCAAGCCAAAGGATCAAACCCTAAGCCATTCAACCAATCTAAACTACTCTTGTCAGTCACAAAACTTTGGAGTTTTGCAGACGGAGAAATGAGGTTAGTGGTTATATTTTGGGATTTTGGAAATAATATATTATTTTTACGACAGTTTTGTCTATAGGGGGGTGTAGAAGAACAACGGACGAGTATGCCGTTGTTAGTTATGCCTGTTTGCTCATATTCATCAACGATTCGGATTCTGCGTTCGAGAATTTCTTTTTTGTCAGATTTTATAATTTCTATGGTAATATAAAGGAGTTCCCGAAGTTTTCTGAGCCAACGAGTAATGGTACGAGGAGAAACATGGTGGAGCTTTGCCAGGTAGGCGTTTGTAGCATAGCAATAGCCTTTTTTCTTCACCAAATCAATAATATCAGCGAGAAGCATTCTTTCGTTGTTGGAAAGACGTTCATCAAGACGAACAGCTTCGGAAAACTGTAAAGAATTTTTATAAAAGAGTGGACTTGTAGTCCGACTAGACTGCGAGTGTAAACGAGTAGCATTATCTTTGCATGTGAAAAGAATGCCACTCTTAGAAAAGTAGCGTTTCATTATGTACCTCCGATTATATTGTGTAATGTTATTTGAGTTTAAGGCGAGTAATTGGATGGATTACTCAGTTTTTTTTTTACTTGGTAGTGGATAGCTACCGTAAAACCGCAGTGGATAGCTGCGATATTGTCGGCTGTGGATAAGTGCCAACCGGATAATCAAAGAAAAGCAAAAAACACAGCTTTTCTGTGGATATCTTTAGAATAATGGAATTATTGATATTTGTCAATAAAAATTTTTATGGATATATCAATAGAAAAACATATAAAGATGATATTAGAGAAAATAATGTAAAAAAATAAATAAAAAAAGCAATAGAAAAGTTGTTGACATTTCTGTTGAAATATGATTTTCGTTACTGTATAATAAAATAATCTGATAGTAAGAGAAAGGAGCGATATATAGTGGCTGAAAAAAGCAGTATATTTGAAAAAGTATCGGCAGAAACAGTTTCGTTGTCAATTTCGTTACCGAAAGAGATGAAAGCGACTTTACAGGAAAAAGCCAAGGAAGTTGGCTTATCTTCATCGTACTATTGTCGAAAGATTTTCGATATTTACTTAGAACATGAAGATGAGATCATTGCTCTTGCCGAGGGCAGGGCAAAAGTTGTAATTAAGAATGAAGAATAAAGAAGGAAGTGAGGCAATGAAAGTTATTACGGTATACTCTGCCAAAGGTGGCGTTGGTAAAACAACGACATCCATCAATTTGGCTGCAGCATTGGCCCACAGTGATAAAAAGGTGTTGCTTATTGATGGTGACTGGCAAGGCAATACAACCTTTGGTCTTGGCGTAGACCCAAGGGATGTGAATCGTGTTGCATTAGCCGACCTGCTGGTAGCACAAATAAACAGCCCAGATAAAACAGCTGAGTTAATAGAAAACAATATTATAAGTTTAGAAGATGAAGGTATGGATTTGATACCCACAAATCCTTTAATGAACAATGCAGAGTTCAGAATGCTAATCTCTCATCCGGATAACTGTTATGCAATGTGTGAACTGTTATCCCATGTGGATTACGATTATGTAATCATAGATACGCCCGCAGCACTCGATGGATTTTTAGATTTGGCAATGATGGCTTCGGACAGCGTTATAATTCCAACTGAAATGGAGTTTTTCAGTTATGATGGATTGGAAAATTCGTTTAATATTATCAATGTGAAAAGGGAAAGATTTAACCCTGAATTGAATATCGTAGGAGTGCTTTTAAATAAAACAGGCAGCTCCAATCGTGCAAGGCAGATTAAAGAATTGATCGTAGATTATGCAGAAACATCAGACATTCATGTATTTCAAACAGAAATCCCTCGGAGAGAAGTTATTCATGACTGCTCTGGAGAACAGGTCAGCATTTTTCAGAAAAGAAGCAAAGTAAAGCAGAATTATCTTGATTTGGCAAATGAAATTATTTGTTTATTAGAAGAAAACGGAAAGGAGGAAAATTAAAGATGGCACAAAAAGATTACAGTAAATTCAAAAAATCTATGCCACATAATAATTCGGCTGGCAAAAGCAAGTTGGATGCTTATGATATTAACCTGCCTTTTCGTGGGAATACAGATGGCGTTGAAATAAAAAGTATTGCAACACATTTGCTTGTACCGTTTCAAGGTGAGACACCTTTTGCATCTTATGCCGGAACGGAAAAATTTGATACATTGGTAAGGGATATAGAGGAAAATGGTATTTTAACACCAATCATCGTAAGAGCTAGGGAAAATGGAACCTATGAAATTCTCGGTGGCGATCATCGTACAAAGGCGGCTAAAAAACTAAATCTGGCCACGGTGCCTGCTGTAGTATATCCTGTTGATACAACGGATAATAAAGCAATGCTAATTCATATAAATACCAATATTCTCAACGGTAGGGATGAACTTTCCTTTCTGGAAAAGGTTCATGCTATGGTTGAGTATGAAGCCTCTTTGGAGAAGCAGCAGGGAACAAGAACAGATAAGAAGGAAAAGGCTGAAAAGTTTGACCGTTATCAGCAGCTAGCAGATGTATTCCATATAGGGAATAAGACTACGGCAATCCAGTATGTAAAAGCCGGTAAGGAAATGCCGGCGGATATTCTTAAAATGATAGATTCTGCAGAAACTACATTCTCTGCGGCTTATAAGATCCTGACTCAGCCAGACGAATCTTTCAGAGAGGAACTATATACATATCTCCGAAACGGGAATAAATTGTCAATACGCATGATTGATGATCTGGCAGCAGAATTCCAAGTGAGAACAGAAAAGTCGGAGGAACAACCGGCTCCGGTTGTTACAGAGCCGCCAGAGGAAGAAAGTCCATACAGTGGATTCCAGCCGATTACAGAATTTGATACATCTGTGGTAGCAAAGCATGAGGATGCAGTAGTTGAGAAACAAGTAACAGGTTCTGCGGAAACACAATCAAAAGAAACAACTTTTAAAGCTGATGAATTTGATAAGGTCATCAGTAAGAGTAAAAAGAAAAAGGTTGTGACATTGAAGGTTGAGAAGGCACTTATTCCTGATCGGTTTTTAAACCTGAATGATGAGGAAAAATCCAACCTCATTATTTCCTTACTTCGCAGCTGGGAAAATGATTATTGGGAGGGGAAATAACTTTGGAAATATAATTTTCAAAGTATATCCATCGAATTATATTGACAGAATAAATATGCTTGAAGTATACTTAGGATGAATTTGTTTTTTTAATAGAGGCAGTCTGTATTTTTTTACAGACTGCCTTTTTTTGTTGTCTGAAAAGCACAAGTAAAAAGGAGAATAAAACCAAAAGGAAAAAATGGGCGTTAAGTCCATTTTTTTATTGGAAAGAAAGGAGCGAAGAATAATGAAAAAGCAAGGCTGTTGCATGAAAGGGCAAATTGACTTATTTACTTGGTACGATAGAGAAGAACGTGCTGAGAAAAAGTTATACCGCAAGGTGAGCAAATGGCAGTCAGTTATGCCGTTTCGTCTTTTGGTTTTTCAAAAGGCCTATGTTGCACTGAAGAAAAGTGGAAAGATTGCCGGAACCGATATTCTGGAGTTTCGACAGTTTGCAAGTTTTGAAACTTATGAGAGTTTGTATTTAAATGCACTCCATAAGGTATTCAAATATTGCAGAAAACGTGTGAGAAACCCGGAATTATTAGAAATTCTTACAGATGCTTACGAAGCTGAATACGACTGGATGTGTCAGCGTTTTCAGACATTTAAGGAAGCAGAGTAAAAATTTTTGAGGATACTTTGAAAATATTTTTTTCAAAGTGAGGAAAAAACTTTAGAAATATTATTTCCGAAGTTGGGAAAAAAGGAGGAAAAATTTTATGGCAACCAATATCAGAGACGGTTATATGTCTCCTCAAGTATGGGTGGCAAAGCGAGAACAAAAGGTAATTGAGGTTCTGGATCGTTTAGTTCCGGCTCGTGTCGAATATGCAGAAAACATATTTGCAGGAGAGAAATACCTCGAAAATGGAACGGTCAAAAGAGAGTATGCTCTTTTGACTATGGTTATCTGCGAGGGGAAGGGAGCTGAACGGAAACAGGTTCGGTTTAATTTCAGTCCCGATAATTTCTTTGCTTTGCGCAGAGAGTGTGAGCCATCGATCTATGCAGGTCGAAGCTACCGGAAGGCATTTATCAAAAGAAATTGCAACAATGGTGAATTAAAGATTCGTGCTGTCACAATTACTTTTGAACAATACCAGAAGGACAGAGAAGGCAATATAAAGACCGGTAAAGATGGTAAACCTATTGTGGCCGAATACCCTTGGTTCATCGGTATTTCGGAAGAAACTGGTATAGCCGATGAGACAGGAGAAAAATTTGCGGGAAAGAAAACAAAAGTGCAAAGTTTTATTAAGATGAGTTCGGATGAATACCAAAGTATGATTGACAGCACCTGCAGGTATATTGATGTGTTTGCAATGGCGTTTGGTGTACCAATTTTGAGAGAAAAAGCGAAGATAGCCCAGAGAAAGAGAGAAGAATATGAGAGAAAAAATCATTGAATGAGGTGAGGAAAATTTGAAAATGGTAGAGTATTTTGGATTTTACCAAAGGACTGTATACAGCAACGGAGAGTATTCTGTTGCTGTTTTTTCTAATGCTGAGACAGGAGAAACATTTAAAGTATGCGGCGAAGGCATTCCGACAGCGAAAAAGATAAAATACCATTTTATCGGGGAGATGCAGACTTATAAGAAAACAGGAGAACAAACCTTGAAAATGTCCGATTATGAAATTGCAGAATTGGACAATGAAAGTTCTTTTGTAGAGTATCTTGCAATGCCGCCGATACGGTTAGGGCGGCTACAAGGGAAAAAGATATATCGTTTGTATAAGGAGAATGCTATTGCAATGCTTGATACGCAGCCGGAGGCTGTCTATGAGGCTGTATTCAAGCGGTTAAGGAATGGACAAAAACGATTCGATGAATTTATCGAATTATGGCAAAGCCAACGTAGTTTGCTAAAAATTACATCATTTTTGGTTCGATACGGCATCAAACGGCGTGATGTTGTTAAGCTGAATGATGCTATCAGAATGGAGAAATATGACAGTCTTGGGGAAGCAATTCGCTCTAACCCGTATTTCATGATGAATGTGCAGGGTGTCCATGTTGATATTGCTGTATGTGATGAAATTGCGAAAAAGCTGAAATTCCCGCTGAATAGTCCAGAGCGGATTAAAGCTGGCATGAAATATGTCATTCGGCGAGCAATGCTACAGGGTGATATGTTTATGTATTGCTTTGGACAGCGTAGCTTGGTTGAAGAAGTGTCAGTGTTTTTATCTGTAGCTGTAAATGAAGTGGCTGCTGTGCTGAATACCAGACCGGATGGATTTGTTCTGGAGAAGGATAAGCAGCAGGGTAACTACAGAATTTATCTTGATTATGCTCATGATTGGGAGTCAGGACTGGCGAAAAGTATCTTTCGGATTATAACGAAATCCATTGAACCAATTATGCCTGAAAAGGAGATAAATAAGTTTATCGAGAACTACCAGAAGGAAAAAGGCATTGAGCTTGCAGAAAAACAGAAAGAAGCAATAAGAACGGTATCCAACAGTGTAATCACAATTATCACAGGGGGAGCAGGAACAGGTAAAACAACCAGTTTAAACGCAATTCTTGCTATGCTCCATGCAGTTGGTATGGATAATAACTGTTTATTGGCATCTACAGGTAAAGCAAGCCAGCGAATGGCTGAGGCAACAGGCTATCCTGCTACAACGATACATAGCTGTATTGCCTGCGATGATAATAATGACAATGGATGCAGTTATAGCCATGATATTATCTGTGATGCTCTGGTAGTCGATGAATTTTCAATGACTGATTGCAGAGTAGCCTATTTGCTTTTTTCGGCGATTACGGATTGCGAACGCATTATTATCGTTGGTGATGTAGAGCAGCTGCCATCCGTAGGTGCAGGTAATGTGCTGCGAGATATGATTAACAGTGGTCGAATCAGTGTGGTGGCGTTGGATGTTATTCAGCGGCAGGCGTTGGACAGCCCTATTGTCTGCAACGCACAGAAAATTTTGCGAGGAGAGAGTGATTTGGTTATAAATGATAAATTTCGTTTTATCCATTTACCTAATCCCGCAGAAGCAGGAAAGTACATTGTCAATCGGTATGTTGAGCTGGTGAAGGAATATGGCCTGAATTATGTGCAGATTTTATCCCCGATGAAAAAAAGGGATGGTGGCACTATAAAGCTGAATGAGGAAATACAGGAGAAATTGCTCCCGACAATTAAAAAAGAGCGATTCCGGCTTGGTGATAAGGTCATGAATACGAAAAATAAGCATGATCTGGATTTGAATAATGGCGATATTGGATATATTACCAAAATTTCAGACGGTGAATATACCATTGAGTTTGATGGAGAACGGACAATCACGTTTTCATCGCATGAAATGGATTCCGTAGTTCTTGCTTATGCTATTACGGTTCATAAAAGCCAAGGTTGTGAGTTTCCTTATGTGATTATGCCGATCCTGGATAATCAAGACATCATGCTGTTCCGTAATTTACTATATACGGGCGTTACAAGGGCAAAAATCAATATTGAACTAGTAGGCTCTGAGGAGATGCTAAGGAAGGCAATAGACACTGTAAAAATTGCAGACCGTAAAACAACACTTGCAAAACGTCTGCAGTTTGCCGATGTTTTATGTCGGCCAAAGCAGAGAAAAAAGAGGGTTGAAGAAGATGGAACCCAGATCGAATTGCCTTTGGGCAATATAAGCTGAGAAAGGAGTATATAATTATGGAAAAAGTGAGTATTCAAAAGTATCTGAGTAAGAAAAAAAGTATTATGAACGGACAAAAATATAAAGAGATCCTTCATTTGCACGAGAACGAGGATTACACAGAGTATCGAAGGGAGGATAATAAAGCAGCCTTCTTTGAAAAAAGAGGTAAGGAGCAAATTGAATTTTGGACTTCAGAAGAAAGTACCAGACGGATTTGTGTTGGATATGAGAAGCTTAAAGAGCTGGAGAAGAAAGAACAGCTGTTTAGAAATCGCAAAAGGGTAATCAAAAGAATGTATAGGTTAGTCTATTTCTTTGCGGATTCTATGCTTAATGAGGAAGAAGCAGGTAAAAGAGAAGAAGTTGCTTTCGAGAAAGCAAGAGAAGAAAGTCCAGATAAGTTAATTATCCATCTTAGCGCACACGAATCGAATGCGAATGTTATGAAACAATGCTTAACAGATTCCAGAGACATCATTAAATTTTTAAGAAACGAAAAAAATGATGTTGAAGAATGGCAATTACAGGGTATCAACGCAATGTTTGATTCGTGTAATGAGGAGAATATTGTTCCGTATGACCTGCCTTGGGCTATCCATGGCGTTTTGTGTATGGATAGTGCAGCTGAAGAATCTTCTGCAGATTCTGTCAAAGAAGGATAAGTGAATATGGATTATGCTTATCCCAGCAAAATGTAGCGTTGTGGGAAAAAGGTTTTTTTAAGGCGATTGCCGGATAATGAGACTCGTCGGGGAATATCTCCGACGAGTTTCTGTTCTATAAGAAGATAAATAATAAGGAAAATTTAACGATAAATATATTGACCTTTTTATTAGTGGGTGTATATAATATAAAATATAGAAGATATGGAGGTGTTTTATATGTCAAACACAGCAAACGTTATGCGGTGTCTTATTCCGATTACACAGTTCAATAAGGGACAGGCAGCTAAGATATTTGATAGACTTAATACAGAAAAAGAGTTAATTGTTTTAAAAAATAATAAACCATCGGCGGTTATATTATCTCCAGAAGAATATGAAAGACTAATAGAGATCGAGGAAGATTATACCCTTCTTGCAGAAGCAAATAAACGCATAGAGGAGAGCCAGGATGAGGAAACGGTTTCTTTTGATGCTGTAATGGCTAATTTGAATATTAGCGAAAATGAACTTTTAAATACAGAGGGTGTTGATATTGAATGAATTGGCAAATTGAGTTTTTGAGAAAAGCAGAAAAAGACATGAAAAAACTCGACCATTCGATTCAACTGCAGGTATTAAAAGGGATTCGTAAAGTAAGCCAAAATCCACTTCCCATAGAGGAGGGAGGATATGGAAAACCTTTAGGGAATAAATCTGGAATAAACCTTACAAATCTTCTCAAAATTAAATTTAGGGATTTGGGGATACGAGTGGTTTATAAAGTAGAGCGAGTTAATGAAGTAATGAAAATTATTGTTATTTCTGCTAGAACGGATGAGCAGGTTTATAAAGAAGCTGCAAAAAGAAGAAATGAGTATAAAATATAGAACAAAATACCACTATTGGAATGATGAATAGATGTTTGTCTAATAATGGTGATGCGGGATGAAACAAAAAGTGAAATTTTTACAATTTCTGTTAGAACAATTTCAAATAGAGTATAAGAAATTTGACTGTTCTGGCGTATATGCCTATACACAAAGAACTATGGCATTTAACTCAAATAAAATGGAAGGTGGTCTGTTAACAGAAGAACAGACGGCTTATTTATTTGACAGCGGTATTTTGCCAAAGACAGATGATTTTTATCGTGCAAAAGATGTCGAGGAAATGAATGGTCATTTTCTGATGTTCAATAGAATGCTGGATACATTGGAAGAACCTCTGACACAGGAGCTGATTAAAGCGTTCCATTACGAATTCAAATCCGGTGTATTTGAGGATCGTGCAAATGGCTATGCTATTGGTGCCTATAAGAAGCGTCCAAACATGATTGGAATATATACTACCGTTAAACCGGATGCAGTAGCAGATGAAATGGAGAAGCTGCTTGCTTGGTATCATACGCAAAAGGTTGATTTATCTGTGCTTGCAGAATTTCATGGGAGATATGAAAGTATCCACCCGTTCCAAGATGGCAATGGCAGGACAGGAAGGCTGATTTTATTTAGAGAGTGTTTACGAAACGGCATTATTCCGTTTGTAATTGAGGATGCCAATCGGCACGAATATGTAGAAGCTCTGAAGGCCTATCGTGAGAACGATTGCGAAAAGTTAGTCGCTCTTTTTCGGAAAGAGCAGGAGTTTTATTGTAATAAGTGCAGCTACTTTTTTGACTAGAGAATAATAGCCTTTTTAGTTGACAAATGTATGAGTATTGATTTATACTAAAAATGAATTTTTTGTTTTTTTAATGGAGGCAGTCTGTATTTTTCACAGACTGCCTTTTTTTGTTGTCTGTAAATAAAAATAAAATGTGAAAAGGAGTGTATGAAAATGGAAGATTTCAACAAAGGTTTACTGTCTGGAAGAATTTCTAAAAAAACAGTAAGAAGGGTGAACAGCAAGAGTGAAAACAATCCGCAATTTGCGATTGCGAACATTAACCTTGCCGTAAACTACTATGATAAGTCGGAAAAAGCTACAAAAGCACTATATTTTCCTATCAAAATCGTAGGGCAGCAGGCTGAGTATATCGAGAAATATCTCGATGTAGGTGACGAGCTGTATGTCACAGGCGAATGGCGGCCCAACGAGTGGACAAGCAAGAATGGTGAAAAGCACAGAGAGATTTATCTTGAAGCCAGAGAGATAAAAGCTGGTCGTAAGAAAAAATCAAGTACAGAAGGCGCTTCTGCGGAGCAGAAAGAGCAGATTACTCCAGCAAAGAGTAAGGATAGAAATTATAATGGGTTCTATCCTGATGATGAGCTGGAAGATGATGAACTGCCGTTCTAAATTCAAGTAAGTGAAAAGGAGATAAAACAGTTGAGAAAAAGGAGACATAGAAGTCTCTTTTTTTAATGCGAAAAAGGAGGTATGATGATGGCTTATATTTTTATCTCGGACATTACGAGTATGTCAAAAGAAGGCTGGAGACAGGAGCGAAAAAAAGGTATCGGTGGCTCTGATGTAGGAGCAATTCTTGGTGTAAACAAGTTTCGTTCTGTATCGGATGTCTATTACGATAAAATCGGGGCAAAGATGATAAGAAAAGAAACAGAGAAATCTAAAATCACTCTGCAGATTGGCAACAGCTTGGAAGAAGTTGTTGCGGAAGCGTTTCAAGACCGCTATCCATCAATCGAGGTACATAGTGATAACGCTATGTACCAGCATGAGAAGTACCCATTTGCATTGGCAAATATCGACCGTAGGCTGATTTTGCCAGACGGTACGAATGCAATTTTAGAGTGTAAAACTCTAAGCAGTGCTGCGGAATGGGAAAGTACAGATTTCTGTAAAGGTATTCAAGGCAAATGCCCTTTATCCTATGAATATCAGGTGCGACACTATATGGCTGTCTTAGATTTGGACTTAGCCATTATAGTGGGTTTGGATTTGCTTACAAAAAACCTGTATGTTGTCTACGTCCCGAGGGACACCGAAATCGAAAATAAGATGTTGGCTGCAGAAATGGAGTTTTGGTATTTTGTAGAGAATAAAAAAGCTCCTGCTGTAAACAGCTACTTCAATCGGCTTTGTACAGAGATTAAGGCGGATGCCTTCAAACGATTTTACGGAGCCAATAAGGATGCTGTGTATGAGATTAGATTTGAGGATGAGATTGCGATGTTTAATGCAATAAATGAGCTTAGCATCAAGCAGCAGTTTCATGCAGCAGAAGCAGAAAAGGCAAAGGAAGAAAAAGAAGAAATTGCAATGCAGATGTTCCTGCAGTGTGAGAAACGGATGCTTATAAAGCCGAGTAAGATTGTTTTAAACGGCAGTACAAACGGAATGGCTGTTTCGCAGTATGTTTCTCTGACGGATGCGGTAGCAGCAACATTTGATGTTCCGCAGTTTGTTGAGAGCTATAACAGTCAAAACGAACAAAAGCTGTCCAAGGATATTGATGAACAGACGGCAATCTTAATTTGCAGTCACTCTATGCCGGATAAGTTGGGACAGTATACAACGCTCAGCGAGAAGGGTGGAGCAAGATTTTACTTTGGAAAGAGGAAAATCAAGGCAGAAAAAAAGAAGGCAATAAGTAAAAAGGCATAAAGAATGGACTTTGGAAAAAATATTTTCAAGGTTAGGAGAAATGAATATATGAATACACTATATCTTTTATGCGAGTTAGGCGATGAGCATTATACTGAGCCTGTTTTTACAGTGTTTCAACACCAAAAAGAAGCGTTTGTTCATGCAATAAAAGCTTGTCTTAGTAATGCAAAAGATAATGATTTTACAATAGAGATTGAAAGTCAGGAACGAGTATCCGTTAAATTTGGTAGCAGTAATTTCTATGTTACCGAAGTTAAGGCGTTCGATTCTACAAAGGGAGAGTATATGCTCGTATGGCATCATGCGTATGATGGAGTAGGATTTGATATTGACTATACTGGATCGTATGAAGAATGCAAAAATAAAATGAGAGAAAAAATGAGAGAACGTGTTAAAGAAACACAGGAACAATTTCAATGTGAATTGGAATGGGAAACTGGTGTTCAGGTGTGTATTGATACAGGCAATGAATGGGAGCTTTGGACGATTATAAATAGTGCCAATGGATAACCATCAGGAAAGATTATGAATGAACTGCTCATAAGTGAGCGAAGAATGAAAGGAGATAAAGACAATGGAAGAAAAGAAAATGAAATTAGACCTCAAGCAGTTTGAAAATGTAAACTATTTCAACGGTATTGACAGAGGAAATCTGGTTATTCAGGGGGATATGGATATTTATGTCCCTCATGTAATTCGTCAGCTGTGGTTCCGCAGTACTTATCCGAAAGGACAGATTAAGACTAAGATGCTTAATACAATGGAGGACTTGGCGGTACATAAGTATTGTTTGTTTGCTGCAGAGGTATATGATAACGAGCAAACACTTCTTGCTGTTGGTCATGGTTCTGCGAATGTTGAGGAGGATAGTTTCTTTGAAGCTGCAGAGCGTCGTGCGGTAAGTAAGGCACTTGCTAATGCTGGGTTTACATGGCATAATGGGAATTTTTGCAATGATGATGATATTGCAAAAAACCAGATGAGCATTTACAATAAATACATCACGATGGGTAATTTTGATATTACCGATCAGACGGTTAAAATGCTGTATGATGATGCATTGGTATCTGTTTTGCCGGAAGGTTATGGCATAGCAACCGGAAAGCCGATTGCAGCCATGGACAAACTTCAACTGGCAAACATTGCTCAGAGCTATGGCATTACAGAATCTGGGGATGTGTTAGTAAACGCCAAAATTCGTTTTGTTTATATGTATCAGTTGATGGAAAATGAATCCATGAAACCAGCTGAGCAGGAAACGATTGAATTAGAGCAAGAGCCGAAGAAAGAACCAGAGCCGAAAAAAGAAAGAAAAAAAAGACGCAGTAAAAATACCAAAGATGGTGTCCTTGATGTTGCGCTGGAAGTAACCCAGCAAGAAGCACCTCAGACCGATGAATCTGAGAAAATCAAAGAAGAAGCACATAATCTGTCCCCTGATGCAGAAGATGTAAAAGCAACTGAAACACCGGAAGAAGAAGCAAAACCGGACGTTGATTTTACAGTGGAGGAAGAAACAGCAGCAGAATTTTTTGAAGATGGGTTAGAACAGCCAGAGCTGTCCAATGAACCGGAAGATGGTGTAGAATTTCCGATTGGGTTTGTGGAGGCAGAAGATGAAGAAATGCCGCCTTTTGGCGATGCAGAATATGAGCAGGATAATTCTATAGTAGATACAGTAGAAGATGAAAACTTTTTTGACATGGATATTGAGAAAGAAATTCATAAAGAAAAGGTATTGAAAGAATGGGGGTACTCCAGTGAAGAAGAAATTTGTTCTGACTGGCAGGGACACCTGAAGAACGTTCGTGAGAAGTATAGAGAATTATCTAACAGCACTCCGGAGGAGGTTCAGAGATTTATTGAAAATATCCCTATTTTCGATAATTTCTTGGACATGGATCAGTGTGATAAGGATACAGTAGTCCTTTTGGGCGATTATTTAAATGCACACAAGGATGATGTAATAGCTGCCTTGGATGACGGGAGATTCCCTATTCCAACACTGAGAAAACCTGCTACTTGGTATGCAGATTTTGTGTGGGATAATTTTTAATACGGAAGTAGATTGAAGTATAAGGTGGTGTAAAGGGTGAAACCAATATATGAAATTATGCATGGAGACAGAAAGGTAGCATGGATTGATACGCATGGTCATTGCAAAGTGTATTATAAGAGTTTTATGCCATTTAGCCTGTATCTTGAAGAAACAGATAACGATGTAGATACTTTAGTAAACAATGTTACCAATTTTCAATATTGGTGTGCCTGCAGGCTTCTTACGTTAGATCGCCAGTATGCAAAAGCAATCTTAAACAGTATTGGTGCATTACAGGCGTTTACGGATAAAGAACGTGCAGAAATTGCTCTGTCCTATAGGTGTCTATCCTTAACCGATATTTATTGGGTACGCCGGAAAAAAGAAAAAATATCCTTTGCCGAAGTAAATTTATATGAGAATCATTTAGAGAATGCTTTGGTGGATGTGTCATTGAAAGGAAAACAGCTTACGATTCAAAATGAACATTTAGAAAATGAATTTGCAAAGGATCTTTCTACGAATGGATGTTTTCCAAAAGCTTGGATCAGAAAAAACGGTCATTTCCAGCTTTACAAAGGCGGCGGAAGGGCAGTTGTCGAAAATGAGGTTTTAGCGAGTAATGTTTGTCAGTGCTTTGACTGTAAACAAGTTATATATACGTTGGGGCAATATGACGGGGAACTCGTATCTGTCAGTGATATTATGACATCAAAAGAACAATCCATAGTATCTAGGGAGGCATTTGAGATTTATGCTGTAAACAAAGAAATTGATCCAATGAAATACATTTTACAGCTGGATGCCTATTCGTTTTATATGATGAATATTTTGGATTATCTGGTAGGCAATGTAGATCGGCATTGGGGGAATTGGGGCTTTTTGGTTGATAACCGAAAGAATAAGCCGCTTTCCTTGCATCCATTGATGGATTTCAACCAGTCCTTTCAGATGTATGATACGATAGAAGGGGCAAATTGTCAGCCGATGTTGCCTTTGGTTATCTCTCAAAAGGAGGCTGCGATTAATGCAGTAAAAAAAATCGGATTGCACCAAACCGCAGAGATTGATCCGGCATGGTTTGGTGGAAAAGAGAAGGAGTATGATATGCTGATGAAAAGATTGCATATTTTACAGTCACTTAAAGCGTAAGGGAGGCTTTCTGAATGGAATACAGAAGCATTAAAGAATTACTAGACGCTTTTTGTCCTGATATGGAGTATCGTCCGGTATCTGGTGGTAATCTTAGGCTTAGCCGATGTCCATTTTGTGGCGGGAAGAAAGCTTATATCAATCCAAAGCCATCAGTAAATGGATTTATTTGCTACAGTGGAAAATGTGGCAAACAGCTTGGATTCATGTCATTATACAAAGAGCTATCCGGACAGAACGATGCTAAATATCCGGATGCAGTAGCTTTTATCGACGGAAACCATTCAGAAGCAAAATCTTATGAGCAGGCATTGCCAGAGGTGCATGAGGAAACTCGTGCATCTCTGGCCCAACGCCATAAGGTATACAGTAAAATGCTGTCACTGCTTACGTTGGATGATGAAGATAAAAGAAGCCTGCTAAAAAGAGGGTTAAAAGAAGAACAAATCACAAAATTGGGGTATAAGAGCTGCCCCACAAAAGAAAAAATTCCGGAAATAGTAAATGCACTGGAACAGGAAGGATTAAACCTTTCCGGTGTTCCGGGATTTTATAAGCGTTATGGGAAAAATACCATGATGCTTGCAAATGGTTTTTTTATCCCATTTCGTAGCTTGAATGGACAGATTCAAGGCCTGCAGATTCGCAGGAACGGTGATGAGAATGTTGAAATCACGCAGGACATTGATTTTAGTGATACAGCGGATTATGTTATTCGTGTTAAGAATAACAATCAATATCCGCTTGTACTGCAGATCATAGATGAAATTCCTTCAGGTGCGGTTGTTGAAAATAAAAAGACAACAGAGGGCTATGAGTTAAAAGAACCTAATATTATCCGATGGGAACATTATTTCCAAGTGGATGAAGAAAAGGTTTTTGCTTATTCCTTGCACACTTCGGTGCTGCTAGAAACAAAACCAAAGGCTATTGTATATCCAAGATACATCTGGTTTACCAGTGGGAATAAAAACGGCGGAACGCCTGCGACAAATTTTGTACACTTTGTAGGTAAACTCAATGAGGTGATGTATCTTACTGAAGGCGGTCTAAAGGCAGATGTTACATACTGTCTGTCTGACCGAAAAAAGAGTTTTATTGCTGTCCCCGGTATATCCAGTATCAAAGATATGCCATCCGTTTTTTCTTATTTTAAGGACAATGGGGTAAAGGAAATTAGCATTGTCTTTGATATGGATCGAATTTATAATGATCGAGTAATGGAGGCAATAGACAAGGTTAAAAATATGGCAGAAGAAGCTGGACTTTCATATTCTGTCCCTGAATGGGATATTGACATGGGAAAAGGCATTGATGATTTCACGTTATCGTATTTAAAACAGAAAAAAGGTAAGTAACATTACCCATTTGACGGTATGCAGGATAAACTATTACCTGCATATCGTCTTTTTTGTATATAGTCGAATTTTGGTACAAATTTCTTGCAATAATCAAAATTATGTGTTAGTATGGCATTGTAAACTTAGACAAAGGTTTAAACACATCCTACCCAATGGATTGAATCGAATAGCCATCAAAAAGAAAAAGCCTTTAGTGTTGATGAAGTTGCATGTGGCTGAAAAACAGTATATCAGCCAATCTCGGATTCGTCACCCGAGTGCAAAAGTGTGCCAAGACAATAGAATACAAAAGCATTTATAAAAACGCCAAATACGCATAGTAAAAATGTTAGGTGTCTATTTTAGCACGCCATTAACTTAATTGATTCATAGATCAGCTTCAAAAAGCAGATTATAGGGGGAGATCCCCATTTGGCGATTTCCTATAGATGTGTGGGCTTTACAGGCACTACGTTTTTATTTGTTTTTGACCTGTTTGTTTTTTATGAAGAAGGAGGAATGCTTTTTCATGCTTATGCGAATAAAAGCAAGAGCGAAATCCATGGATCAAATAAGGCGTAGTGGATAGTCTGTTGTATTTTCTTGTGATGGAAAATTATTTTTGGCTTTGAAGTGAGGGTAAAACCTGATGTAAAGCCATTGAAAGTTTACGGTATGCAAAAGAGTCGCAGGTTTGGTTTGCAGAGTCAATTTTATCCAAAAAATTTAGAGTTACCGCCCAGTAACAATAAGCTTTGATAAACTGTTTCGTCGCAACGCTATATACACCCAATAACCCAAAAAAGTGTTGCATAAATGTGTGATTTACTGTAGGAGTTGATTTTCTCATACAGTCCCTTTCCGGCACATGAGGGAGTTTGCATCATAGAAAATCCTTAACTGAGAATGAAAAAGCAGTTGGCTATGCTGTGTTTTTTGTTTGTTAAGCTACCTCGCATTCTGAGACTTCAATGGTTTTACATGAGGGTTTACCCCTCCCAGAAAAGCAATCTGAATTTTTAAATTTTCAGATTGCTTTTTTTATTGCAAGGAAGGAATTTAGGGAAGGAGGATGTCATTGTAATCAGATGACAAAAAGGGTATGAAGAAAAATTTAACAAGGGCTATGGTTTTATGTTCTGTTGTCGCAGTCGGAATAACCGCCTGTAACAAAGAAAAGGCACCTACACCGGATGAGTTGAACAGGAATATCACTGCATATACCAATAATCTGGATGAAGATGAGAAAGTTTCTGATTCTGAGGACAATAAAACTGCAGATAAAGAAAATAAAAAGTCAGCTGCAGACAAAGAATTGGATAATTCAGAGGGAAAAGCAAGGAAAAGTACAAAGGTTGAAGGAGCAGCAGGGCGTAGCTCCACAGAAGAAGAAAAGAAAG
>OFMX01001148.1_pt1 | contig 21618 bp, 24 predicted proteins | sample 1541901 | NCBI WGS metagenome assembly OFMX01 (sample SAMN04209222, study PRJEB22552) | human gut metagenome | biome: gut; material: feces | host: Homo sapiens | place: USA: Oklahoma | reverse complement strand
GGGCAATGAGATAGCCGGGAATCAAAATCCAGTAGATGTGGATGCCCGTCACCACCCGCACCATGGCCAGCCCCACCGCCGCGGACACGCCTAAGGACAGGCACAGGTTCATGGACCTGCGGGAGACGGCGCCGTTGGTCAGGTCCTCCACCTGGTGGTTGAGCAGCTGCACCGCCGGCTCGGCCTTGACGATATAGTAGCCAATGAGCATTCCCACAGGCACCAATGCCCAGGGGCTGGACAAGGAGACCAAGTCCTGCCCCAGCAGGGCGCCCACCGGGGCAAAGCCCACGTTGACGCCGGTGAGAAACAGTACCAGCCCCAGATCAGTATATAGGATGCCCACCAGAATTTTCAACACCTTTTTCCGCTTCAGCTTCAGGGAAATCACCTGTAACACGGCGAAAAAGGCGGCAATGGGGGCAAGGCAAATGGCCACCTCCTCAAAATAGGTAGGGAAGCCCTCCTCAAACAGCCGCCAAAGGGCACGGCTGTCCGCCACGTCCGGCACGGTCAACGGCCGCCTCATCACCCCGGCGACCGGCATCCTCGCCTTCCTCGGCGACTTCCGCCTCATCAAGTGGGGCATGGTGCGCGACATCTGGAGCGAGATCATCGAATACGGCGACCCCGACAACACCGGCAAGGACCTCAAGGGCGTCAACCAGATCGCCTACCGCACCGAGGCCATGTACAGCTACGCGATCCTCGACCCCAAGGGCATCGCCGTGCTCAAGAAGCCGACCTCCACCGGCAGGACGGCCAAGTGATGGCCGCGCCCCTCACCCAGACGCTCGTAGTGCAGAAAACCGACGAGGCCGACGACTCCGGCCTCGCCATCCCTGTGCGTCTGGTAAAGCCCGACGGCACCCCGTTCGCCGAAGGCGTCGCCACCGTCTCATGGGACTCGATCACCGGCAAGCCCGCGACCTTCACCCCGCCCGCGCCGACCGCCAGCGCGCGCGGCGGCGTGCTCCAGCAGGCGGCCGAAGCGCAGCTCGCCGCATCCGCCGACTCGGCGGCCATCATCGCGAAGGTCAACGCCACGCTGACCAAGCTCAAGGCCGCCGGCATCCTCGCCTAAGGAGACCCCGCATGGACGGATACCCCAGCACCCCGCTCAACCTGTCCGACGGCACAACCATGACGCAAGACGGCGGGGGAGAGGACGAAACGGACGACGAGAAGCCGTTCGCGCAAGTCGGCGACCTCGAAGCCCGATGGCACGCGCTCACCGGCGACGAACGAACCCGCGCCGAGACGCTGCTACAGGACGCGAGCGACCTGATCCGCACCACATGCCCCCAATGGGCCAACGCCAAACCCGCCACGTTGAAACGCATCGCCTGCATGGCCGTCAAACGAGCCATGCAGGCCGGCCCCGACATGTCGGGCGTGACCCAATCCACCCAGACCGCCGGCAGCTACAGCGAAAGCCTGAGCTACGCCAACCCCGCCGGCGACCTCTACCTCACCACCTCCGAAAAGGAAGCGTTGGGCGGCGACGGCGAGGCATGGGCATACGACATGGCCGGAGGCGCGGCATGAAAGGCGAGACCATCACCCTCATCCACCGCACCCCGGCCGGCCATGATCCCGGCGGCGGCATCATCTGGGACACCGAACAGGAAACCGTCGAAGACGTGCTCATCCAGGACGGCAGCCAATCGAACCTCACCGACGGCATCCGCCCCGACGGCATCCGAGTCGCCAAAACCATCCACATGCCCCGCGCATGGCCCTACCGGAGCCTGCGCGGGGCCAAGGCGAGAATCGACGGCGTCGAATACACCGTGATCGGAGACCCCCGCCCCTACACGGGCGGCATGACCCCGACCCGCTGGAACCTCACCGTCGAACTCGCCGACACCAGAGGCTAGGAGAGCAACGCATGGCAAAGGTCAAACTCAACCTCGCCGGCTTCCGTGCGGTACGCCAATCCGCACCCATCCAGCAGACCATCGACCAACAGGCCGCGCTCATCGCCGCCCGTGCCAACAGCATGGCACAGGTCGAAGGCGCGACCTACGAGGCCGCAACCCATGTCAGCACCCCCAAAGGCAGCGTCGCGCTCGCCACGACCGGGCACGGCTCCGAAGGCAACGTGAAGGCGATGGAGGACAACGCGAAACACAACACGCTGCTCAAGTCGGTGAAACAGCAATGAGACTCAACCTCGAAAAAACAGTCAAGGACTGGATCGACGCCGACCCCGACGGCGACGGCCTGACCGCCTACCTCGAAGTGCCCGCAGACCGGCCCCAACGGTTCGTGACCATCGAACGGGTAGGCGGCCGGGAACTCGAATACAGCAGCCGCCCCACCATCGCCGTGCAGGTCTGGGCCGAAACCCGATGGCAAGCCGCCCAGCTCGCCACGGGCCAAGTGCTGCCCCGACTGCTCGACCTCGACCTGCTCGACCCCATCGCCGCCGTCACCGTGGAAAGCGTCATCGACTTCCCCGACCCCGGCCCGCCGCCCCAGCCCCGATACCAGATCACCATAAGCCTCGACGCCGCCACCCAATAAGACGACGCCGCCCCATCCGAAAGGCACCATCATGGCCGAAACCAACCACAACAACAAGAAAAACGTCAGCCTCGGCAAGCCCAAGAAGACCGGCTGCCTCTACTACGCGCCCGCAGGAACCGCCCTGCCGACCGACGCCACCACAGCCCTGCCGGCAACATACACCTGCGTCGGCTACCTGTCGGAGGACGGCGTCACCAACGCCACCGACACCGACACCACCGACATCAACGAGATGGGCGGCATCAAGGTGCTGTCCGAGATCAGCGGCTACGGCGAGACATGGCAGTTCAACATGATCGAAACCAACGAAGCCAGCCTCAAACTGCGCTTCGGCACCGCGAACGTCACCGTCACCGCAGACAAGCTCACCGTCTACCACGCCATCCCGTCCGGCGAAAGCCTCGTGCTCGTGTTCGAGATCGCCATGACCGGCAACCGAGTCAAGCGCATCGTCGTCGCCGACGGCACCATCACCGAATTCGACGACACCACCTACAGCGCCGGCGACGCCATCGGCTACGGCGTGACCATGAGCGCCAACCCGAGCGACCTCATCAACGGAGCCACCAGCGTCGAATACATCGCCAACGTCGCCACCGCCTCGCTCAGCAAGTGATCCCACCCCGCACCCCTCTGAAAGGACACGCATATGGCAGCCAAGCAGCCGCAGGACCACAAAACCCCGAAAAACCAGCCCAAGACCGTCGAGGCCATGGGCGTCACCCTCGCCGTCAGCCCCGCGATCTTCGACGACCTCGACATGGTCGAATACCTCTACGACCTCCAAACCGCCCAGTCCGGCAACGGTGCCGGCGCGTTCGCCATCGTCCCCTTCCTCAAGAAGCTCTGCGGCCCCCAGTACACGGCCATGAAGGACGCATTGCGCGACCCCGACACCGGGCGCGTGAGCATCGACAAGGTCAGCGAATTCATCGCCCAGCTCCTCGAACAGGTCGCCCCAAACTCCTGACGCTCATAGGAATGCTCGCCACGGCACCCGACGCGCTCGAAGCGGACTTCCAGCGTTTCTATGGGCTTAACACCGACCTCATATGGACTGGCGAACTGGCCGCCAACCTCCCCCGCCAGTCCATCATCTGGCAAAAACTCAACCCGCGCCTCGCATGGGACGACCAAACCTACCTCCTCGCCGACATCCGCGACAGCCTCGCGTTCCTCGCCTGGACGAAAACCAAGGAAGCCTCACGCAAGGGCGCGCGCTGGCGCGGACAACTCCAACGCCCCGGCACCGTCCGGCATGAAGCCACGGGCGGCGAGGTCATGGCGATGGACGACGAACAACTAGCCGCATACCTGGCCGCACCGCGCACCACCATCAGGGAGGCATAGCATGGCAATCGAGATCGCCACCGCGTTCGTACAGATCGTGCCCAGCATGAAGGGCGTCGGCAAGGCCATCGAATCGGCGTTCGGCAGCGCATCGGAAACCGCCGGCAACACCGCCGGCATCAAAGCCGGCAACGGCTTCGCCGGCGGCTTCGGCGCGAAACTCGGCGTCATCACCGGCATCGCGCAAAGCGTCGCGGGCAAGGCCATCGAAGCGTTCATGGGCCTGTCCGGCGAGATCACCAGCGCATCCGACAGCGCCCAGAAGTTCGCCAGCACCCTGAACTTCGCCGGCGTCAGCGAACAGCAGATCAAACGACTCACCGCCAGCACGCAGGACTACGCCGACAAGACCGTCTACGACCTCAACGACATCCGCAACACCACCGCCCAGCTCGCCGCCAACGGCGTGCCCAACTACGACAAGCTCGCCGAAGCCGCAGGCAACCTCAACGCCGTCGCCGGCGGCTCCGCCGACACCTTCAAGTCCGTGGCGATGGTGCTGACGCAGACCGCCGGCCAGGGAAAACTCACGACCGAGAACTGGAACCAGCTCTCGGACGCGATCCCCGGCGCGAGCGGCAAGATCCAACAGGCACTCAAGGAGGCCGGAGCCTACACCGGCAACTTCCGCGACGCGATGGCCGACGGGCAGATCACCGCGCAGGAATTCAACGACGCGATCATGTCGCTCGGCTTCACCGACGCCGCCGTGGAAGCCGCCACATCCGCCAGCACCATCGAGGGAGCCACCGGCAACCTCGAAGCCGCGTTCGTCAAGCTCGGCGCGAGCGTGCTCGACAGCGTCAAACCCGCCATCACCGGCGGCATGAGCTGGATCGCCGACGGCGTCACCAACGCCGTGCCCGTCGTCCAGGCAGGCATCGAAGGGCTCATCGGCTGGTTCCAGCGCCTCTACTCCAAACTGGAGGAAAACGGCGCGATCACCGCGTTCAAATCCGCGTGGGACACCATCAGGGACGCGATCATGGGCGTCGTCAACATGGTCATCGACTGGGCGCACATGATCCCTCCCGAAGGTCTCGCCGACGGCATCAAACTCGTCGCCGACACGCTCAACTGGTTCATCCAGCACGGCAAGGAACTCGCGCCCATCATCATCGGCATCGGCACCGCGTTCGCCGCAGTCAAGGGCTATCAGGCGCTCAACAGCGGTCTACAGGCGCTCACCGGAACCATGAACACGGTGACGACCGCCGCCAAGGGCATCAGCAACGGCATCATGCTCATGATGGACTTGGGCGGCCCGATTCAAATGCTCAAACAGATGGGCTCCAGCCTCAGCCTCGTCAAGACGGCTCAGACCGCGTGGAGCGCCGCCACCAAAATGGCGACCGCCGTGCAGGGCGCGTTCAACGCCGTCATAGCGGCAAACCCCATTGGCGCTATCGCCGTCGCCATCGCGGCCGTCGTGGCCGCGCTCGTCTGGTTCTTCACCCAGACCGAGGTCGGCCGCAAGGCATGGGCCGCGTTCACCTCATGGCTCACGGACACGTGGAACACGATCGTCGCCACCGCGCAAGACCTATGGAACGGGCTCGGCGAATTCCTCGCCAACCTATGGGCCACGATCACAGGTACCGTGCAATCCGCATGGGACGGCATCGCCGGCTTCTTCACGGGCCTATGGCAGACGATCAGCGGCGGCGTCACCGGCGCATGGACGTCGATCACCACGTTCCTGTCCGGCGTGTGGACCGGCATCAGCACGACCGCCACGACGATCTTCACCGGGATACGAGACTTCATCGTCAACGTGTTCACCGTCATCGGCGCGCTCATCGTCGCACCCTTGCAGGCGATCCAGAACGGCATCAACACCGTGTTCGGCTGGATACTCTCGTTCATCACCCAGCAGATGAACAGCACGAACACCGTGTGGAGCACCATCTGGACGGCGATCTACAACGTCGTCTCCACGATCTTCACGCTCATCAGCGGCTACATCTCGACCGCGGTGAACGCGATCCGCACCGTCATCGCCGTGTTCCTCAGCTTCCTCAAGGGAGACTGGCAGGGCGCATGGGACGCGATCAAGGACTTCTTCACGACCACATGGGACGGCATCAAAGCGTTCCTGTCGAACATCCTCGACGGAATCAAGGCCGTCTGGACCACCGTATGGACCGCCATCAGCACGTTCTTCACCGACGTGTGGAACAAGATCGTCGCGTTCTTCATGCCGATCATCAACGGCATCAGGACCACGATCGGCACCGTCCTCAACGCGATCCAGAGCGTGTGGACGAGCATCTGGAACGCGGTCAGGTCCGTCGCGTCCACCATCTGGAACGCGATCAGCGGCGTGGTGTCCACATGCATCCAGAATGTGAGCAACACCATCTCGACCGTCCTGAACGCCATCAGCGGCGTGTGGACGAGCGTATGGAACTCGGTCAGCTCGTACCTGTCGAACATCTGGCACGGGATCACGTCGGCCGTGTCCAACGGCATCCAATCCGTGTCGAACACGGTCGGCCGCATCCGCGACACCGTGCTCGGCGCGGTCAGCGGCGCGGGCCGATGGCTGTACGACACGGGCCGTCAGGTCATCCAAGGCCTCATCAACGGCATCGGCGGCGCGTTCCAGTGGGTCAGGAACACGATCAGCAACCTCGGCAGCAGCCTCGTCGGCTGGGCCAAGAGCGTGCTCGGCATCCACAGCCCGTCACGCATCTTCCGCGACGAGGTCGGCAAATGGATACCCGCCGGCATGGCCCAGGGCATCGACAAGGCCAGCGGCCTCGTCGAGGACAGCATCGACGGTCTGACCGACATGATCCCCACCGTGAGCCTGAAGACCGACACCAGCATGCTCGAAACCCCATACGCCTACCAGACCCGCATCACGGGCGGCCGGATGGCCTACACGATCGACAGCAGCCAAGGCGAATACGCGACCAAACAGGACATCATCGACGCCATCGATCAGGCGCTCAGCAGCGGCATCACGCTCAACCTGTCCGACCGAGGCGGCGAGGTCATGGCCGGCAAGCTCGCCAAACCCATGAGCTACGAACTCAACTACCTCGCCATGAGAGGCCGTTAAAACCAGAGAGGACAGCATCATGCTCTACCAGCGACGCATGCGCCTGCCGCATGTCGAAGACCCCACGCTCAACGGCGTCCCGCTGGAACGCATGATGCTGTCCCTATCCTCCGACGGCGTGACCATCGACGCCGCCAAACCGACCTTGAGCATGCAGGACATGCCCGGCCGCGACGGCCGGCTCGACCTGACCCTCACCGACCCGACCGGGGCAGCGTACATGGGCGACCGCGCCATCACGCTCAGCCTGTACGCCATCGGCGGCGAAGACGACATCTTCGCCGCCAAAACCCGGCTCGCCGCCCTAGCCGGCACCATAGTCTCACTCTCATGGCGCAGCCTGCCCGGCGAATACCAAGGCCGCATGAGCCTCGGCGCATGGGAAGACAAATGGGCCGGCCCCCGACAGATCGCCACCCTCGTGCAAGCCGAGATCGACGCCCACCCCTACCTGATCGGCCGCGGCCGATCCATCGCGCTCAAAACGGGCGCGAACACGATCCACGTCAAAGGCAACCGGCCATGCTGGCCCACATGGACGCTCACCCCCGCCGCCGACGCCAAGACCGTCAGCATCAAGGACGCGCACGGCCACAAACTCGCCGTCACGTCCACCACCGCCATCACCGGACGCATCTCCATCGACACCGACCCCGACCACCGGGAGCTGCGCGTCAACGGCAACCTCATGACACCCACACTCGAATCCGACTACTTCCCCCTATTGCCCGGCCTGAACACGCTCACCCTCACCGGAGCCACCGCCGCCAGTCTCGCGTACAGGCCACTCACACTCATCTAGGAGCACACTCATGCGATACATGATCTTCGACCGCTGGGGCAACCCGCTCGGCGACCTGCCCTACGCCATCAAGGCCATCCGCACGAGAGCCACCGACGGCACCGACACCCTCGACATCACCACCATCGGCGAGATCAACAAGGACGAACGCATCGCGTTCAAGGACTCGATGGGCCGCTGGGCGGAATACCTATGCCAGTCCACCCAGACCGCCCGCGCCGCAGGCATGCCCGTCACCGTCGCCTACTGCACCGGCAGCATCGCCGAACTCTCGCGCACCTATATCGAGGACAAACGCAACCGCAACGCGAACGCCAAAGCCTGCCTCGCCAAAGCCCTCGAAGGCACCCGGTGGGCGGTCGGCACCGTCGAGACCGGCACCATCACCGGCACGGCCAACCTCGCCTTCTACCACTGCACCGCCCTCGACGCCATCCAGAAAATCGCCGACACCTACGGGCTCGAAGTCCAGACCGAATACCAGCCCGACCCGACCGGCAACCAGATCGGCCGGCGCATCATCCACCTCGTCGAACACCGGGGCTCCACCAACACCACGAAACGCTTCGAATACGGCAAAGACCTCACCCAAATCAAACGCGACATCGACAGCGGCGACGTCATCACCCGCCTCTACGGGTGGGGCAAAGGCATCGAACAAACCAACGAGGAAGGCGAGGCCACCGGCGGATACAGCCGCAAAATCAGCTTCGCCGACGTCAACAACGGCAAACCCTACGTCCAAGACGACCAAGCGCTCGCCAACTGGGGCATCGTGGGAGCCGACGGCACCAGACACCACAGCGAAGCCGCCGTGGACTTCCCCGACTGCGAAGACCCCAAGGAACTCCTAAACCTCACCAAAGCGGCGCTCAAAACCCGCACCACGCCCGTCGTCTCCTACACCGCCGACGTGACCGCCCTCGGACAAGCCGGCTACGACCCGGAAGGCACGGACGTCGGCGACAGCGTGCAGATCATCGACACCAGCTTCACCACACCATTGCGCCTCGAAGGCCGCATCCTCCAGATCGAGGAAGACCTTGCCGGCAGCCTCGCCGACACCAAGATCACCCTCGGCAACATCCGGCAATCCTACACGCAGCGCCTCGCCGTCCAACAGCAGGCGCTCGACAAACTCGTCTCCAACTCCGGCGCATGGAACAGCGCCGCCGGCGGCACCGGCCCGTACATGAAGGACCTCATCGGCCGCATCAACCAGATCATGAACGCCACCGGCGGATACACGTACCTCAAACCCGGCCAAGGCATCTACGTGTACGACAAGCCGATCGACCAGCACCCCACGCAGGTCATCCAGATCGGCGGCGGATACTGGCGGTGCGCAAGCTCGAGGAACGCGAACGGCGACTGGAACTGGCGCAGCCTCGCGAACGGCAAAGGACTCTTCGCCGACACGATCTACACCGGCCTGCTCTCCGATGCCGCAGGCTACAACAGCTGGAACCTCGACACCGGCGACTTCAAACTCTCCGCACGAACGACGGTCGGAGGAAAAACGGTCGACGCGATCGCCGGAGACTCATCGTCGACAGCGCTCGCCGAGGCGAAGAAGGCGGCGGCCGACGGTGACACCAGCACGCTCGAAGCCGCCAAATCGTATGCCGACAACACGGCCACGAGCCATGTGAACACGTTCGAGAAGGCGCTCACACAGCAGTACATCTTCAACAAGCTCACGAACAACGGCCAGCTGCAGGGCCTGTACATGAGCGGAGGACTGCTGTACGTCAACGCCACCTACCTGCGAAGCGGCATCATCAGCGGCGCGAGAAGCTACTGGAACCTCGACAGCGGCATATTCTCCATGACCGACGCCAACGGCGTCGAAACGGTTCATCTCGACGGCAGCGGAGGCCATAACACGCTCACAGGAACCTTCCAGACTGGCACGTCCGGATCTCGCCTGTGGATGAGCCCGAAATTCAAACAGAAGCCGATCGGAGGATCCGCCGACATCACCGGCGCCGGCATCTCGTTCATCCACGCGACAGATGCGGCGCAGCAGCCATACATCGCTGCCGAGTCCACGAATTCCGAGGTGGGCGAGATCTCGACGCTCACCTTCAACGGCGGTCGTCGCGCGAACACAGATCCAGGCGCCTTCGTACGAGTCGGCAGCACGAAAACCGACAACGCCAAGATGCGAGGTGTCTTCCAGGCACTCGTCATGCGCGACTACAGCCTGTCGTCAAATGACGCGAAAAGCTCCGGCGCACGACTGGTGTCTTCGGCCTCTCCAGACACAAACGCGATGGACACGTATTCGGAACTTGCGGCATGGGATCCAAACGGCACCGTCGGGGTGAAGGCAGACATCAACACCGGATACCTCTACATGGGAGGCTTCCTCGGAGGCTATGCGAACCGTCATACTCTCGATGGATCCATGGCATGGAAGGCATGGATGCCGGACGGCGGGGCGATCTCGGTCGGCGCGGCCGCGACCGTGCACTTCACCGCGTCGTTGCCGGCAAAATACGGCAGATACTACGCCGTCGCAAACGCTGACGGAGAATGGGGCGGCATCATCATGCACGTCAAAAACACCGGAGGACAATCCGGATGGGACATCCTAATGTACAACGCCGACCGGAACCCATGTACGGTCGACATGTATTGCGACACCTTCGGATGGCTCGTCAAATAAGGAAAGCCAAACATGAGACAAACCATGACAATGAGCGACGGGAACATCATCGTCAACTGCGACGAACCCGTCAACGGATATCAGCAATTCGTGTTCTCCCCAGGAACCATTGCATCCTGGACGGCACTGCTCGGACTTGGATCCACAGCCGAAGCAGTCGCCGCGATAATGCAAGGCGTCGAGGACACGACGCGATACGATCCGTCAACCGGCAGGGGGGTCTGGACGGAGGCCTATGAAGCGCTCGAAGCGGCGCTGAACGACAGTGCGGCGGACATGTCAATGCTCGCCGATGACGGAACCGTCCAGAACGATCCGCTGACTGTAGCCCGCAACGACACCAGAAAAGGCATGCACCTACCAACCATCCCGCAACAGGCGCAATCGGTATCGACATACGCCCTCGAAGACTCAGACGCCGGAACCGGCATAGACACGTCCTGCGTTGACGCACAGGCGCTTTCCGACCTGCTCTCGGACAAGACGGTTGCCAATGCCATCGACAACGCCGAGGAAAGCTTCTACGCAAGCCTCATGCCGCAACCAATAACCAGATGAAAGGTAGTAGAAAAATGAACGATGACCAGCAGTACGTCAGCTTCGACCGACTCGTATCGCAGAAGCTTTCCGAACAACTCGCCGACGCGAACCGGCAGATCGCCACACTCGCCGCCATGTGCGACATCAAGGACGCGCAGATAGCCGAACTCCGCAGCCAGCTCGAAAACAAGGACGACGGCAATGGCAACGCTTGACAGCTTCCGCGAAGCCACAGGCGAACCCATCCAACTCGACCTAGCCAACGGCTACATCGCAGACATACGCCTCAACGCCGGCGACATCAACGGCCGCACCATCACCGTCGAACTCACCGACAACGGCACCCCCATCACCGACACCACCGGCATCACCGTCGCGCTCGCCTACAACACCAGTCCCGGCAGCGGGCTGGGCGACCGCGTGAGCATGCCGGCAGTGTTCGGCACCACCACGGCCACGTACCGTGTCGCCGTGCCGCGCAAGGCGTTGCAGCACGCCGGCGCGATCCTCATGGGCATCGAGGTCAGCGTCAACGGCACGAGGATCTGTTCGCGCAACTTCCACGGCATCGTCGAACGAGCCGTGTTCGACGCGACCGCGCCCGACGCGCAGGATCAGATGGGCGTGCTCGACAAGCTCATAGACGACGCGACCACGGCCATCAACAAGGCCGTCAGCGCGGCCGGCGAAGCCAAGGACGCCGCAGACGCGGCACGCACCAGCGTGATCGAATACCGGCAGCTCTCCGACGACTGCAAGGCCAAGATCGCCGCCAGCGCGGCCGCCGGCGTGGTCTTCGCGACCCAATCCGACATAGACGCCCAGTACGACACCGTGATCGCGCCGGCATTGTCCGACGCCGAAACGATCCCGCCGCTCACCCAGTCCGACATCGACTGGGCGCTCGACATCATCAACCGATAAACAGGAAGGAGCCATCATGGCGAACACACAGAAGGTCATGACCCTCGCCGACACTGCCAAGCTCATCGCCAAGGTGCACGCCAACGCCGCCAAGGGCGTGCGATTCGAGTACGACGGCACCAAGGGCGAATACGGCAACATTGCCGCCTACTTCGCCGCCCACAAGGACGGCAAGGTGTACGGCGTGAGATTTCCCAAATACACGTACAGCAACACGCCAACCGGCGTGAAGACCCGAGACAACGCCAACCTGACCATCGAGATCAGCACCAACGCCAAGGCCGGACGCGACGACTACGCGCCCCTGAACGCCTTCCGCACATGGGACGTCAACGCCACCGTGGACGACGACGGCGTGCCCCATGTCACCGCCATCGACGGCATCGACACCCGCTTCAAACGCGACGGCAGCAACGGCGACGTGTACGTCATGACATGCCCCGGATACTACAAGCTCGAAAGCACGAGCACCCACAACGAATTCCTGTACAGCGACACCCAGTACGACGGTTACGCGCCATTGCCCGGCGTGCTGCTGCCCGACGGCAGCAAACGGCCATGCCTGTTGTTCGCGAAATACGCCGCGTCGCTCGACTCACAGCAACGTCCCCTGTCGGTCAGCGGCAAGGAGATCGACCGAGAATTCGGCTCCCAGAACCGAGCCATCGACTACGCGCTCAAGAAAGGCAAGGGCTACGCCGGCCGCTGCGCCGGCGACACCTTCTACGTCCAGCTCATGCTCATGCTCAAATACGCCACCAAAAACTCGGACGTGCTCGGCGGCTGCTGGCAGTACACGCCTCAGACCGCCGTCACCAAGGCCGAAACCGGCGTCAAGCGCGTCATCATCGCCACCAGCTACGCCAACAACTTCGACGTCGGCAGCACCGTCAACGTCGGCACCGACAAGGAACGCAACAACACCGGCAACTACAGCGCCGCCCGGGCACGCACCATCCTGAGCAAGACCGCCATCGACGCCAGCAACACCGCCCTCAACCTCGACGGCGACGCCATCACCACGACCACCGCATGCTTCGTCAACAGCATGCCGTGGAAGACCGGGGCCACCGACAAGCTGCTCGGCACCGACGGCCGCCCATCCACCGCGTCCGCCGCCAACCACCAACCCATCCGCCTACAGGGCATCGAACTGTTCAACGGCATCTACGAAAGCGACGCCGACCTCATCGCCAACGCCGTCAAGGACAACGACAACCTCGGCCGCATCGAACTCTACCGCGTGTTCGACATCACCAAGGCATCCAAGACCTCGACGGCGAACTACACCAAGATCGGCGAATTCACCGCACGCGACAAGACCACGAACGACTCATGGCGCTACGCCGAGGACTTCACCCTGTCCAACGGCGTCATCATCCCCACGGGCCTGAACGCGACGAGCACCACCGGCATGTGCGACGCCATCGGAGCCAACCCGCTCACATCCCAAGGCCTCCGACAGGTGCTGCGCTTCGGCAACCTCTGGGTTGGGGCTGCCTGCGGCGCTTTCGCCGCGAGCCTCTGGGGCGACCTCGCGAATCGCTGGTGGAACATCGGGGGCCGCCTGTCTGCGCTCGGTCGCACGAAGGCGTAGCCGCAGTGCGATGGGGGGGGTGAAGCGAAGCGAGGGGGCGAAATCCCCCTTTCTACGTTTCGCAACTCTTTGGGATTTGTGGCGGTACGCCTCCGACGTCCGTGCGTGGTGCAGCGCTTCGGCAACCTCTGGGATGGGGCTGCCTGCGGCGCTTTCGCCGCGAACCTCAGGAACGACCTCGCGAATCGCAGGTGGAACATCGGGGGCCGCATATCAGGAACCTGTCAACGCATATACGCCATTACGCCACAACTACCCTCCACGCCAGCCAGTGAGAGGGCAAGCCACGGCCCAGCCGAAAATCAAACCGAGCACCCGGCCGGTAGGCGAACCCATCCAGCACCGTCGAACGCCGGCATAGTCCAGATAGGAAACGCTCTGAAAACCCATTGCAAGCACACCCGCTGCGCCACGCCCATGTTCGTCCGCAGGGCGATCGATCACTACCTCAAGGGCAAACGGTCCCGCCGCGACGTGACCCGCTTCCTCGAAACCCACCCCGACCTCGACCGGCTCGCCGAACGGATCGCCGACGAGATACGCGAAGGCCGATACCGCGACACCAGGATCACGTACTTCAACCGCGTCGAACCGATCAGCGGCAAACACCGCGTCATCGGCCGCGAATCGGTACGCCACCAAATCTACGACCATGTGGCCGTCATGGCCCTCCAGCCGTTGTTCGACGCGAAGGTGGGCCGATGGCAGACCGCCAGCATCCCCAATCGCGGCACCATCGACGCCCGCCGCGCGATCAAACGATGGACACGCGAACGATCCAGCAAATGGTTCGTGAAGCTCGACGTGCGCAAATACTATCCCAGCATCGACCGCCCCACATTGAAGGCGATGCTCACGCGCGACGTCGGCGACCCGATCCTGCTGCGCCTCGTGTTCCACCTCATCGACCGGTACCAAGGCGACAGCGGCCTCAACATCGGCAGCTACCTGAGCCAATGGCTCGCCAACTACTACCTCAGCCACGCCTACCACTGGGTCGAATCGCCGGCCATGACCATCGAACGCACCAGCCGGCGCACCGGCGAGATCACCCGCCGCCGGCTCATCACGCACCAACTGTGGTACATGGACGACCTGCTGCTCATCGGCACCTCCAAACGAGATTTGAAGATCGCCGCCCGCCGCATCGTCCGCTACCTGAAGGACGCGCTCAAACTCGACGTGCACGAGGAATGGAACTGCAAACGCCTCGACCTCGAACCCATCGACATGGTCGGCTACACGTTCCGACCCCACGGCCGCGTCAACATCCGCAGCGGCGTGTTCCTCCGCGCCCGCCGCACCTTCAACCGCGCCAGACGCCGGCCCATGACCGAACAGCTCGCGCGACGCTGCTGCTCCTACTACGGATACCTGCGCAACAGCGACAGCATCCGATACCGGCGACGCCACCGCATCGACCACACCATGCGCCGCGCAACCCGGTATTTATCCACCCAACACAGGAAGGAAAACCCATGCTCCAGACCGTATCCAGCCTCGAACCCCTCGAAGAGGTCAGCTACTACCCGCGCGGCGACGGCCTCGCGGACATCCGCATCCGCCGCAACATCACCACCGTCATGCACGGGGACGGCGAAACCGCATGGACGGAATACACCGCCGACGAAGCCTACACGATCCGCGACCTGACCGAACAGGAAGCCATCGAACAGGCCGACAGCATCTGGCTCGACTGCGTGCAGGCATCCAAATCGGACAGTCAGCGCCTCGCCGGCTTGGAGGCGTCCAGCCTCGATCAGGACGAGGCATTGGCCGAAATCTACCAGCTGCTGTCAGGGGGTGAAGCATGAGCAAAGCCATGATCCGCGTCTACGCCCGTCTCGTCATCGCCGGCCGCAAGACCATCGACGACGTGCCCGAAGCGGGCCGCGAAGCCGTACGGGCATACATCGCCGGCCTCGACGAGGGGAGCGGAGAGTGAACCCCATAGCCCAGCAGCTCACCGTCTGGGCCGCCACCGGCATCATCACCGCCCTGGGCGGATACATGCTCGGCTGGTGGCGCGGCTACCGACGCAAATCCGACGCCATGCAGACCGGCGTGCGCGTGCTCCTGCTGTGCAAGCTCGAACAGATGCAGCGCGAAATGGTCGCCAACGACGGCATCGCCGACAACACCGCCAAACGGACCGCGCAGCTCGTCTACGACAGCTACCACAGCCTCGGCGGCAACGGGCACGGCACCCAAGTCAACCAGGACATACAGGACGCGCCGATAGCCCCCAAGAAGGTTTAGCCCTCGCCGGACATCCCGGCGGAGGCTGTTTCATATGCCCACCCAACACAGGAAGGAAAACGAATGGGCAAAATCAAGAACAAAAGCAAGCCGCTACAGGCCCTCATCGCGGCACTGTTCGCCGTGCTGCTCGCGTGCACGCCGGCGATCGCGATGGCCGACATGGTCGGCATCGACGTGTCCGGCTGGCAGGACGCTAACGTGACCTGCACCGCCAGCTACGACTTCGCCGTAGTCAAGGTGTCCCAGGGCGTAGGCTTCGAGAACTCCAGTTGGCGCACGCAGGCCAAGTGCGTGACAGACCGGGGCAAGAGCCTCGGCCTGTACCACTACGCCGGCGGCAACAACGCCGAGGCCGAGGCCGACTACTTCGTCGGCCGGGCGAGGGACTACATCGGCAGGGCCGTGCTCGTGCTCGACTGGGAGTCCTATCAGAACGCCCAGTGGGGCAATTCCGACTGGGTTCGCCGGTTCGTCCAGCGCGTCCACACGCTCACCGGCGTATGGCCGATGGTGTACGTGCAGGCCAGCGCGCTGGGCCAGATACCCGGCGACGTGCGCGCCAACTGCGGCCTGTGGGTCGCCCAGTACGCCAGCAACGCGCCCACCGGCTACCAGAGCCGACCGTGGAACTACGCGATCTACGGCGAGGCCATGCGCCAGTACACCTCCAACGGATGGATCAGCGGCTACAACGGGCCGCTCGACCTCAACTACTTCCGAGGCGACGCATCCCAGTGGCAGGCCTACGCCAACCCCGCCGGCGCAGCCAAGCCCGTAACCCCGCCGCCGACCGAGAAGCCGCCGACCCAGACCATCGACCTACAGGCACTCGCGACCGCCACGATCCGTGGCGACTACGGCAACGGCCAGCAGCGCCGCGACGCGCTCGGCGCGAACTACGACAAGGTAATGGCGATAGTCAACCAGCGCCTCGGCTCCGCGACCGTAGCGACGCAGCAGACCACGCAGGCCAACACGACCCGCGTGACCGTCCGCTCTGGTGACACCATGAGCGGCATCGCCTCGCGCACAGGCCTGTGGCCGCTGTCCAGGTGGAGCGTGCCAAGCGGCAACCTCAACCTGATCTATCCCGGTCAGGTCGTCACCTACAACGGCGGCGGCAGCGTCGCCACCGGCAGCAACGCCCCACCGGCCACCCGCACCGTGACCGTGCGCAGCGGCGACACCCTCAGCGGCATCGCCGCCCGCCTCGGCATCGGCTACACGCAGCTCACCGGCTATCGCAGCGGCAACCCCAACGTGATCTACCCCGGCGAAGTGCTGCACTACTGAACTACTGAGAACCCGAACCCAACCTGGGAATCCTGCACCTTGGCCGGGCGGGGTTCCTAGGTTCCAAATCACAGAATCGAGGACAATATGACCGACGAAAACACCGACCCCCAGACCGCCGGCACGGAGCCGACCGTGCCCGATTGGCTGCTGCCGAACCGAGCCTATGACGTGCTCAAATGGGTCGCGCTGATCGTGCTGCCGGCCATCGGCGTGCTCGTGCAGACCCTCGGCCCCGTATGGGGCTGGACGTGGGCCGATCCGGCCGCGACGACCATCAACGCCGTCGCCCTGACCATCGGCGTCGTCATCGGCGCAAGCACCCTCAAGGCCCGCGCATCCAAGGCCTGACATAACAAAGCCCCCGAACCTACCGCACTCACGGTATGGCTCGGGGGCTTTTCGTCGTTTAAGGGCTAGGCGTGGATCGTTTCGCGGCGTCGCGTGGTGCGCAGGCGGTCGGCGATCCATGTGTTGACGACGGCGTTGCGGCTGATCGCCAGATCGGCGGCCTCCTCGTCCAGTTCGCCGACCATCCATGCGGGCATCGTGAGCGTGATGCGCTTCTCCAGCGGGGGGTGATGTTCGACCACGGGATTGCTCATGTCCACGTAGTCGAGGATGTCGTCGCCGTTGTCGAACATCTCCTCAAGCTGGTCGCTGGTGATCGCCTTGGCGTCGGGCTTAGTCTTGGCTGTCATAGTATGCCTCCTCGTTCTTGCGTGATCTGCGCACGGATATGATGCGGATGCGTTTGCCGCGCTTGGTGGTGATCGCCGTCCAATGCTTGCCGTCGATCATGCCGAGCACGATGTAGCGCACGTCGTCGTTGCCGGGATTGGGAGCGGTCAGCGTCACCGTCTTTGAGTTGTCCCACATGCGCTGGGCCGCCTCGAAGTCGATGCCATGCTTGGCGAGGTTCTTCGCGCTCTTCGCCGGATCGTATTCAAACTCCATCAAACCTCCTAATACGTCTATTATACATCAATATGACATCAATACAACATCATGCGGCGAGGCGCGTGGCTTCCACTGCGGCGCGCAGGCGGTCGTCGGGCATGGCGATGTACCGCTGCGTGGTCTCGACCGAGGCGTGGCCTAGGAGCTTAGAGACGAGCAGCAGGTCTCGTGTGGCGGCGTAGGTCGTTGTCGCGTACCTGTGGCGCAGGCTGTGCGCCGTCCATCCGTCGCCCAAGAGGTCGCTCAGGTGTCGGCCGACGTAGGATGATTCGACGTGGCCGCTCCATCGGCCGGGGAACAGATAGCCGTTGGCGGATCGGATCAGCAGGGCGAGGTCGTCGCCGATGGGCACGATGCGCTGCTTGTCGCCCTTGCCCACGACCACGAGGCTCCAGCCCACGAGGTCGCGCATCACATCGCGGCTGTGCACCTTCGCGATCTCGAAGCGCCTCAAACCGCATTCGGCGCCGAGGCGCAGCATGAGCCGTTCGCCGTCCGCGGCCTTGCGCAGCGCGGCGAGTATCACCACGTCCGGGCATGGGCGGGGATGCGGCTCGGGACGCTTGACGGTGGGCAGGAACTCGCTCGGATCGGCCTCGCTGCGGCCGGACGCTTTGAGCCATCGGAAATAGCTGACGCAGGCGTTCTTCGCGCCCTTGCGTGTCTCCGGTTTCCAGTCCTGCGCGGCGAAGTGGGCGAGCAGGTCGTCGCCTTCCACGTCCCTAGGATCGCTCTCAAGCGCCCTCGACAATGCGGACATCTGGCATCGGCGGGTGCTGATCGTGTTGGGGGAGTAGCCCGCCGCCTTGAGGGAGTCGAGCCATAGGTTGATTGATTCTGCCCAGAGCGGGCTTGGATGTTGTTTTTTCACAGGACATCATCGCCCCGATCGGATATGCGGCCCCGTAGGGCACGACGGCGGATAAACGAAAGGCCGCCACGAATAATCGTGACGGCCTCGCCCGCAGTAGCGGGGACAGGATTTGAACCTGTGACCTCTGGGTTATGAGCCCAGCGAGCTACCGAGCTGCTCCACCCCGCGTCGGCTTGTCTTTAAGACAGCTCTATTAACTTTACGATTACTTCCAAATATGTCAAATCGGCGTGTCGCATCAGTCCGGCCATGCAAAACCGCGTTGCAAATAGCGCGTTATTCATTTTTCCTATAACGGTTTCGGCTGATCGTGGGGGCAGGGAAGTGCGCCATATCCGAGCCCGCACCATAATAGAAGCATGCCTATCAAGATCCCCAGCGGCCTTCCGGCCAGAGACATTCTCGACTCCGAGCGTATTTTCGCGCTTGAAAAGCCTGAAGCGGAGCGCCAGCGCGTGCGTCCGCTCAAGCTGGTGATCTTAAATCTCATGCCGAAGAAAATCGAGACGGAAACGCAGCTGCTGCGTTTGATCTCGAAAAGTCCGCTGCAGGTGGAGATCGATTTCATGAAGACCTCCACGCACGAGGGTACGCATGTGAGCGCCGACCATCTGGTGAAGTTCTATGAGACCATTGAGGCGTTCCAAGACAACTATTACGACGGCTTCGTGGTGACGGGTGCCCCTGTTGAGCATCTTGATTTCGAACAGGTCGATTATTGGGATGAGTTCAAGCAGATTCTTGACTGGGCTTCCGCGCATGTGTTCTCCACTATGTATTTGTGCTGGGGTGCGATGGGTGCGCTCAATTATCGCTATAACGTGCGTAAAGAGAATTTGCCAGAGAAGATTTTTGGCGTGTTTCCGCAGTATTTGCAGGATGAATACTGCTTTTTGACGAACGGCTTCGATGAGATTTGCCTGCAGCCGCATTCTCGCCTTGCGGGGGTGGACGAGGGTGATATCGCGCGCAATCCGGAGTTGCAGGTGCTCACGTGGGGTCCGAAGTCCGGTCCTGGGCTGATCGCCACCCGTGATTTTTCGGAAGTGTTCGCGCTTGGCCATTGGGAGTACGGCAAGTACACCTTGGCCGAGGAGTATGAGCGTGATATGAAGAAGGGCATGACGAATGTGCCGTTCCCCGAAAACTATTTCCCGCATGATGATCCGCAGTTGGAGCCGGTGTTCGCGTGGCGCGCCCATGCCAATCTCCTGTGGCGCAATTGGCTGAATTGGGTGTATCAGACCACGCCATACGATTTGAGCGAGGTTCCGCAGCTTCGTGCGCAGAAGCGTCTTGGCACGGATCGTTCGATTCGTCATCAGCCGGGTTCGCCGCGTGTCGACGCGTTTGCGCCGTTCGTACGTGACGGTTATGGCGTGATTCGCGATTGATTTGTGGATTGATCCGCATATTGATGTGATTGACGTGCGGCCGTGATTGGCGCGTGACTTTACGGCTGTTTACTGGTGGGGGCTTGCGTATGCGGCCCCTCTTTCTTTATATGCAGCACCTGTGTTATATGTGATATACTTGGTGAAACGTTTTATCAATATGCTGTTTTCGTAAAACAAACTATTGGTTGCGTCGGCTATCCGACGATTCACAAAGCTGTGTCTAGTTAGTACAGCTTGCTGCGAAACGCCGGGAAAACCAAATGGGAGTATGGAAAAGCCCAAGTGTGTGGATGTTGTCTAGACACGGGCTAATAATCCTATCCAGCCATTCGGAGTCGAATGCGTCGCACGGGACTCCGTTCGCGTCGACGCGCACTTCGAAGTACGCTTTGGTTAAGTAACCAGAACGTCACATTCGACTCGGTTGTTGGGTTAAACTAACAGCTGACACAAGAGCAGGAGGCGTGAATGATTGGTGCATTGGGAAAGGGCATGCTGACCATCGCTGATGGTCCCGAAATGCCCAGTGTCGATGACTTCCTTCCCGATCCGTTCGTTTTTCAGGGCACGCCGTTCGCCATCAACCGCATCATCCTCGTTCGCATCCTTGCGACCGTCATCATGTTGCTGGTTCTCGGAATTACGGCAAGCCGTGCAAAGCTCATCCCCAGCCGTTGGCAGGGAGCAGTCGAATGGTTGATCGAATTCGTCCGTGACAACATCGTCTATCAGGTGATGGGCGAGCTGCGCGGCAAGCGTTATGTGCCGATGATCACCACCGTGTTCTGCACGTTGTTGGTCTTCAATCTGTGTGGCATCATCCCAGGCTTCAATATCGCGGCAAGCGCAACCATTACGCTGCCGCTGGTATTCGCCATGTGGTGCTTCTGCCAATACTGGATTGCAGGCATTCGTGAAAAGGGCCTCGGCCACTTCCTGAGGGATGAGATCTTCCCGAAGGGTGTTCCGGCCCCGATCTACATTCTGCTGTCCCCGATTCAGCTGCTTGAGCTGCTGATTATCCGTCCGTTCTCGTTGACGATCCGACTGTTCGCCAACATGGTTTCGGGCCACTTGATTCTTGCGCTGTGCCTTTCGGCCACGCAGTACTTCCTCATTGATGTGGTGAACAAGGTGTTCATGCCATTCGGCGTCGTCACCTTCGCGGCTGGCATGTTCATGTTCCTGTTCGAAGCGCTGGTCGCTTGCCTGCAGGCTTACATCTTCGCCATCCTGACCACCGCATACATCAATATGAGCTATCCGGAGATCGACTGACCGCCGGCTTTTTAATTGTTGCTTCTTGTCAAGCAATAACCAGAAAGGAAACAATCATGGATATCGTTACC
>OFMX01001139.1_pt1 | contig 21776 bp, 18 predicted proteins | sample 1541901 | NCBI WGS metagenome assembly OFMX01 (sample SAMN04209222, study PRJEB22552) | human gut metagenome | biome: gut; material: feces | host: Homo sapiens | place: USA: Oklahoma | reverse complement strand
TCGCCAACATCGCCTCGCTTCATCCGCCACAGGCGGCGCTTCGGTGATGTTGCCCGCTCCTCTAAGAAAGCTTTCAAACACTGCGGCGCGGCTATTGAAAGCTTGATTACAAAAAATTATTTGAGTCACTTGCTTTTACCTTGCTATGGCTCAAGTGATAGATAAATCCTAATTTGTCACATGTATCGCAAACACAAAATCCTACCCATGAAAACCGGGCAGGATTTAATGCTTTTATTACACTGTCGGGGCAGTAATTTTATTTATCTGTTTGCCTCGTCGACAAACACGCGGAACAGCGGCAGGCATGAGGAGAAGAATTTTTTATACGCCTCGCAATAGTCGCGGTCGGCTCTGCTTCGCTTGCATCCGCCGCCGCGGCAGAGGGGATAATATCTGCACGCCTTGCACTTCGGATCGACCGGCAGGCTCTCGCGGATAAAATCGGCGGCTTTCTTTGAATTCGCCATCGCTTCAAGCTCATCTGAATTTATGTTGCCGAGCAGCCATTCGTCAAGGCAATAGAAGTCGCACGGATAGACATTGCCGTTGCCCTCGACCACAAATTGGTGCATGCAGTGTCCGCAGACTCCGCACTGCTCGGGCTGTCTGCCGACATACATCTGAACCCAGTTGTCAAACTGGCGGATGCTCATATATTCGCCGCGGACGTAATCTTTGACATAGGCGTTGAACAGATGTATCAGAAAATACGCATACTGTTCGTTAGTCATATATAATTCGCTCTCGCTCTTGTCACCGAACGGGCGCAGGCACGGGATGAACTGGAGATATTTAAATCCCTTGCGTTTGAAGAACGAATATATCCTGTCGATATTCTCGGCGGCGTAACCAGTGAGCACGGTTAAGATATTGAAATCGACCTCGTGCATGGTCAGCATCTGGGCGGCGTTGAGAATTTTATAGAATCTGTTTGTGCCGTTGGCATCGACTCTGAAGCGGTTCGCTTCCATATCGCCGTCAAGGCTCAGACCCACGAGGAAATGTTCATCGTGAAAGAATCGCGCCCACTGCTCATCTATTAATAAGCCGTTGGTCTGTATACTGAAAAATATGCGGCTGCCGCGCAGGTTATATTTTTTGACCCGCTCGGCAAAATCTTTGAAATAGTCTATCCCGGCAAGCAGCGGCTCTCCGCCCTGAAATGCAAAAGCTACACTGTCCCCTTTCGCGAAGCTGAGCGCGCTTTTTATGAGCCTGTCAGAAGTTTCGGCGGACATAATGCCGAGGTTATGCTCTTCTCTTATCTGTGAAACATCGTGATAAAAGCAATATTCGCACCGCAGATTGCAAAGGCTCGACGCGGGCTTTATCATTATTGAAAGTTCAGGCAAAATTTCACCCCCGGATATTCCGACCGCCGAGCGGACTGTTCACCCGTTCGGCGGCGTTTTATCTGTTATTTTTTCTCTATGATTCCGCGGCGGTTCTCCTTGAAATCATTCATTATTTCGTCGAGCTTCTCAAGCATCTCGTCGGCAATTGTCGGATATGCCGGGGTGCGGTTGTAGTTCTCGCCTGCATCGTCGGTCAGAATATGCAGCCAATTCTTGCGGAACTTATCAAAGAACGCGGAGTTGTCGTTCTGTATATTCTTGAAATACTTGAACACGACATACTCATTATTCTTGAGAACATCGAAATCATAATCCTTATACTCATCGCGCGCAAGGATATCGGCAGTCGGTATAGCATACTGGATAGCCTTGAGCTTTTCGCGCTTCATGTGGAGTATCGGGGTTTCGGCAGTGTGTATAACTTTGTTCTGAGTGAAAACGGGAACCATCGAAACGCCGTCTATAACGCGGTCTGCGGGGAGATAGTTCTTCTCCGTTCCGCCGTTTCCGGTGACGCCGCACATCTCAACGAGAGTCGGGAACAGATCGACGAGCGTTGCGGACTCATCATAAGTCGAACCCGCCTTGAACAGACCGCCGTTGTTGCCCCAGCGAATCATAAACGGTACTTTCTGGCCGCCCTCATATGCAAGATACTTGCCGCCGCGAAGGTCGCCCGTCGAGCCCTGAAGCGCGGGACCGTTGTCGCTGGTGAACACTATTATTGTGTCGTCCATGACGCCGAGCTCTTCGAGAGTATCAAAGAGCTTGCCGAGATAATAGTCAAACTCGGTCACGCAGTCAACATATGTGCCCATGCCGGATTTGCCCTTGAACTCATCGCCGACATACACGGGCGCGTGCGGCCACGGAGTTGCATAGAACGCGAAGAACGGCTCGTCGCCCTCCTTGACCTGCTCGGTTATCCAACTGTTTATCTCTTCGTATATCCACTTTGTGGCGTTGCTCTGGTCTTTGAGCTCGTCTGTGCCGCGGGCTATTTCATATTCGCCGTTCTCTTCACGGACATGGTAGAACGGATTCATATCGTTGACATAGTGGCTACCGTAGAAATAATCGAAGCCCTGATTGGTCGGCAGATACTCGCCGTAATCGCCGAGATGCCACTTGCCGAAGCAACCGGTTGCGTAGCCCGCTCCCTTGAGAGCCTCCGCTATGGTTATCTCGTCGCCGAGCATACCGTCGGCATTGCCGCCCATCTCGATGGAGTTAAATATACGGGTCGAGGCGAAGGGCGAGAAGGTGTCAACAGTCGGATATATGACATTGTCGGCATATCCGCGATAGGGATAGCGCCCGGTGAGCGCGGCAAAACGCGCAGGAGAGCAGACGGAATAGCTCGAATAGAAATTCGTGAACTGCGCGCCCTCTTCGCCGATGCGGTCGATGTTCGGGGTATCATATATCGCGCCGTTTGCGGAGATATCGCCGTAGCCGAGATCGTCCATGAGAATAAACAGGACATTGGGCGAATTCTCTTTTGTTTTATTTTTGTCTATCCCCTTGAGGTAGTCGTCCTGACCGTCCCAAAGGCGCTCGGTGTTGGGCTTCGAGCGCAGGTTCATGGTCAGCACGAACGCAACGGTCGTGAACACGAGCAGCACACTGAGAACACGCGAGAGTACTTTTTGAAGAGTAACTTTTTTATCGATTTTCACAACGCAGAGAATAACGCCGACTATAACGGCTATACTCGGCAGGGCGAGCAGGAGATTGCCGAGCAGGCGGGTGAAGAAATTACCCTCGCCTGTAAGCCAGGGATGCTCCGCGCTCGAAAATCCCGCAAGACCGGAAGTGAACGCGCCGAAGCCCGCATCCGCGCCGAAAATTATGTAATAAGTGATAACGCCGAACAGCGCGGCGCAGTAGCCGATAAGAAAGCCGAGATAAAGTCGACGCTTGAAAAACATACCGATAACTATAAGCGCGGACACAATGCAGCAAAATCCCACACAGATGACCGCTGTCATATTGAGCCTCGTTATCCACATCGCGAGCATGAGTGCGGTACCGATAACGCTGACGATTATCGGGAACACTTTCTTTCCGGAATCAAATTCTATCTTTTTCTTCAAATCATGACCTCCTAAGCCAATACGCATTTATTTTCTACTTATCGCTTTCTGTTCTGTTTCTAATCTTCTCCCGCTCTTGACAGCAGTCTTGAGATGTTATTAGTCTTGAGATGTTATTCTTAAACATTTGTCAAATGCAAAATCTCAACCAATTTTATGTCCACACTATATGTATCGGGATTTTTCTCTTTATATTTTAAGATAATCGCCTTCCACAATTCCTTATAGTCGTCATACGAGTTGCCCAATGGAATAAGCAGTTCTTTCTTTGTTGTGTAAACATTCATTGAACTGAGAGAACGAATTTTTTTATTTCCGCGAAGTACTATTGCTGCAATATCGCTGTAATCAACCTGTCCTTTTGCTCCGTCGACAGAATATGTAAAGTACTCGTCGTGCAGTTCAACAAAATTGTGCCTGCTCTTTACAGACAATATAATTACATATACGGCAGGGCACACCATTGATATACCAAAAAGCATTGCCGCTCCGAGTACAGAACCATTTCTGGAACATACAAATATGAGATAAAATGCCAACACGCACCACAGCACCGAGAACGATATTGCAATAACAATGTTTTTTGTGCTGTATTTATATTTTTTCAAGCCATCACCTCTCTTGAAAAATTCACTAATACGGATTATATCATTAATTGCGGGATTTGTCACCATTTTTAAAATTAAAAAGGGGCTGTCGCATTCAGATGCAGAAAGCGTTTTTTGACCCGAAGCTGTATAAGTATACTGCGAGTGGGCAAAAAAGCGCTTAAAAGAGCAATAATAAAAGGTCATACTCCGCATTATAATCATACGAAATATGACCTGTATCTTTTGCTCTTTGGTCTGCGCTGAATGCGGCAGACCCTAAATTACGCTCTGTTGTTTCTTTTTATTGCCTCAATAGCTCCCTTTTCGAGTCGCGAGACCTGCGCCTGCGAAATGCCTATCTCCCCTGCCACTTCCATCTGAGTCTTGCCTTTTAAAAAGCGCAGATAAAGTATTTTCTTCTCCCGCTCCGGCAGATTTTCGACTGACTCGCGAAAGATTATCTCATCGAGCCAGCTCCCGTCATCGCCGCTGTCGCCGAGCTGATCCATGACATATATCGTGTCGCCGCCGTCCGAGAACACGGGCTCATAGAGCGATACGGGCTCGACAATCGCTTCGAGGGCTAAAACTATCTCCTCTTTTTTCATGTTCATCGCTTTTGCTATCTCTTCTACCGTCGGGTCGCGCCCGAGCTTTGCGACAAGCTTCTCTTTCTCCTGCATCGCGTGATAGGCTACATCTCTTATTGATCGACTGACACGCATCGCGTTGTTGTCGCGCAGATAGCGGCGTATTTCGCCGATTATCATGGGAACGGCATAGGTCGAAAAGCGGACATTCTGATTTATATCAAAGTTATCTATAGCTTTTATAAGCCCGATGCACCCGACCTGAAAGAGATCGTCGGGGTTCTCTCCCCTGTTTGTAAACCGCTGGACAACGCTCAGAACAAGGCGCAAATTTCCGTTTATAAGCTCGTCCCGCGCCGACTTGTCCCCCGAATGCATACGGCGCAGAAGCTCCGTCTTTTCTTTCTCTTTGAGCACCTTCAGCTTCGATGTATTCACTCCGCAGATCTCGACCCTGTTGTACTGCATTCCGCCGCCTCCCACTTTGCTCCGCTATAAAAAATTATTCCCATATAGCGCGCTCTTAATACCGCGGAGAAAAATTTTTGAACTGAGATTGACACGGCGGCGGCGGGCGTGTTACCATTTATCCGGAATAAAAAATATTGAAGGAGGCGCACTATGCGGTTCGGAACCTGTGTTGGATTTGACAAGCTCGAATCTGCCGCGAAGCTCGGATATGACTATCTTGAGAGCAACCTGGGGCACATAAAAAGTCTCGGCGAGCAGGAACTAAAAAATACAAAAGCAATGCTCGACGTCTACGGTGCAAGTCTTGAGGCAGCGAACTGCTTTTTCCCCGGGGAGATACACCTCGCCGGAGAGGATGCGGACATTGAAATTATAAGAGACTACACGCGCCGCGCGTTTGACAACGCAGTGTTTCTCGGAATCAAAACCTGCGTGCTCGGAAGCGGGCGTTCGCGCAGCGTGCCGGAGGGATTCGACAGAGAAAATGGTCTCGAACAGATACACTCGGCTCTGCGAGTCATAGACGACGAAGCGGGCGAACACGGAATAAGAGTTGCAATTGAGCCGCTGAACAGGCTTGAAACAAATGTGTTTACGACAGTCCGCGAGAGTGTTGACATCTGCCGCGCTCTGGGGCTCAAAAACATATTTGTCCTCGCCGACATATATCATATGGTCATGGAAAATGAGGACTTCGGTGCGCTTCGGTATACGGGAGACAAATTGATACATATACACTTCTCGAACCCGACCGCAAAAGATTCGCCGAACGGCGGAAAAATGAAGCGCATCTTCCCCGCAGAAGGCGACGGATACAATTACGCGCCGTTCGCAGAAGCCGTAAAGGAAGCCGGATACGACGGAAGAATGAGCATTGAAGCCAACTGCATAAACTTTGAAGCCGAAGCGGCAGAGGGGCTTAAAATGATGAAGAAGCTTTTTGAGTGAGGATAAAATGAGACACGAATATAGCAATCTTAAAATTTTCGCGCAGGGCGGCGACGCAATCAAAGCCGCAGAGATGCTGCGCGGAGAAATAGAATCGAGAACGGGAGCTATGCCGCAAATGACCGACTCTGAAAAAGCGGACATATCTCTTATCGCCGACCCGAACGGTCTGCGCGACGGATATAAAATAGAGCAGAGCGGCAGCCGCCTTGTTTTCAGGGCGCGGGGCATACGCGGACTGATATTCGCCATCGGCATGTTCCTGAGAAAAATCGAAGTTTCGGGCGAAAAGATCACGCTCATACAGGATATCGGCGGAGAATACAAGCCCGACAAGCGCATAAGGGGGCACCAGCTCGGCTACCGCACAACGCCAAACAGCTACGACGCATGGGATTTGGAGGACTACCGCAGATATTATCTCGACCTGATGTTCTTCGGCTGCAATACGGTTGAGCACATCCCATATGACGGGCTCGGAGCGCAGCAGAACAGGCTGATGAAATACGACCCGCAGGACTTTCTCGTTGAAGCTTCAAGAATCGCGGACGAATACGACCTCGATGTATCGCTCTGGTACCCGAACGACCGCGAGAGCCTTGAGGACGCCGAAAAACGGCGCAGGCGCGTCTTCGAGCGCACGCCGAGGATAAACGTAATGTTCCCGCCCGGAGGCGACCCCGGCGACTACGATACGGACGAATTTATAAGCCGCTGTCGCGATTTTTCGCGCCTGCTCAAGGAATATCACCCAAACGCCGAGATGTGGCCGTCCGCACAGCAGCCGCACTCGATACCGAACTGGGGCGAAAAGCTCATAAGCGAGCTGAAAAAGCTGCCCGACGAGATTGACGGCATTATAACAGGTCCGAACCATGCGTTTGAGATGGATGAGCTGCGCCGCAGAGTGCCCGCAAAATATCCGATAAGATTTTATCCGGACATAACGCACAATGTGCGCTGCGAATATCCGGTTCACTTCGACCGCGACGACTGGCACTATGCACTCGCCGCGGGACTCAGCCGCGAATGCACGAATCCCCGCCCCTGCGAATACAGGGAGATTCACCGCCTCACGCGCAGATATGTTGTCGGCAGTGTTTCATATTCCGAGGGCATAACGGACGATGTCAACAAATGCGTCTGGAGCGACATGGACTTCTTCCCCGATGTCGATGTCCGCGACTCGCTTGAGGACTATTCGCGCCTGTATTTCCCCTCTCTGCCGGCAAGCGAGGTTGCAGACAGGATACTCGGGCTTGAGCTAAATTGGCAGACAGATCCGGCGGAGAATCCCGGCATTGACGACAATCTCAGAGGTTGGGAGTCGCTCGCCGAAAGATATCCCGATGCCGTGAAGCTCTGGCGATTCAACCAGTGTCTGTTCCGCGCAAAGTGCGACGCATATTTAAGACACAAGCGGATAATCGAACTGCGAGCGATAAAAGAAGCGAAACGCGAGATTCTCTCCGGCAGGCTCGCGAGCGCAAAGGATATACTCAAAAATGCCGAGGACGGGCGCGAAAAATCACTTCGCGCGGACATAGAGCGCATTGCGGGAGAGCTTTTTGAGCAGATAGGCTTGCAGACGGATGTTGAGCGCTACTGCGCCAACAGCTGGGAGCGCGGCGCAGTGCTTGAGACAATCGACCTGCCGAACACCGACCGCGCATGGCTTATGGGTCGGCTCGAAAAGGCTGAATCGATGCCCGATGACGAGGCTAAAAAATACATGATTCGCAGCGTCAGGCGCAACGAAATCGAGAGCGACGAATATTATTTCTCGGTCGCGGAGCACGGCTTAGGAGTGCTCGGGTGCGAGCAAGTTGTCGGCCCCGAGGGCATATACATGAACTTCCAGGGTGACCGCCCCGATGTCAACAACGGCAGTCTCCCGACCTGCCTTTTCAAAGTCTACGACAATCAGTCGTTCAGGTGCAAGCTGGGCGGATTCAGATATGACACCGACTACGAGCTGAAAGTCACCTATCATCAGAAAAAAGATGAGAGCATCAACGACCTGACGATAAAAGCCAACGGAACGATTGTATACAAAGGCGGTCAGTTCGGCGAAGAGGACGAAGAATTCAACCGCGAGATGCTCCCCGACGGCTTTGTTTGCGCAGTATATCAGCTGCCGAAAGATGTGTTCGTCAACGGGTGCGTTGAAATCGAGATATTCGAGGAGCACGCAGGAGTTATGATAAGCGAGCTGCGAATAGTTAAGAAAAAATAAAGATATGCACTGTGGAAAACCGCAGTGCATATTTTTTACAGTCCCGACGGATTGAATTGGCAGAGCAAATATGCTATTATACATATGTATAACAAACGGAGGTCTCAAATGGAAGCTGTTGCAACTCCCCTCGCTGGAAAGCCGCTTTTCAGCAACAAAGCACTCAAAAAATTGATATTCCCGCTTGTCATCGAGCAATTTCTCGCGATATCCGTCGGTTTCTGCGACACGGTTATGATATCCGGTCTCGGCGACGAGGCTATTTCGGGCGTTTCGCTCGTTGACATGATAATGACGCTGATGATAAACGTCTTTGCCGCGCTCGCTACGGGCGGCGCTGTTGTTGCGGCGCAGTTCATCGGCGCAAAAAGAGCAAAAGACGCGCGCAACAGCGCATCTCAGCTGATATTTATCGCGTTTATAATCTCGATTGTACTCATGGCACTGACCCTTGTTTTCAAGGCTCAGCTGCTCAGGCTCTTTTTCAGCACGCTTGAAGAGGGTGTTATGCAGTCCGCGTTGACATATTTCTGGATATCCGCGCTGTCGTTCCCGTTCCTCGCTATATATAACTGCTGCGCAGCGCTTTTCCGCGCCATGGGCAACTCGAAAATATCGATGTTAGCCTCGCTCATCACCACAATTATGAACATAATCGGCAACGCCATTCTCATATACGGAGTCAAATGGGGTGTTGCTGGCGCGGCGATATCCTCGACTATTTCGCGTTTTGCGGCGATGCTCCTCCTGCTCATCCTCCTGCACAAGAGAGATCGTCCGATTTATATCTCGATTAAAGATAAATTCAGGCCGAATTTCGGGCTTATAAAAAAGATACTCTCTATAGGAATACCCAGCAGCATCGAGAGTAGCCTGTTTCACCTCGGGCGCATACTTGTAGTCAGCATCATAACCTCGTTCGGAACGGTTCAGATAGCGGCTAACGCAGTCGCAAATAACCTCGACGGAATCGGATGCATACCCGGCCAGGCGATGGGGCTTGCGGTGATAACGGTCATAGGCCAGTGCGTCGGCCTCGGCAGCGAAGAGCAGATAAGACTGCACACGAAGAAGCTGATGAAGCTGACCTATCTTATGTCGGCGATATGGAACGCAATAATCCTCGCTACCCTGCCGCTGACGCTCAAGATGTACAACATCTCGCCCGATGCATATTCGCTCGCGCTCAAGCTCATCATCATTCACAACGGCTGTGCGATATTTATCTGGCCCGCATCGTTCACGATGCCGAATGTTCTCAAGGCAGCGAACGATGTCAAATTCACGATGTGCATCGCGCTGTTTTCAATGTTCACTTTCCGACTGCTTCTGAGCTACATAATCGGACTCAAGCTCGGCATGGGCGCTATCGGCGTCTGGATAGCGATGATAGTTGACTGGGTGTTCCGCGCGGTTGCGTTCTGCCTGCGCTACAGAGGCAAGCGCTGGCTGAGCTACAGCATCTACAAAAAAGACAAGAAACCGGCAAAAGCAGAATAAATTTGACCCCGCAGTTGTGTTTACTGCGGGGTCGGATTATATCACGGCATAAAAACGAGGCAGTCTTTCGACTGCCTCACTTTTTGTTTAATTATTTATTGCCGGTCATCTTTGCAATTTCTTCAGCGTAGTTCTCTTCTTTCTTCTCGATGCCCTCGCCCTTTGCGTAGCGGATGAAGCCGGTAGCCTTTATCGAAGCGCCGAGCTTCTTAGCAACATCTGCAATGTAGCCTGCGACATCGCCGTCATAGAGATCCGAACGAACGAATGCCTGCTCAAGAAGGCAAACTTCCTTGAGCTGCTTCTTCATACGGCCGTCGACTGCACCTGCAAAGATCTTGTTTGCAACGATATCAGCCTTGCTTGCCATTGCAAGCTCGACAAGAGTCTCAACTGCCTTATCGGAAAGGAAGTTGAAGAGGAACTTGTTGTTCTTCTGCTCCTCATAAGCTGCAAGATCCTCATCGCTGAAGAGCTTATCGTTGACAGCCTTATCGAAGAGATTCTTAAGAATCGGCTTCGGAAGAGACTCGGGCTTGTTGAGCGAGCTGTCGATAGTGATCGACTTCATCTTTGCAAGCTCATCGTCGGAGATGCAATCCTTGCTGAGATACTCGGGGCTCATAGCTGCAATCTGCATTGCAACGTTTCTGCCCATCTCCTTAAACTCTGCCTTATCGGCAGCGTCTGTATCAAAGCTGACAAGAACGCCTACCGAGCCGCCGCCGTGGATATAGGAAGCAACAGTGCCCTCAACTCTTACAAAGCGGCGAACCTTCATGTTCTCACGGATTACGAGGAAGAGCTCCTGAACAGCGTCGGAGACAGTCTCATCGCTGCCCGAAAGGGTCATAGCAAGGAGAGCGTCAACATCTGCCGGATTCTTTTCCGCAACAGTGACAGCAATCTTATTTGCAAGCTCAACAAACTTCTCGTTCTTTGCAACGAAGTCTGTCTCGCAGTTGACTTCTACCATAGAAGCAACCTTATTTGCCTCATCATAATATGCAACAACAACGCCCTCGGCGGCAACGCGGCCTGCCTTCTTGGCGGCGGAAGCAAGACCCTTCTCACGAAGAACATCAACGGCCTTGTCCATATCGCCGTCGGTCTCTGTGAGAGCCTTCTTGCAGTCCATCATACCTGCTCCGGTCTTTTCGCGGAGAGCCTGTACGTCTTTAGCAGTGAAGTTCATTATTTGTCCTCCTCTGTCTCTGCGGCCTCGGCAGCCTCTGCGTCGCCCTGCTCGCCCTGTCTGCCCTCGATGACAGCGTCTGCCATTGCGGCGGAGATAAGACGGACAGCGCGGATAGCGTCGTCGTTGCCGGGGATAACATAGTCTACTTCATCGGGATCGCAGTTTGTGTCGACGATAGCGATGATCGGAATACCGAGCTTATGAGCCTCGAGAACAGCGATCTTCTCCTTGCGGGGATCGACGATGAACATAGCAGCGGGCTGCTTCTTCATCTTGGAAATACCGCCCATGAACTTCTCAAGCTTCTCTATCTCGAGCTGGAGCTTGATAACTTCCTTCTTGGGAAGCATATCGAAAGTTCCGTCAGCCTCCATGGTCTTGAGCTGCTCAAGTCTCTTTATACGGCGCTGAATGGTGTTGAAGTTGGTGAGCATACCGCCGAGCCAACGGGCGTTGACATAAGGCATGCCGCAGCGCTCAGCCTCCTCGCGAATAGAATCCTGAGCCTGCTTCTTTGTGCCGACGAAAAGGATCTCCTTGCCGTCTGCAGCGATATCGCGGACCGCCATATAGGCATCCTCAAGCTTCTTGACCGTCTTCTGAAGGTCGATGATGTAAATACCGTTGCGCTCCGTGAAAATATAGGGAGCCATTTTGGGGTTCCATCTTCTGGTCTGATGACCGAAGTGCACACCTGCTTCAAGCAGCTGCTTCATTGATACTACTGACATTTGTTTTTCCTCCTTTGGTTTTTCCTCCGCGAAACAGGGCGGCCGCAACGGCGAAAATTCACCGCACCGGGCGACTTCCTAAAGCTTCGCGTGCGTAATGCTCGAATATTATATCACAGCAAGATATAAAAATCAAGAGTTTTTTAATCTATTTCAGCTTTTCTCTGCCGGTTCTTTGTGCTCTTCTCTTTTGCCGCCGGAAGTTTTTGCAAGCGCCTTGTTATAGAGCTTATACACTCCGCACTTCCAGCACAGGAGCATACCGACGACTGCGCCGACGACCGCCTGAAGAATCTGATATGGAAGCTTCATAAGGGCGTATTCCGGGGTGCTGTAAATAAACGCTCTGCCGAGGGAGTAACCGACGACCATAATGACCGCGCCTATTGAGACGCCTATTCCGCTCGCGAGCACGGGGTGCTTCTTCAGAACATAGTGCGAGAAAACGGAGATGATAACAGCCTGGAGTCCGTGGGTAACCAATGAGACGAACATCGGGAGCGGATAGAAGAACAGGTCGCCGAGGAACGCGCCGACTCCGCCGACTATGAACGCCGCGACAGGGTCGAGGATTATCGCCGCGGTGCAGATAATTATATCATTGAGATACAGGTGGCCGCCCGGAACGGGAACGCCGAACGAACTCATCGCGACATTGAGCGCCATGAACATTGCCGTTAAGCATATCCACAGCGTGGTTCTTTTCGTGTTGCTTTTCTCTTTCATTTTAAAGTCCTCCTTGCTTTTTTGACAGGAATATTATACAATACCACTGATAATATAAAATAGTCAGAAACGGAGAAAATAATATAACCAGATGAAATACACGGTGGACTTGAACGACCGCCCGGTCTATTTGCAGATTTACAGACAGCTCAGGGCGGATATAGTCGGCGGAGCGTTCGCTTACGGCAGCAAACTGCCGTCAAAGCGGCTGCTCGCGGAAGAGCTCGGGGTGAGCACGATAACGACAGAGCACGCATATGATTTACTCTGCGAAGAGGGATACGCTCAGGCGCGCGAACGAAGCGGATATTTTGTTGTTTTCCGCCGTTCGGACGGCTTTGCGGCGTCCGACAGCAGACCGCCAGAACCGATGCGAGGAAAAAATATCGAACACAGCAAACCCGAATTTTCGGTGTCGCTGCTCAGCAGGACGATGCGCAAAGTTATTGCGGACTGCGGAGAAGAGATACTTGAACGCTCACCGCACTCGGGACGAGTTGAATTACGCGACGCACTGCGGCAATATCTCGCGAGAAACCGCGGCATATCGGTTGACACCGATCAGATAATTGTAGGCTCGGGTGCGGAATATCTCTACGGGCTGATAGTCGACCTGCTCGGCAGGGGCAAAATATATGCCATAGAGTCGCCGTCATATGAAAAAATCGAGCAGGTATACAGGGCGGCGGGGGTCAGATACGAGCTTCTCCCGCTCTCGGACGACGGCATAGACGGCGCAGCACTGAGCGGCAGCAAGGCGGACGTTCTGCACACGACTCCATATCGGAGCTTCCCGACTGGGGTCACTGCGTCCGCTTCGAAGAGATATGAATATATCAGCTGGTCTTCATCGGGCGACAGATTCATTGTGGAGTCGGACTACGACTCAGAATTTTCGGTCTCGCAGAAGCCTGCGGACACGCTTTTTGTGCTCTCCGACCGCGACAATGTAATATATCTCAACACATTTTCAAAAACTATATCGCCCTCGCTGCGTGTAGGATACATGGTTCTGCCGAAAAGGCTCGTTAAGACATTTGAAGAGCGGCTCGGGTTCTATTCCTGCACCGTGCCGACCTTCGAGCAATTGGTGCTGACCGAGCTTCTGAACAGCGGCGACTTCGAGCGGCACATAAACAGAGTAAGGCGTGCAAAGCGCAGAGAGCTCAATAAGGCATAAAAAATCGGCGGCAAGGTCAATCCCCTGCCGCCGATTTTTTAATTATTTATTTGTCTTTTATCTTCAGCATTGCGCGCATGGCGTTGAGCACAGCGAGAATGAGAACTCCGACATCGCCGAAGACCGCTATCCACATATCCGCGATACCGAATGCGCTGAGCACGAGGATGATCACTTTGACCGCGAGCGCGATCCAGATATTCTCGTTGACGATGCGCATGGTCTTTCTGGCTATCTTTATCGCCGTCGGGAGCTTTGAAATCTTGTCATCCATGAGGACGATATCCGCCGACTCGATTGCGGCGTCGCTGCCCATCGCGCCCATTGCGATGCCCACATCGGCTCTTGTGAGCACGGGTGCGTCGTTGATGCCGTCGCCGACGAACGCGACCTTGTTGCCCTTGCCGAGCAGCTCTTCAACGCGCTCGACTTTCTGCGACGGAAGCAGTTTTGCATGGACTGCGCTGAGTCCGAGCTGCTTGCCGACCGCTTCGGCGACGCGCTCATTGTCGCCCGTGAGCATAACGGTATTCTTGATTCCGAGTTCCTTGAGCTTCGCTATCGCATCTGCGGAATCGGGCTTTATCTCATCGTTGATAACGATATGTCCGAGATACTGCGCGCCCTCGCTGATATGAATAACAGTGCCTGCCATATGGCACTCATGCCACTTGGCTCCCGCCATGTCCATGAGTTTGCCGTTGCCAACAAAATAAGTCTTGCCGTCGATAACAGCCTCAAGACCCATGCCCGCGTGCTCGGTTATCTTGCCGATGCGGCTCTTGTCTATATGGCCCTTATGCGCCGCTACTATCGACTCGCCGACGGGGTGAGTTGAATAGCTCTCCGCCGCGGCGGCTACATCGAGAAGATGCGCCTCGGTGATATTTTCGGGATGAATGGCGTTGACCGCGAAGGTGCCTTTCGTCAGCGTTCCGGTCTTGTCGAACACGACCGTGTCGATCTTTGAAAGGGTCTCCATATAGTTGGCACCCTTTATAAGTATGCCGTCACGCGAAGCTCCGCCGATGCCGCCGAAGAATGACAGCGGGACGGAAACGACCAGTGCGCACGGGCACGAGACAACGAGGAAGGTAAGCGCGCGCTCGATCCATATGCTCCAAAGGCTCCAGGTGCTCTGAGTGCCCATGAGCATGGAGACAAGCGGAGGTATAATCGCGAGCACAACGGCGCCGATGACGACGCAGGGAGTATACCAGCGCGAGAAGCGGGTGATGAAGTTCTCGGCTCTCGCCTTTTTCTCCGAGGAGTTTTCAACGAGTTCGAGAATCTTCGCGACCGTGCTCTCCTCAAAGCGGCTCTGCGTTCTAACATGGATAACGCCGGAAAGATTTATCGTTCCGCTCGTCACTCTGTCACCGACAGTCTTGTCTGCGGGCAGGCTCTCGCCTGTCAGGGCGGCGGTATTGACCGAGGTCGAGCCGTCAATTATCTCGCCGTCAAGCGGAATCTTTTCGCCGGGCTTGATAACTATAGTCTCGCCGAGTTCAACTTCCTCGGGCGACACGGTTTCCTCTTTTCCGTCGCGCACGACTACGGCATAGTCGGGACGGATATCCATAAGCGCGGATATTGACTTGCGGCTCTTGCCGACCGCGATGCTCTGGAACAGCTCGCCGACCTGATAGAATATCATGACCGCCGAGGCCTCGCGGTAATCGCCTACGCCGAACGCGCCGACAGTGGCGATGGCCATGAGGAAATGCTCATCGAACACCTGACCGTGGGCAATATTGCGTATAGCGTCCCACAGGACATCGTAGCCTATCACAAGATACGGCGCGATATACAGCAGCAGTGCTTTCCAGCCCTCAAAGCCGAATATCTCATCGACTGCCCAGGCAACACCTGTCAGCACGACAGATACGATTATTCTTATCAGTGTTTTCTTCTGCTTTCTCGTCATCGGGGACACCCCTCTTACTTAAGAATTATTGTGCAATCGGGCTCAACTTTCTTTGCGGTCTTGACAACTTTCTTGAGCACATCGTCAAAAGCATCGTCTGCCGCCTCAAGGGTCAGCTTCTGGGTGAAGAAATTGACGCTGACGCTCTCGACTCCGTCAACCTTGGCGATAGCCGCCTCCATCTTCGCCGCGCAGTTCGCGCAATCCAGATCCTCAAGCTTAAAGATCTTCTTCATTGTTCTCGTTCCTTTCTTCAATAAGATGTTCGAAACCTTTGGCTATAATCGTTCTGACATGGTCGTCAGAAAGAAAATAATAGATTGTTTTGCCCTCACGGCGGTTGGCAACAAGATTTGCGTCCTTGAGTATCTTGAGCTGGTGCGATATCGCCGACTGCGTCATGCCGAGCAGTTCCGCAATGGCGCAAACGCACATCTCCGACTCAAAGAGCGAAAACAAAATCTTGACGCGGGTCGTGTCGCCGAAGAGCCTGAACAGATCGGACAGGTCGCAAAGCAGCTCGTCTGTCGGCAGCTCGTGCCTCACCATATCGAGCATCTTCTCGTGGTTGTGTTCCATGTTTTTGTCCTCCGTTCATTTGCGCGATAATTCATATGATTGTTCATTCATATGTTTCATTGTTCATATGATAGCTCATTCATATGTTGTTGTCAACAGTTTTTTCAAAAAAATTTATAAGACAGCCGAAAAAATAAATATAGGTCATAATCCGCATTGTCAGACACGGATTATGACCTTCGTATTTTGCACTAAGCAGATATTCAGTCTTCTTTGCCGTCGAGCAGGCTCTCTCTGAAGTCGTCGCTGATAACGGCAAGGTTATCGATATGCATCTTCCCGTTTTTGAATTTGAGCGTGAGCGAATCGGAGTTTCGCTTCATCGAGACAAAATCAGAAATATTAAAGCGCTTCTTCTTGCCGAACATGGTCGAATAGATATATATCCCCTCGCCCGCAGGCACGACCTTCTGGTCGAGCTGGCAGAGCATCGCCGCGGCACCGAAAAGCATACAGCCGAAACCCGGAATCGCAACGAAGAACTTTCCGACAGCGAGCATTGCGATGCAGACGGCGGCGCCGGCAATATAGACAGCCATGCCGAAGAAGAAAAGCCATCTTGGAATATGTACGGCATATTTTGCATCACCGGGATCGCGCACTATACGGACGATAAAATATATCAGCAGAGCCGCAGAAACGACAGCGGCGACAAAAGCATAAATCATTCCGACTCTCCTTAAAAGATATTGAGATTCCTGAGCACGAATATCATAGAGATGACCCATGCCGCATCGACAATATATGAAATTATCGTCAGAACTTTCGATGACTTAGCACCGACCGCGATACCCACGACTCGGAGCACGAAGAACAATATTATCGCCACGGCACTCGCTATCAAAAATCCGAGCATCACCGACGCGCTGACAAAATTCGGTTTTGCGGCGTTGATTATCTGAACAATAAAAAATGCGACTGCGCCGACTATGTCAACAATAGCCGATATATTTGTTATTTTTGGCAGAACTTTGTTTTTCATATTTACGAGACCCGAAGTCTCCCTCACTCCTTTGAATCGGTTACGTGAAAATTCTATCACATAAATGCGATTTAATCAACAGCGGACAGAAAAAAGCGGCGGAATTTACCGCCGCGCATGGTTAGCATACATTAATTATATTTAACTATATTCGCCTGTATCGGCTCTCCCCTGCCGAACGAGGCGGCATTTTCAAACGTGGTCTCGCTTATCGACTCAAGCGCCTCGCGGGTCAGAAAGCCCTGGTGCGAGGTGATTATAACATTCGGGAACGACAGAAGGCGCGCCGTGACGGAGGTTTCAAGTATATCGTCCTCGCGGTTTTCAAAAACGTTGTGCGTCTCCTCTTCATACACATCGAGCCCGACGCCCATAAATTTATGCTGTCTTATACCTTTTATAAGATCGGGCGTGCTTATCAGCGCGCCACGCGAAGTGTTGACGAGGATAACGCCGTCCTTCATCCGCTCTATTGCGTCGATATTTATCATATGATAGGTCTCCTCGGTCAGCGGGCAATGGAGAGATATCAGATCGCTTTCGCCGAGAAGTTCATCGAGTTCGACATATCGAACGAAGTCGAGCGAGGGGTTCCGATACTTATCATAGGCGATAACATTCATCCCGAGTCCGCGGCAGGCGCGCGCAAACGACGCGCCTATCTTTCCCGTGCCGACAACTCCTGCCGTCTTTCCGCAGAAGTTGACCCCTGTCAGTCCCATGAGGCTGAAATTGTTCTCGCGCACTTTTATATAAGCCTTGTGTATGCGGCGATTGACGGCGAACGCGAGCGCGAGGGCGTGCTCGGCTATTGCCTCGGGCGAATACCCCGGCACGCGCATAACGGAGATACCGTGCTCCTGCGCCGCCGGAAGATCGACATTGTTATACCCGGCGCAGCGCATGAGAATGAGCCTGACCCCGTTCTCGGCGAGGATATCCACGACCCGCCTGCCGACATCGGACGCGACGAACAGGCACACGGCATCATAGCCTTTCGAGAGCGGCGCGGTGCGATAAGAGATATCCGTCTTGAGATAGTCTATTTCAATGTCGGAATATTTGCCTGCAAGCTTTTCGAACGCCTCGCGGTCATACGGCTTTGTATCATAAAAAAGTATCTTCATAGAATGCGCCTCCGGCAGTTTTCTCTGAATAGTATCTGCCGGTTGGGAATGAATATTCGGGTTAAATGAGTGCGCTTTATCATAAAGAGTGAAAACAATGGGAAGAAAATGCAAAAAAGGCTTGACTTTTTCGAGCAAATATTATATGATAATCAAGCTGATTTGCGGATACAGCTTCCGCACAGTGAAAAGAATATGATCCATTAGCTCAGTCGGTAGAGCACTTGACTTTTAATCAAGGTGTCCGGAGTTCGAATCTCCGATGGATCACCAAAAGAGAAACCCAACAGCTACAAGCCTTGTAACTGCTGGGTTTTTTCATTTTTTGAGTGCGTTATCCAAGGGCGAGAGAAAAGCAAAATTAACTACCGTTTTTGAGGGAATCAAGTGCACATACTTTTTGACCATTTCGAGCGAGGTATGACCGAGAATCAACTGCAAGCTGTAAATGTCCCCGCCGTTCTCTAAGTACCGTGTAGCAAAAGAATGGCGCAACAAATGAGGGTGGAGCCGAGGGATATCAGCCTGAACTTTCAGACGCCTGAAAAGCTGTTTCACGGTGCTCTGATTTATGGGAATCAAGGTGTCTTTTACGAATAAAGGTGTCTCGATGTTCGTTGCAGGAACAATGGAGCAGTATCTCAGTAAGGCTCTTTTGCTGTTCAATCCGAGAGGAACGAAGCGTTCTTTATTGCCTTTTCCGTTAACTATGGCATAGCCCTCTGCAATGTGAATTTTATCTCGTCTGAGAGTTACAACCTCATTCAATCTCAAACCGCTATCAAGCATTAGGGCAACAATGCAATAGTTACGAACGGAATAAAAATCCCGACCTTTAAGGCACGCAAAAAGCCGTTCAATTTCCGAATCGGTAAGGACATCTATCTTTTTTCGCTGTGCCTTTGGAAGTTTAAAACGCTCAGGAATATTTTCGTTTATGTAGCCCTCAGAATAGCACCAAGATAAAAACACTCTCAAAGCTCTAATATATGTCTGTATGGTCACGGAAGATATATCACGATGCAAAAGATATAAATAATATGCTTTACAGTCCGAAACGGTCACACGGGCAATATTTGAGCTTTTTTGAGCTTGAAACCGTTCAAAGAAGCTAAGACAGCGGGCATAACTTTTCACAGTTGCGGGAGAATTTCCTTTAATCTGCTGTTCAATTAAAAAATCAGATATGCACTCTTTAATCATCATCCCGCTGTCCACCTCATTGACTTTACTTTCTTTTTTTGTTAAACTGGCTTGTGTAAATTGTGTTGTTGAAACCTGTTTCATCGTCAGAGATTTCAACAGACCTCTCGAAAGTCGGCGTTAAATCGCCGACTACTTTTTTTGCTTTGGAGTATGGCATATACGACACATCAGGCTTTTTAATTCCACGACTACAGCGATAAATATTGAACTTCGGCGGATACAGGTGGAGACGAGCACCCTTAACAATTGCCTTTTTTGTTTTCTTTCCGTTCTCATCTGTATTTTCAATAATTTTAGTCTCTAATCCACTTGGATTGAAACCACTTTCAACCGCTTCGTCAAAATCCATATCTCCGAGATATGCAGTGAGATATGCACCGACATTGTCAATATTTTTTAATCCTTTAGTCTTTACAAAGCCTTGTCCCCAAAGGGCTGAAATTTCATCGTTCGGAATGAATGGGGCTTTACCATTGAATATTAATATCAAATGAGCATGCCATGCTCCTCGATTTTGTGGTTCCATAGCAACTATGTACTCAAACGAATATCCTCTGTATCTGAACCGCATTATGAATTTTTTAAAATCGCTGTAGAGCCTTTTCTCATCGGTCATATTCTCTGCATATGTCAAAGTAATCCACAGACAGTTCTCAGGGTTAATCACATTTGTATTAATCAAATCTCTAAGCTTTCCGAGAGTTACACGCACACTGTTCTTATCATCTGCACGCGAATCCATATGAACAAACTCTTTAACTTCTCCAGTTCGTTTATCAACATAATGTTCTTTATCGAGCCTTTGAATAGAAATGTTCGTGTTCTTCTTTTCAGAGTACATTATCTCTGAAATATTTCCCATTTCCTTAAGTCTGACGATATCACCATTGAGAGGACAAATGGGGTCAGGCAATTTTCTTTTCTTCATAGTTCTCCTTTCTTAATAGTTTTCTAATGCTGTCAAACATAAAATCAACTCCAATTTCTGCTAATATACTATCTAAATCAAGTTAATAAGGGCGGTCAATAAAGCAACCCTAAGTAGTGATATTTGTGGCTAATATCAAGTAATAATATTGAGCCTGTGCGGGTTGCCCCTCGGATTCCGAGGGGCGCAACCCCTGCACCATACACCACAATGCTCGTTCGCCACTCAGCGATACAACGACTTTTCAAAAAATACAATCCAACTTCCCACTTCATCCGCCGAGAAAAAGCATTTTCCAGTATCAGACAAGACAGTCGAAACATAGGCAGGATTTATCTCTGGTATATATCGAACAATGCGGGCAGTCATTTCATATTTGTTCAATTGTTTGAGCTTCGTCACAATATCATCTCCTTTCATGCTCCTTTTAGTAGCATATTTAATATATCAGTAACCGATTTTTCGAGCAAATCCGAATATCCCGCATTTTGCTAACTTAAGTAGCAATTATCTCTTTCAAGCTCTTTTTTGCTTCTTTTTTCTCAGCTTTTGAGGTATAATTAATATCACTCAGAGTAGCAAAGGCGGTATACACATGGACATTCGAGAAAGCATAACCAGCAACATAAAACGCCTAAGAAAAGAAAGCGGTCTTACGCAACAGCAAGTAGCAGACAAGGTGAATGTATCAAGGTCTGCATACTCCCAGTATGAAATGGGGCTAAAACAGCCCACAATTGATACACTTGTCAAAATTGCTGACCTGTATAAATGCTCGCTCGACTATCTTGTCGGCAGATATAACTGAATAAACAAAAAACGCCTTGACTCCCCTATTGGAGATTCAAGACGCTAAATGTATGAATTAAACTTAAGTAAATAAAAAAGGCAGTGCAAAAAAGCACTGCGCTAAAAATTAAAATTGAATGGGGTTCCCTGAAATAAAAAATCTCTTTAAAAAATCAACTAAAATCTAATTTTTTAGATTATAACATATTTTTTCGAAAAATGCAAGAAATAAACCGTAAAATTTCAGTGAACGAACTATGTATAAGGCACTTTCGCCGTTTCAATCGCATCTTTACCTTGAGCAAATAACAAGCCACTGCAACAAGGCGGAAAGCGCCTACGGCGCGGGGCTGACATCGCGGACAGGCTGCTAACTTTTTATACTCAGCGCGCACGGAAGCCCGCAGATACTTTTCAGCATATCGAAACAAGGCAATTCGGCAGGCGCGTTCCGCGCCCTATTTTAGATTCTGACACAGGGGGAAAGCAGGTCACACGCTCTGAACCTCTGCACCCTGTACCCGCTATATTCCTACCACGCACCGACATTCCATTCCACACTTTTAATCAAGGTGTCCGGAGTTCGAATCTCCGATGGATCACCAAAAGAGAAA
>OFMX01001100.1_pt1 | contig 22263 bp, 18 predicted proteins | sample 1541901 | NCBI WGS metagenome assembly OFMX01 (sample SAMN04209222, study PRJEB22552) | human gut metagenome | biome: gut; material: feces | host: Homo sapiens | place: USA: Oklahoma | reverse complement strand
GGAAAAGACAGGTTATACAAAAAAGATGAGGATAAAAATAAACTGAGCATAAGCCAGCCGCGATATAGACCTTTTTAAAACCAGTGGCATCATTGAGCATGTTTTAGAGCCTCCAGAACAGAGCGGATAAACCCCGGATCCGCAGGATCAAAAAGCTCAACCCGAAAGGGACCGCAGTGAATGACTGCAGCCGGACCGGACGCTTTTTTATCATGTGATGCATCCGGGATTGCAGCAGCATCGGAGATATCAACAAACGGGATACTCTGACCAGACTGTTCTTCAGAAGGCTGCCCGACTGAAGAAAGGAGAGCTTTTCTGACCTCGCCCTGGCGATAATAGTAGTTTGCAGTCGTGATATCATGCTGGTCACACCATTGTGCGACGGTCATGTCAGATGGCCGGTTTTTGCAGTCTTGTATCTGTGCGGCCCATTCCTGGAGCCTGTACTGGCGTGCAACTAAAGATGTTTTTGTACTCATAGTCATCCTCCCTTGAGATGTCAAAAAAGTTAAGGCTTAACTTTTTTGACAGAGTAAAAGTCTTTACTCTGATTATCTCAAAGATCAGGAATTTTCCAAGGTACACACTATGGAGCGTTTACCCATAAATGGAGCCGCTCTTGACATGCCATCGGATTCTTGTTATATATAAATCAAGGGAGTAAATGGTAAAAAATACCATTTACTCCCAGACAATTATCATAGAAGACCGATTTACAGAAAAAATTTCACACCGCCCGATACTTCTTAAATTCAAACTCCCGAATCCAAAAACTAATTAATTTCATAAATACAAACCACTTGAAAGCTTTTTTTGTTTGAAATTTTTAAAAAGCATAACCCATACAATTGATAAATTTTCGGGAGCATCCCACAGTATATCTTTAACCAGCTTATTTATCAAAATGCATTTTTTGGATTTAGTCTTCCATCCGGATCAAATACATCCTTTACGCTTTTCATTGCACTTCTCTGTTCTCCCCCGACACTTAAAGCAAATAGATTCTTTTTAATCTTACCTACACCGTTTTCCCCACAGATATAGAATCCTTTTTCTTTGCATTTTTTACTAATTGCCTTAAATACAACAGTTCCTTTTTCCATCTGCCCCACACTTCGGGGAATCAAATTCAAATGATAAATCCGTTCTCCTGCATGCCCAAAAACGGCGTATAAGAGTTCCCCATCCTTATCTTCTTGCTGAATTATCTCCCGTATCCATTGAACAGACTCCGTAATACTTGTATTTGGCATATACAAATCCAGTGCCATCTTTTGAATCTCTGAAACTTGATTTTTTAAACCAGCTATCTCTGTATTAATGCTTTCTGGAATGCCATGACGCAGTATTTTGAATTTTTCTGCTTCATCGTTTGTTGATGCCGCCCAGGTCCAGTCTTCATTTTCTTCATATTGAGAAAACAAATCTATAACCTCATACAAAGCCTCTTCTGTCTGCTCATCGTCTGCACTATTCAGTTCCAAATAAACTGCCGCTTCCGCATCTTTCGGAAAGTCCGCAACAGATTTTAAAGTATTATTATACTCTTTTCCTTTCGCAATCATTTGCAGCGATACAAAATCCATGTAATCTAATGCTACAAGCTTGCAGTCACTCCAATGAACAGAAGTTTCTCCTTGTAATTTGTCCTGAAAATCAAGTGCATTCTGTTCCTTATGAAAATACAAGATTAAAGTCCAACAACTCTCAGGAGCCGGTTCTATTCGAACTGTAATTTCTTCTACTATTCCAAGCATGCCTTCGCTTCCTGCAAGCAAATCAATAAAATCTTTTCCTGAATGAATCTGCAATATATCGATTCCAGACCCTTCACCTGCACATTGCCCTCTAACAGTTTTGCCGTCTGGTAATTTACATTCTCCCAATGAAGAAAAAACACAATCTCCTCTCTGAATTTCATAACAGTTTCCATCTGCCATCCACACTTTTACTTTTTCTACATATTTTCCAGTTTTCCCATAATAATAGGATGCTGGTCCACTAGCGTTTGTAGCAAACATTCCACCGATAGTTGCACTCTTTTCCGTCGGATCAGGTGGAAAAAACTGCTTTCCATCTTTTCTGAAATTAGCATATACCTCGCGGTCAGAATCTTCCCATTCTTCCACCTCAAAATACCTCTTGTCCAACGCCATGTGAATCTCTTCCAGCGTTGTGCCGGCCCTCATTCTCAGATAATATGTGCCATCCCTATATTCCATTCCTGTAAAACCATGATAGGAAGCAAAAGACAATACTGCTCCTCCTTCCGGCACTGCGGCTCCGGCTATACCAGTCCGATTGCCCTGTGCCGTGATGAATATATCTTTGTTTATTAAACTCTGAATATCTTCTGTCGATTTTACACGAATCACTTCTTCACAATTGCCAACATATAATGATTCATCTCGTAAATATTCTATCTGTACCATCTAATCCACCTCACTGTTTAAACAACTACATAAGGAATCTACAACTTTCATACAGTCTTCAATTACAACATAATCGCATTTTTGGAATACAATAGCTTCAGGGTCTGAATTTACTGCTATGATAGTTTTACTTTTTCTTACACCGGCAAAAAATGCTGCCGCGCCTGAAACGCCCAACATGATACATATATCCGGAGTAATCACCTTTCCTGATATCCCTACCAAAGAATCCTGTCCAAGCCAGCCCTCTATAATAGCCGGTCTGCTTCCTCCAATTTCACCACCAATTAGTGAAGCTAATTCTTCTACTTTTTTTACATTTGCTTTCGCTCCAACTCCATGACCACAAATAATCACTTTTTTTGCATTTTGCAAATTTGATTTATCCTCAAATGCTGTATTTTCCAACACTTCAATCCCATCTATAGCAGTCGATTCAAGAAGCACTTCTTTCTGTTGCGTTACAGCTATATTTTCAACTGGTATGTCATCAAAACACCCTTTTGCTAAAGTCAATATCAACGGTATTTTTTCCCTCTCTACATAAACCGTTAAATTTCCATTGTAAGCAAGAGAAGCGGTAAACAGCTTATTATTCTCCCATTGAATATCTGTTACATGGAGTGCCGCCTCTGCCTTGATTTGTCTGGCTAATCTTCCTGCCAGTTCGTTACTTCCTGTATCATCAGGGAAAATAATATAATCCGGTTTCTCCACAGAATACAAATATGAAAGAACCCAAAGCTGCTGTTCCGGAAACAGATTACTTTCTTTGGAATCCCACTGCAAGATTCCCAAAAACGGAGTTTCCTCTTCGAAATATACTTTTTGAGAACTCAAGTTCCACAGGAAAAGTTCCGCTGATGCACTAATTTTACAGGCACCACCAGCCAGATTTTTTATAACTGAATTTGAATACTGTTGCATTTCACAACACACCACGGCTATTTTCATTGTTCTTTCCCCCCTGTTAGTATTTCTATGATTTTATTTGCCTTTCCAACATCTGTATCCGCATCAATTACTTTACACATTCTATTATCCGGCACATATTGCAGAACAAAATTATTTGAAACAGGCAGTTTTGTCTCCTCAAGTTCAATAACCTGCGGCTTCCACTTCTTTGTCTTCAATTTTTCTCTCAAAGTAGGTACTCTAATATAGGAATGTATTGAATTTCCAATAATTGCAATTACAGGTTTTTTTACCAGCATTTTTTCCGTACTATTGCGCGTAATGTGTTCTACGAAAATTCCCGTTTCTCTATATTCCAGATTTGTCACGTCTGTAATACATGTTTTTTTCAAATCTTCAGCCATATAAAACGGAACAAGTGCACTATTGGCTGGCGGAGCCTGTTTTCCCATCAGTAGAAGATCATAAGCTACATTATTTGCTATGTAATCAGAAAGTATTTCCGCCGTTATCTCAGGCTGAAACCGGAGATCCAAACTTTCAGCCTGTAAAACGATTGTCTCATCAACGCCTATTGCAGGAAAATTTTTTAAAATATGTTCTGAATAACCGGGATTTAATGTTACCGCTGTAATCTTCGCCTCCACACCATTTTCCTTGCACTCGTCCTTTAGGCAAAGTGCTGTCTCCAATGCAGCTTCATCAAAACAGTTCATTATTTTTTTGACGTAAGATATATCTAAAGTCCCATGCGCAACCTGTTCATATTCGGATTTTGCCAAAGCATCTATATCCTCCACAATTTTAATGCAGCACACTATATTAAAGATTTTTTCTTTAGAAATATATTTCATTTTGGCGCCTCCTTTCATATTCATATTAGTAGAATTTCGGTCTTCGTTTATTTTCTAAAACTTCTTTCTGTATTTTTGTTATCTTCACTGGATCAAATATATTTCTTAAAACTTTTTCAATTCCGTATTCATCTTTGTTTGCCACTATTATCGGCATTAATGTTTCTCTATTCAGTTCTTCGATTGGAAAAGCTTCCCCTTCATTTTTGTCAATTGTCTCTTGAACATAAGAATCCCCTCTATAAACAAGCAAATCTATAGCGCCATCAGCAAACATCTCTAATAGTTCTTGGTAAATTCCATATTTTCTTATGACGCTTTTACCTTCGCATAACTTTTCCGTTAAATATTTCTGTTCCAGAGAATCTTCATAAATACCCACGGACATTCCATCTTTGACTTCTTTAAACTTAGAACTCTTATTATAGATTTTAAATGGTAGAGAATACATGACTCCCTCCAACTTCATTACCTCTTGTATCTGTGGAAAGTCCTTCTTATATAATTCAAAGCCCAAACGGCTTGTAACAGTGAACTGGCATCGCCTAGCCACAAGAGATTCTAATCGTTTCCGGGCTGGAAGCATATATGTCATTAAAATAGGAGCCGTTGAATTATGAAAAGACTCATTCAACCCAGTCATCAAACCTTCCAGTACATTACAGGTTGGAAGGGGGGTTAATCCCAAAAGAGGATTCCAGCCAGAATAATTCCAGAGTTTTTCCACGTCTATCTGATATACATATGTACCCAATGTGCCATGTTTTTCAAAAACCATACAATCATTTTCCAGTAAAAATTTGATTGCCATCTGAATGGTCCATCTGGATACACCTAATTGCTCACTATACTCTGAAATTGGAGTCATTCTGTCTCCCTCTTTCATACAAATTAAATCTCTGGCTAACATCATAATCGCAAGTCCGTTTTTCTGATAAAAAGAAGAATCTGGCATGCTATCACCTCATAATTGCATTTTTATACAGGAAATATACGTTAAAACGTATTTTCTATTGCATTATAAAATTATCTAACGTATAATATTTATATAATATCTATATTTTCCCATTTTTTTAATTAAATTATACAAGTTAAACATCTTCATGTCAATGTAATTTACTTTCATTATCAACCTTTGAAAGGAGTTTGAAATGCGTATTATTGTTTGTGTAAAGCAAGTTCCCGAAACTGATAAAATAACCACTAATTCAAAGACACATACTCTTGAAAGAGATAAGGCAGCCAGCATCCTCAATCCATATGATTCTTACGCACTTGAAGCTGCTCTTCAAATAAAAGAGCAATGTTCCTCCTCAGATCAGTGTCATATCACCGTCATCACTATGGGACCTTTGCAGGCAGAGTCAATCCTTAGAAATTGTCTTGCTGTCGGTTGTGATGAAGTTTATCTTATAAACGGTAAAGAATTTGCTGGATCTGATACACTTGCAACCAGTTACATTTTATCAACATTCATTCGATATTTAGAACAAAAAAATCAGGAACCTTTCTCTCTGATTTTTTGCGGGAAACAGGCAATTGACGGTGATACAGCACAGGTCGGCCCTGCTTTAGCAGAACACCTTGGTATCGGTCAAATTACAAATGTTCTAAACGTCCAGACTCTGGATTCTTCCATAGTAGCAATCAAAGAGACAGCACTAGGTTATGACAAATATGAAACGAATTATCCCTGTCTTATGACCTTTACAAAGGCTCCACGAGAGCTGCGCTATCCATCTATAAAAAACAAACTCAAAGCAAAAAAGGCAGTAATTGAAACTTTAACACCTGAATCAGTATCCGGTTTGTTAAATCTAGACCGCTGCGGGTTAGCCGGCTCTCCTACCAAAGTAAAAAGTGCTGCTCGAATAACTACTGAAAAGAACACCATATTCCTAAGTGAAAAAGATGGACTATTTTCATCAGAAACTTTATTCCATACTATAAACCAGTTACTCAAATCAGAAAAATAAACGAGGAAAATCTATGAAGAAAGAATTTATACAAAATGATATCTGGGTTTTTATTGAAACAGCCCACAATCGTATCTCTCCAGTTTCGCTTGAACTACTGGCGCCGGGGCGAAAATTAGCTGTGGAAAAAGGTGGACTTTTAACTGCAGTTCTTTTTACCTCTTCCCCTTCCCATTACTTGCCGGAATTATCGGCCTATGGTCCAGACCGGATTATCATAGTAAACTCATCCTTATTTGACATCTACAATACAGATGTAATTACAGATAATCTTTGTCACCTGTTGGATAAATATAAACCTTTTGGACTACTTATTGGAGCAACAGAAAACGGTCGTGACTTTGCACCAAGAGTTAGCAGCCGACTGCAAACAGGATTGACTGCTGATTGTACTGCAATTGATTATGACAATACATCAGATTGCATTGTATGGACACGTCCTACTTTTGGTGGAAATTTACTTGCTTCTATATTATGTGCTGACCATTTTCCTCAAATGGGAACAGTCCGCCCTGGAATTTTTCAATTAATAAAACCGCTTGCCCCTTGTTCTCCTAGGGTCATAGAAGAACCATTTTTTGAATCTCCAATACAGCAGCGCATCCTTCTTAAGGAATCCATTTCCACTTTTAGTAACCAAGATACAAATCTGGATTCTGCTGATATTATTGTGGCTGGTGGCCGTGGAATGGGTGGTCCAGAGGGCTTTCAGCTTCTATTTCAATTTGCGGACATTCTCAGAGAAAAATTTTCTGTTGAAGTTGCAGTTGCCGCATCCAGAGCAGCTGTGGAGGAAGGCTGGATTGACCGAAACCATCAAGTAGGGCAAACAGGAAAAAACGTCTCCCCAAAAATCTATATTGCGTGCGGAATTTCCGGCGCACTGCAACATACATGTGGAATCTCCAATTCTGACTATATCATATCCATCAATAATGATCCGGAGGCACCTATCATTGCCTTATCAGACTACGCAATTATTGGCAATATTATCACCATTCTTTCTCAATTAATGCAGAATTAGTTTAGGACAAGAAAATCTGAAATCAGCAGGAAGGCTGATTTCAGAGTTTTTTATTTATTACGAGAGAGCATGTAATTAACAGGATTTATTTTTTTAACCAACCAAAAGAACGTTCCACTGCTTTGTGATAGAAGAATAATTTTTCGTCCCTTTCTTCTTTTGAAATAGCAGGTTTAAATACTTTGTCGTATTTCATAATATCTGGAAGGGTTTCTAATGTGTAAATTCCTGCTCCTAATGAAGCCATCATAGCCGCACCAATTGCTGTTGCTTCTGTAGAATCCGGTCTTGCAACTTCACAATTAATATAATCTGCAAATGACTGTGCAAGGAAATCATTTTTAGAAGCGCCTCCGTCAATTTTGATATTCTGGATTTTAATTCCACGTCCTTTTTCAATTGCTTCCATGATATCACTTACGCCATAGGCAATTCCTTCTAAAGTAGCACGTGCAATATGTGCTTCTGTTGTTCCTCTTGTAATACCAAAAATTGTACCTCTTGCATATGGATCAAAATTTGGCATATTGGCTCCCGCCAGACTGATTACAAAATATACACCATTGCTGTCTGGAACACTCATGGCCAAATCATATGTATCTGCAGAAGATTTAATAATCTTAATACCATCTCTTAGCCACTGAACCGCGGATCCGGATGTTGACATAAACCCTTCAAATAAGTATTTTCTTTTGCCATCAATAGTCCATGCTGCCATAGTTGTCATTCCATCACAAGGAAGTGAAAATTCATCCCCAATATTTACATCCAAGAAGGAACCAGTTCCGTTTGTACATTTTACTGTACCAGCTTCACGGCAGTTCTGCCCAAATAAAGATGACTGCTGGTCTGCGATTACACCAGTAATAGGGATTGGCTCTCCAAATACCTCCGTCACACCGTAGTTCGCATTTTCATCCAATACTTTTGGAAGGAATGAATCTGTATAAATGCCGGATGCTTCGAGTATATTTTTTGCCCAGCAATTATTAACAGGATCAAACATACCAATTGCTGTTGCGTTAGAAGAAGAAATCGCATGAGTCGCACCACCTGTCAGTTTCCATACTAACCAACAGTCGATTGTTCCATAAAGAGCATTTCCTTTTTCGATAGCTTCCGTGATTTCCGGATGGTTTTTCATCATCCATTCAATTACAAGGTCACCGGAGCATGCACATGCAGAATAACCAGTTGTCTGCATAACAAGATCAGCATAACCTGATTTGTTCTTTTCTGTTAACAAATCAGCTGTTCTGGTATCCTGCCAAACAATACCTCTGATATATGGTTTTCCGGTATTTTTATCCCAGATTACAGCAGTATTTCTCTGATTTGTAATACCAATACATGCAATATCCTTCGCAGTCAGCTTTGTCATTTCTAATGCCTGATTACACATTTCTACTGTCTTGTCATAAATTTCATCAAAATCATGTTCAACCTTATTTTCTTCAGGTGTGTACTGTGTAAATTCTGTATAAGCGCTACCAATAATATTGAACATTTTGTCAAAAATCATTGCTCTTGTACCAGTGGTTCCTTCATCAATAACTAAAATGTAATTTTTCATTAGTTTCCCCCCTTTAATATTATTTTTTATTGATTTGCTATTATTACTCAAGCGGAAGCAAGCATCCTGGATTCATAATACCGTTTGGGTCGAATGCATCTTTTAACGTTCTCATAAGGATATAAGAACTGCCGTGCTCTCTCTTTGTAAAATTCACTCTAACTTTTCCTACACCATGATGATGTACAACGGTTGCTGTAGGATACTTCAACATTATTTCACAAACAGCTTCAATCAATTTATACATTTCCATAGATGCATTGGATGGTTCCTGGTTCTTCATGTTATAAACAAAATAAATATTTGTTCCATTCACATAACTGTGAGATACATGTCCACCAAGCATGGTCAGATTAGGCACCTGCTCTGGCACATTCTCCATGACATCTTCATATACCTGTTTAATTTCGCTCCAGTCAGCACATACCTCAATGGTAGCGTACATAATATGATTTTCTCTGAATTTCTGCGCCTCTCCTTCACCGCCAATGGTATTACACCAATTATTTCTTGTAAGGAACCAGTGATCCACCGCTTTTGTTCCAATATATCGTGCTCCGGCTTCTTTAGAAATTCTGTCAATTGCGGCACCATGAACATCGGTCACTTCTTTTGGTCCCTCCACTGCAAAGAACATGAAAGCTTCTTCATCTTTTAACTGAACAGAACCATAGTTTTCATCTGCATCCGCTTTATCATATAAACGAACTACAGAAGGTTTATATCCTCGAACCATAATGTCATGAATAATATCAAGTCCTTCCTGGAATGTATTTACAACGTATCCGCCTTTCCACATTTCATCCGGATAATAACTAAACAGTTTAACTGTTACCTCTGTCATAAATGCAAGCGTACCTTCGGCGCCGATAATCAGATGACGTAAATCCGGTCCGGCTGCTCGTCTTGGAACAGGACGGATTTCAATAATTTCTCCGTTCGGTAAAACTGCTTCCAAACCGCAGACCATATCTTCAATGCCGCCATAATATGTGGAAAACTGGCCAATTGATCTTGTAGCAACAAGGCCTCCCATATATGCCATTGGCTGCGACTGAGGGCAATGACCTGTTGTTAATCCAAGTTTATTCACCTTTTCTTCTAAAACACATAACGGAACACCACACTGTACTGTTGCCATCATATTTTCTTCGTCAATTTTTATTATTTTGTTCATAGGTGCACCGTCAAGATAAATCGTTCTATCATCGATAACCTTTAACTGATCTTCTGAACTACTGGCTCCGGTACGTGCAATTACATGTATGTCATTGTCATTACAGTATTTTAAAACTTCAGATACTTCTTTTGCGGTATGAACTTTCGCGATACAAAGAGCCATATGTTCAGGTTTGTAATCATAAGCTTTTTCAAATTTACAAAGCAAAATCGGATCCGCTGCCATAATCTGCTCTTCTGTATGAATGACATTTTCCTCTCCTAATATTTTGCTAAACTCCAATACTACTTGATTCTTTAAATTCATAATGAACCTCCTATAGGTAAATATAATCTCTCGGAATCTTTAAGCCAGTAAATATAAGGCTTTCAGATTCCTTTTTTATTAAAATCCCCCACTTTTTTATCAAAAACACTTGACAAATCCATCGAAAAATGCGGCGCTTCGCGCCCTTATTTATAAGACATATTTTTCGATTGGAGGCGATTTTATTTGTTACCTGTTAACTGTGGCAGTCATTCCGACTACCAAAACTTTGTTGTTAAAAATTTACGTAAATATTATCCTAACCCTGATTCCATTGCCCGCTCTACATGGGACATTATTGACCGCTTTTGGAATCTTGACCTTTCCTACACCGATGAAAAACTTCACAACAGATACTCTGTCTTTGGACCCAAGCCAAGAACTCCTTCCTGCATGCACCGTTCTTACCTGCTGTCTCTGGATTTTAAAGTTACTTCCCTAACCGAGTGGGCTGCACAACTAAAAATCAACCCCCTTTATGCTATTCTCAGCGGTTTTGAATTCGGCGACACTCCCGGTGTTGGTACTTTCTATGACTTCTTGAACCGTCTCTGGGATTCTGATGAAGATAACCTGTCTCCTCATATACATCCCATGAAAGCTTCTGTCAAAAAGCCTTCTGCAAAAGGGGCTAAAGCAAAACCTGTTGAAAAGATATCTGTTGAGCAGCTCTTACAGGAACTGGAAAACACTTCCTTCTCCATTTCCGAACAGCCTTATGGATCTCTGTTTGACCTTTATAATCAGGAATTCCTACAACAGTCTGTTTCTAAAGGGCTTATTAATCCTGATGCCCTGGCTCTTGCCGGTGACGGTACTCCTTTTATTACCTCTGCCAGGGAGCGGAAGCATCGGGTTTGTGATTGTGCCTCTAAAGGGATCAATGACTGTTCCTGTGACCGCTACTTTTCCCAACCTGATTGCGACATCGAATGGGATTCATCACGTTCCTGTTTTTATCATGGATACGATTTATATATGCTGGTTGCTTCTGATTCAGAAAGCGACCTTCCTGTTTTCCCTTTGCTGAATCCGGCCTCAAGACATGATTCCCACGGCTTTCTGCATGCCTTTTTCAGAATGAAAAGTTTTTTGCCTGAATTAAAAATATCCAAGCTGCTTCTTGATTCTGCACATGATGCCATGCCTGTTTATAAATACTGTAAACGAAACGGCATTACTCCTTTTATTGACCTGAATGAAAAACGGGGTATCAAAGTCAAATATAAAAATGACTTTACCATTGGCAAGGATGGTGTTCCTGTTTGTAAAGAAGGTCTCCGAATGAATCATGATGGTTCAGAACCTTCTAAAAACAGAATTAAATATCGCTGTCCTCTCGCAAGCAGAAAATACGGCTGTTCATGCGAGCATCCCTGCTCTGATTCCAAGTATGGAAGAACAGTTCACCTTGCCACAAAGGACAATCCACGACTGATCAATATACCGCCGCGTGACAGTGACGAATGGAAAACGGAATTTAATGCAAGAACTTCTGCAGAACGTTCCAATAAACGTGAGAAATATGATTTCCTATTAGAAAGCGGCAGACACCGCTCTAGTAAGATGTGGTACTGCCGCCTCTACAACATCATGATGCTCCAACATCTTGATGCATGGGATCTGCCCTTTGAATCCACCCTGCAAAAGTTGATTTTAGAAGTGGCATAATCCTATGATTATTATACACCTTTTTAAGGCATAGCGACAGTTATGTCTGTTTCTCATGCTTATTTTTATTCGTTTCGGATAATATTCACTTTTCAATATTCATTACCAGCTGTGCTGGATATAATCACTCAGGATTCCGAGAGATTATATTATTTTTTATTGATTTGCTATTATTACTCAAGCGGAAGCAAGCATCCTGGATTCATAATACCGTTTGGGTCGAATGCATCTTTTAACGTTCTCATAAGGATATAAGAACTGCCGTGCTCTCTCTTTGTAAAATTCACTCTAACTTTTCCTACACCATGATGATGTACAACGGTTGCTGTAGGATACTTCAACATTATTTCACAAACAGCTTCAATCAATTTATACATTTCCATAGATGCATTGGATGGTTCCTGGTTCTTCATGTTATAAACAAAATAAATATTTGTTCCATTCACATAACTGTGAGATACATGTCCACCAAGCATGGTCAGATTAGGCACCTGCTCTGGCACATTCTCCATGACATCTTCATATACCTGTTTAATTTCGCTCCAGTCAGCACATACCTCAATGGTAGCGTACATAATATGATTTTCTCTGAATTTCTGCGCCTCTCCTTCACCGCCAATGGTATTACACCAATTATTTCTTGTAAGGAACCAGTGATCCACCGCTTTTGTTCCAATATATCGTGCTCCGGCTTCTTTAGAAATTCTGTCAATTGCGGCACCATGAACATCGGTCACTTCTTTTGGTCCCTCCACTGCAAAGAACATGAAAGCTTCTTCATCTTTTAACTGAACAGAACCATAGTTTTCATCTGCATCCGCTTTATCATATAAACGAACTACAGAAGGTTTATATCCTCGAACCATAATGTCATGAATAATATCAAGTCCTTCCTGGAATGTATTTACAACGTATCCGCCTTTCCACATTTCATCCGGATAATAACTAAACAGTTTAACTGTTACCTCTGTCATAAATGCAAGCGTACCTTCGGCGCCGATAATCAGATGACGTAAATCCGGTCCGGCTGCTCGTCTTGGAACAGGACGGATTTCAATAATTTCTCCGTTCGGTAAAACTGCTTCCAAACCGCAGACCATATCTTCAATGCCGCCATAATATGTGGAAAACTGGCCAATTGATCTTGTAGCAACAAGGCCTCCCATATATGCCATTGGCTGCGACTGAGGGCAATGACCTGTTGTTAATCCAAGTTTATTCACCTTTTCTTCTAAAACACATAACGGAACACCACACTGTACTGTTGCCATCATATTTTCTTCGTCAATTTTTATTATTTTGTTCATAGGTGCACCGTCAAGATAAATCGTTCTATCATCGATAACCTTTAACTGATCTTCTGAACTACTGGCTCCGGTACGTGCAATTACATGTATGTCATTGTCATTACAGTATTTTAAAACTTCAGATACTTCTTTTGCGGTATGAACTTTCGCGATACAAAGAGCCATATGTTCAGGTTTGTAATCATAAGCTTTTTCAAATTTACAAAGCAAAATCGGATCCGCTGCCATAATCTGCTCTTCTGTATGAATGACATTTTCCTCTCCTAATATTTTGCTAAACTCCAATACTACTTGATTCTTTAAATTCATAATGAACCTCCTATAGGTAAATATTTATTTACTTTGCATCAAAACTTCTTGTGGCAATTAAATCTACGCCTAAACCACATAAGTCTTTCACAACGATGTCTCCACATTTTATCGGCGCCACTACAACAATCTCCTGAATTGATTTTTGGCATTCCATCAATTTACACTTTGGAACTTCTGCTGAAGTCATCACTGATAATCTCGGCAGCCATGCCCCTTCCATTTTTACTGTAGATGTAAACATTCTTACCGGATTTATATGTTCTTTCTCTGCAAAATCTTTTCCTCTCGGACAAAGGTTACCAGTTACAGCAAGCTGCCCCTCTGACTCTTCCACTGCGATTTTGCAGCTGTTTGGACAAATAATACAAATATATTCTTTCATAACGCTGCTACACCTCCTTGACTGTAAGGATAACAGGATTCTCGTTCTCAATTTCCGCTGACAATGAGATCATTTCTGCTGGCATTACTGCAGTCATTCTTTTTTTCGCAACTAAACTATCTTCCTGCTCGCAGCAAAGTTCCACTTTCTGAAGTGATTTTTTCACTCTCATATAAAATTTGGTTTCACCTGTAGAACGAATTCTCTGTGGTACAACAAAGTTAATATTTTCTCCCGGAATCACTTCACTATATTTCTCTTCCATATCAATCCTTCCATGAATATAGTCAACTGCCCCCTGTGCAGCAATCACACCAGACTCCGATACATAATCAACGAGATCAAATACAACTGATACATTTCCTGCTGCAAAAATACCGGGAACACTTGTCATAAATCGATTATCAATTACAGGCCCTTTTGTTTTTGGATCCAGCAGAACCCCTGCGCCCTTTGACAATTCATTTTCCGGAATTAATCCTACAGCCAATACTAATAAATCACATTCTATGTACTCTTCTGTTCCCGAAATTGGTTTCATGTTCTGCTCTACTTTTGCAACGGTAACACCCTCTAATTTGTCTTTTCCGTGAATACGAGTGACCGATGTAGCAAGGTGAAGCGGTATATCGTAATCATTCAGACACTGCACAATATTTCTTGTAATGCCACCTGGATGTTCCATTACTTCATAAACACCTTTTACTTCAATTCCTTCCAATGTCATCCTTCTTGCCATGATAAGACCAATATCACCACTACCCAAAATCACTGCTTTTTTGCCCGGAAGATAGCCTTCCATATTAATGTAACGCTGTACACTGCCGGCAGTCATTACGCCTGCTGGCCGATAGCCATATAAAAGAACCTGACTTGCTGTTCTCTCTCTACATCCCATCGCAAGTATTACGGCACCACAAGAGATTTCCAGCATTCCATCTTCTGGATTAATCGCGTATATATTTTTGTCTTTTGTAACTTCCAGGACCATCGTGTCTAATTTAATATCAATGCTTTCCTCTTTTACAAAATCAATATATCTTTGAGCATATTCTGTTCCGGAAAGTCTCTGACCAAATCGGAACAGCCCAAATCCATCGTGAATACATTGCTGTAAAATTCCACCTAAGTTCTTATCTCTCTCGATTAATAAAATCCGTAAAGATTTGTCTTTTGCCGCTTCCACTGCCGCAGAAAGTCCTGCAGGTCCGCCTCCAATAATGACAATGTCGTAATTCAATTTCTTCACTACGCTTCACCTTCCCTGCTATTCTTATCTAAAATGTTTGACCCTGTTCCTCTAAGATTAATATCTGTCCACTCTTTTCCAAGCTCTCTGGCTATAATTTCCAGTACTCTAGGCTGACAGAAACCACCCTGACATCTGCCCATTCCTGCACGAGTTCTGTTTTTAATGGCAGTAATCGATGTCGGAATAACCGGAGACTTCAAAGCGTCCACAATCTCACCCTCTGTTACGTGTTCGCATCGGCACACGATTCTTCCATATCTCGGGTCTTTCTCAATTAGAGCTGCCTGTTCCTCTCTTGTCATATGTCTGAATTCAACTGGTTTATCTCTGTATGGATTATAATCTTTTTTCACAGTGACTGTTTTTCCCTTTTCTTTGCAATCCTGGAGAATAAGATCTACTACCAAATCAGCGACTGCTGGAGCTGCTGCAACACCTGGTGACTGAATACAAGCTGCATGAACAAAACCATCTATAATTTCGCTCATTTCTACTGTGAAGTCTTCTTTAAAGTCTGCTGGTCTCGCTCCACCAAAAATCTTGATTATATTAGACTTTGGATTATGCGGATCCTGTAAGCATCCTTTGATTACATAATCCATATCCTCCCAGCTTGTTTCTGTATCTTCTTTATCTGGAACTTCCATCGCAGATGGTCCAATCAACAAATTATTTTCTGGAGTTGGATGCATGCCTCCACCTTTGGATTCTACATTTTTTCCTTTTTTGTCAACACCGCCCAGGATGAGCATGTTAATATTATACGTTGGTGGAACGGATTTATCGAAAATAGCTATTGTTCCTCTACGGTTGTGTATTGTATAAAGCTGATCTCCCGCCATTTTTGCAATGTCGTCTGCAAACATACCTGCTGCGTTAACCACATATTTGGTTTTTATAATGCCTTTATCTGTGATAACTGCGGAAATCTTGTTATCAATTACTTCTATATCACCAACGGTATGTTCAAATAAGAATTTTACCTTATTCATTGCTGCATTTTCAGCCAGAGCAATACATACATATGGCGTCTCTACAACACCAAAAGATGGCATATAAAGAGCTGCAAAAACGTCTACTCCTTCTTTTTCAAGTGCAGGCTCCAATTTATAAGCTCTTGTTTTATCTATCATTTGGATTCCATCTGTGCCATTTTTCAAACCCTTTTCAAATCGTTCATAAAGTTTTGGCATGTCTTCAATTTTTGTTGCAATCTCTAGGGCACCACATCGATTCAAATTAATATGTAGCTCTCTGTCCCAATCTGAATATCTGCGATTTCCCAAAATGTTTAACTTAGTTTTTAATGTTCCCGGTTTACAATCCATTCCATGATGAATGCATCCATTGTTACATTTACTGGAACCACTTGATACATCATCGCCTCTTTCAACAACCACTGTTTTCAAATCATATTTTGAGAGTTCTCGGGCTACACCACAACCAGTAATTCCAGCTCCGACTATTACCACATCTGCTTCTTCGATTACACCTTTTGCTTTTCCTTTTTCACATATTGCAGCATAATCTTTGGTAGGAATTTTCAGGTTTTTTACCTTCATATAGCTGATTACATTCCGAATACCAGGAACTTTTGCAACTGCGTGTCCGATATCAATCAAAGTTTGCCAGGAACTAATTTCTCCGGAAAGATATGCTAGAGATCTTTCATCGACCGTCACTACAACCTTTTCTTCTGGAAAAGATTGAGCAAGCATATCCTCCACTTTTTGTTTCAACATACGCATCCACCTTTCTCATAGATTTTAAATGTAATTTTTTCCATACTTTTAAATAAAAAAATTATTTTGCTTAGCAACTTTGTTTTCCTCCAAAACATGCCCATTACCTCAAATATAATTTTTTCCTTACATTTATGTCTCTATTATATTCTCATGAGCTGTATTTGTCAATTGTGTATTGATTAAAAGTTAAAAAATCAAAAATTTGTTAAAGATATGCACAAAAAATACTGGTAAAATGCTTAAAACCTAAGAAATAAGCACTTCCCAGTATTATCCATATATATGGGACTATCGGAAACCAACTCGAACAATTACCGAGCAATACTCGATTTTCGACATAGGAACCGCTTCACCCCTGTTAATAACGAAATAAATCCAGACATAACAGATACGTCCTATGCCCCAGATTGTATCATAAAATCAATTAAACAGCAACAAAAAACACTAACTCAAGCAGAAACTCGAACTATTATCGAGAAATACAAAGCAGGAGTCTCAACATATGATCTTGCAAAAGAATTTGGATGCCATCGCTATACTGTCAGCAATGCCTTGAAGCGCAGCGGAATCATCGTAGATAAACATGTCGAAGGTCGAAAGTATAAAACTGAAGAAGTTATCCGACTCTATGCTGAAGAAAAGAAATCCGTAAAGCAAATCGCTCAGATGTTCGGAGTATGTGACGGAACTATATACAAATGTCTGAAACGAAACAATATCTCTACTAAGCGAACAAGATGGGATTATGAGGAATAAAAATCTATTTTCTGAATTTTCAGTTTCTTTTTAGGTTCTCGTCTGAAAATATATGTTATTATTAGCGAAAGGATTTCATGTTTAAAAATATGCTCATGCGTAGCTGCCTGTCGATTAAACGAAAGCTCGGCCGCACAATAATTTTAACCCTAATCTTCTTTATGATGGCTAATCTTGTATTGGCCGTCATTACCATCAAAACCGCCGTATCGGCACAAATGAGCTATGCCAAAGCTACACTCGGCGGCACCGTCGCGATTCAGGCCGACATGAGTGCTATTCGCGAGTTGCAGCAATCCGAAATCGAAAATGGCGGCGACCGCAAACAAATGTTTAAGGAGATGTCGCGCCCAGCCGTAGATATCGAAACCGCCGACGAAATCGCATCTTATTCTGAATACGTTAAAGATTATTCGTACGAAATTTCATCTTCCGCCAATGCTGGCGATTTAGAAACAGTCGAAAGTAACGGCGGCATACCTGATCGTCATGGTTTTCCTGGCAGTAATAGCACAGACTCCTCCACGCTCAGTGCAGACCTTACCATCTCAGGCATTAATGCGTACGCTTATATTTCCGGCGTTCAGAACGAAAGTATGGAGATTAAAGATGGCACCTACTTCGATGAAAATTCCGAAAATCAGGTCATGATTTCTTATGAATTTGCCGAGCTCAACGAACTGAGCGTCAACGATAGTTTTACGATTAAAAACATCTACAATGAAGCCGATATTACTTTGACTATTATTGGCATCTACGATACTTCCGAATTTAACGCAAGTGCCAACACTTTATATATAAACACCGACACGGCTTCGCAGTTCCTGAGCGAAGACGATTACAACGACGGAAACTACGATGTCAGTAATGTAAAATATTACATGCTAAATTCTGATAATGCTGAAGAGTTTGTGGCCAAAATTCAAGATGACTTTCCTGATCTCTCCGAGAGCAATCTTACCATCGCTGTCGATACGACTGGATATGACGCCATGTCTAGCTCAATTGAAAGTGTCGGAAGTTTCGCTACTACTATCTTAGTTATCGTTATTGTACGAGTGTGTATGCTCCTCAACTACCTTCTTGTATCCGACGATAACAGGAGAAGTTCCCATCAGGCGGAAAGAAATGCCGTTTGCGCCTTTCGTTACTAGAGGTGTCTCCACTTCTCCGGTTTTATGTCCATTTACTTCCTCATCAAACATATGTGCAACAGTGAAGTCGTAATCTTCCGCGTTTGTTCCATCGGGATAAGGAAGCGTTACTTCAATCCCCTCCTTGGGGAAGTTTTCTGCAGCAGCCGGAACCCATGTTAGACCACCATCATTGCTGATTACAAGCTCAATGTCATACAACACCGTGTTTTCCGCAGTGTAGCCCTCATTTAAAACAACAGTCTCTGTCAGTTTGTTCTGAATCTTTTCGACCGTATTAAATTCGGTGTTTTCTAGATCTCCGGTTACTTTGCTCAAGCCTTCTGAAATTTTGACCTTTTCTTCCGGTTTATCAACGGATTCATCGGGTATTATATACCCCTCGGAATCGAGTCCGGCACTATCCCCGATATAAAAGGCGTTAATGTATAGGGTATGGTTGCTTTCGTCATACCGCGGGACATAAAAGTTACCGTCATAATCCAAATAATAGATATATGTAGCATCCCACGGAGTCTGCCACGTGTAAGTAAGAATTATAAAGTATTTGGGATACGAATAAAACTAGTCAATGGCGACACTAAGATAGTAGCAAGAAACAAAAAACATGTCAAATATTAGCTTCTCGTTCTGGAATCAATCAAATAAGCATACCGCCCTGATTGGTTCCTTGCGAGAATCTGGTATACAGATTTATCGCCGTAACTGGCGGTCGAACCTTAAAGAGAGATCCCTGAAAGAAGGAATAGAGTCCCGATCTCTCATAACGGCAGCATTGTCTGTCGCACCGTAAGAAGTTCGGAGTCTATGCTCCGAAAGCACCTTAAAATCACCCCTAGATTTCAGGCTTGGTACACGCAGAAAGATCTCTGCGTGTACCGCAGAGCCTCTTTCGAATACATCGTGTACCTCACATTATTCGAAGGAGGTAAAAGCCAGAATGTTATCCAGTAAGTTCGGAATCGAAATTGAGTTTACTGGCATCAGCCGTTTTCAGGCTGCAGATGTTGTTTCGAGATATCTCGGCGGCGAGGTCACTCGCGCCGGAGACGTAAACGCTCAATAGCGAGTACCTCCAAAAATTAAGAGCCGCCTCACGGCAGCCCTGGTTATCAGTTTTTTCGAATCCCGTCCGGTAGATTTGGTGACCACGGTAAAAGATGATCCAGAAAGGACCGGTCGGTATCATCCATATGTTTCGGAATCTCTTCTAAGAGATGTACGAAGTAATCATACGGTTTTAGGTTGTTTGCCTTTGCTGTTTCCGCAATGCTGTAGATGATTGCGGATGAATGGGCGCCGTTTATGGTGTCAATCATCTGCCAGTTCTTTTTGCCAATGCAGAAACCTCGAATGGCACGTTCTGATGCGTTGTTGTCGATCGGAACTTCGCCATCTTCCAGAAATACCCGGAGGTATTTCTCCTGATTCAAGATATATGTGTATGCCTTTCGAAGCTGTCCGCTGGAGGGAACGGTTGGTTCCATTTTTTTGAGGTACACAAATAAGGCATCAACCAATGGTTTTATAACCAGTTGTCGCTGCATAAGTCTCTCATCAGGTGGGAGTTCTTGTAGTTTACCCTCTTCGCGATAGATTGCCTGTATCTGTTTCATTACCAGATAGGCGTTGGACTTCTTGCGCTGTTCTTTTGGAACAACGTTCATCGCCTCATCAAACTTTCTTCTGGCATGAACCCAGCAGCCTGCAATTCGCAGATCCTCGCGTTCCTTTTCCACTTTGTGGTAAACCTGATATCCATCCGTCACACAGATGCCGGAATAGTCCTTCAGGAATTCCCTTGGATGGGAGCTGTTGCGAGTTTTATGATAATCGTACAGGACGATCTGTTTGTCTTTGTACAGATGTCCGGAGCGATATACCCACATATAGCTCTTGGATCCGGCAGGACGACCATCTCGATGTACCAAAACAGGCGTTTCATCTGCCTGAATCACATGATAATCATACAGCTTTTGGTGGAGATAATCGTACAGGATTGCCAAGTAGCTTTCGCCCAGTCGGATCATCCAGTTGGCCATGTTTTGACGTGTGATGCTAAGACCATAGCGGGAAAACTCCTGTTCCAGGCGATAGAGCGGAACAGCATTGACATACTTGCCATTCATAATCGCTGCAGCAAGTGTTGGAGATACCAGACTTCCGTGAAGTAATGCCTGTGGGTGGTCTGCTTTTATCATTCGTCCGTCTTTCTTGCTGGCATACACACCGACATGATGCTCATCTACTTCAACCTTTGCAGGAATAAAACGGTAGCGTTTGGAAATCGCATCTGGAAGCTGCTTCCAGCCATTTTTTCCAAACTCAGCCACCAATTCTTCCTCGGTCATGTAATGAGTGATAATGTTTACCGGAAGACCTGACAGATCCGTATTCTTCTTACCAACAGACTTTGGCTTACGAGCTGGTTTTGGTTCCAAGGTTTCAGGTTCTTCGGCATCCAGATCAGATACGGCTTCTGCTTCGTTGAAGAAAACAATGGTTCCATCTATTTCCATGAAACAGATCTGATTGGCATCCGACATCTTCTCAGAAGATCTGCCGAATCTGTTCTTATTGGAAAGAGTGATCTGCTCAATGAGGAGTTCCATTTTTCTGTTTAGATCCTGGACTTCACCTGAAAGCTTATCATTCTGCTCCTGAAGCTGGAGGAATAACTCTACGATAAAAGACTTATCCAATGTATTCAGTTGTTCTTCAGTGAATTTAAATGCCATCGTTTCGTCTCCCTTTTATTTCTGAAGTCATTATAGCAGAAAACAGGAGTTTGGGCGAATTCACCACGTATTGTTATTCGTCATTTTGACGGTGGATAACAATCATAAATATCTCAGAATTCATGAGATACTTATGACTGTTATCCACAGACTCTGCAAAGGATTTTTCTTTCGTACAAGAATTACTTTAGCAGAAAATATTTTTGTGGATAACTATTCAAAAAATATTTTGTATCGTTTTCAAGTGTAAAAAACAGAAATTTTATTTTCTACGAATTGCACAATTACATTGTTTTGGGAGGATCTGTCAATTCCTCGATTGGACGTTTCGCAACGATTTCCAATCCCTGCATCAGCATGTGATATTGTTCGGGAGTAACTTCCAATGCTTCTTCTTTCGTACGTGGCCAACTGAATCCGCCAACGTTTAATCGCTTGTAAAGAAGCAGGAAACCATCTCCTTCCCAAACCAGCCCTTTGATTCTGTCGGTACGTTTGCCACAGAAAAGAAACAGGATGTTTTTCTGGAAAGGATCCAGTTCGAATTGATATTTAATAGTGGATGCCAGACCATCGATTCCACGCCTTAAGTCAGTGTAGCCAGCTTATCCTAACATTTAGATAACTGGGCTTATGCTCAGTTTATTTTTATCCTCATCTTTTTTGTATAACCTGTCTTTTCC
>OFMX01001097.1_pt1 | contig 22408 bp, 12 predicted proteins | sample 1541901 | NCBI WGS metagenome assembly OFMX01 (sample SAMN04209222, study PRJEB22552) | human gut metagenome | biome: gut; material: feces | host: Homo sapiens | place: USA: Oklahoma | reverse complement strand
AAGCGACTATCTTCACATTTTCTTCTATATTAAATTTCTGGTTTTCGTTTCTTTAGTCCTTAAAATAAATTAGTATTTATTTTGTTAAAATTGTGAGGATTTTATTGGAACGTGCTACGAATGCAGTCATTTCCTCAGGTTTTAATGGATGGTTTGCCAGGCGGGCAAGGTCATAAAGCTGCTGACAGATCGTTGTAGTATTTTCGCTTTCGTCATTATTTAAAACATACTGCACAAGGTCATTGTTCATGTTAAGAACAAGAGTCTCGCCTTCAGCGCCAAGTCCGGTAGAACTATTGCTCATTCCGTACATTTCCATCATTTCAGACATACGTCTTGTCTGCTCGGAAACAGTGATCATAGAGGGTGTGTCCGCATTTTTCAGTTTTTCAACCTTTACAATCAGGTTTTCAACACCGGTTGCCTTTTTAAACTTCTCAGAAAGCTTCTCAGTAAGTTCTTTTTCTTCGTTCTCATCGATGGCTTCCTTGAAGTTATCCGTAAGTTCGGAGTCGATACGGAGAAATTTCACTTCTGGATTTCTCTGCTCTAAATGAGTGATAAATGTTGTATCAATCTGGTGAGTCAGATAAATAGCATCCATTTCCTGCTCTTTAAACATATTGATGTACTGAGACTGTGCAACCTCGTCTGTGATATAGAAGACGTTATTCTCGTATTTTTCTTTACCAGCTTCAAGATAGTCCGGAAGAGTAACATACTTGCCTTCCATGTTCTTGAAGATGATGTAATCTTTCATCTTGTCATTGAACTTCTCATCACGGATGCAGCCAAACTTAATGAATGGGCTGATATCATCCCAGTATTTTTCATAATTTTCGCGGTCTGTCTTACACATACCGGAAAGCTTTTCTGCTACTTTCTTTGTAATGTAATTAGAAATCTTCTTAACAAATCCGTCATTCTGTAATGCACTTCTTGATACATTCAGTGGAAGGTCAGGACAGTCAATACATCCTTTTAATAATAAGAGGTACTCAGGGATTACTTCTTTAATGTTATCTGCGATAAATACCTGATTGTTATATAACTTGATTTTTCCTTCGATCGTATCGTACTTTGTATTGATTTTAGGGAAATAAAGAATACCTTTTAAGTTAAATGGATAGTCCATATTCAGATGAATCCAGAATAAAGGCTCCTTATAATCGTGGAATACATCACGATAAAATTCTTTATATTCTTCATCGGTACAGTCATTAGGATGCTTAGTCCATAATGGATGAATCTGGTTGATTGGCTTAGGAGTATCCTCTTCCTCGTCTTCCTCAAGAGTTACTTCGGAATCACCATCTTCTTCGGAGTCAGCATCTTTAGAATCCGCATCTTTTGCTTCTACATCGATAACCTTTTCTTCAGCGGACTTCTTTGCAGCTTCCTCTGCTTTCTTCTCTTCTTCTTCCTCATTAACAAAGTAAATCTCAACCGGCATGAAAGAGCAGTACTTATCAAGAACTTCACGACAACGGAATTCGTTACAGAATTCGTAACTGTCATCATTGAGATAAAGTGTGATTACAGTACCACGTTCTGTCTTGTCGCCCTCTTCCATATCAAACTCTGTGCCGCCGTCACATTCCCAGTGAACCGGTGTGGCACCTTCTTTATAAGAAAGAGTATCGATAGTAACCTTATCAGCAACCATAAATGCAGAGTAGAAACCAAGACCGAAGTGACCGATGATCTGCTCATCGCTCGCCTTATCTTTATACTGTTCCATAAAAGCAGCAGCACCGGAAAAAGCAATCTGGTTAATGTATTCATCGACTTCCTCTTCTGTCATACCGATACCATTATCGATAAAAGTAAGCGTCTTATCAGTAGGATTAATACGAACCTCTACCTTATACTTCTCATCATCCGCCTCTTCAAACTCACCCATAACAGCAAGCTTCTTAAGCTTCGTAACCGCATCACATCCGTTACTCACTAATTCACGGATAAAAATATCGTGGTCAGAATAGAGCCACTTCTTTATAATAGGAAAAATATTTTCACTGTTAATTGATAAACTTCCCTGTTTAGCCATAATAAACATCTCCTTAAAATTAATTATATAAAATTAAAACATCGTCTTTGTATTTTTATCAATACCATTCTTATACTAATACCACGAAACCGGAATGTCAAGGAAAAATTAGCACTCAATTGAAAAGAGTGCTAACAACTTTGCTGCTTTACATCATTATGCTCATGTTTGCAACATATCTGCCATAGCTTTACATACTTTTCCTCCATGGTTTTAGATGTACTATTGGAAATTTATGTTGCAGCGTGCTATAATTTCACCATTAGTAACAATACTTAAGATAATACTTAAAATAATACTTAAATAGAAAGTGAGAAGAGGAATGAATCAGAGTTTAATGACAGAATTTAAGGAAGACTTAAAAGATTTTAGAGAGATGACAGAGAAGTTTTATGCGAAGGAAGTCAGCGTAAAGGATTATAAAGGCTTTTCCGGTGGATTTGGCAGTTACGCACAAAGGGGCGCAGAGGCGAGTATGCTTCGTCTTCGTATGCCGGGCGGAAGAATTACAAAGGAGAAGTTAAAGTTTTTAGTTGATGCGATCGCTGCTTATGATGTTAGAAGAGTGCATCTTACGACCTGTCAGACTGTGCAGTTCCATGATCTTGGCATGAAGGCAGTCTGTGACATTATGGAACAGGCGATGGAAGTCGGAATCGTTACCCGTGGTGGTGGCGGAGATTTCCCAAGAAATGTAATGGTATCCCCGCTATCCGGTGTAGAACAGGGCGAGTATTTTGATGTACTTCCTTATGCGGAAAGAGCCGGAGACTATCTGATGGGAATCATTAAAACAGTCAAGCTTCCGAGAAAGCTAAAGGTAGGATTTTCAAATTCTCCGGCAAATGTAACCCATGCGACATTCCGTGATCTTGGCTTTGTGGCAAAGGAAAACGGTCGCTTTGATGTATACAGTGCCGGTGGGCTTGGAAATAATTACAAGATGGGTGTAAAAGTAGCAGAAGATGTGAAGCCGGAAGAAGTTCTTTACTATGTAGAGGCGATGGTCCGTACGTTTACAACTTACGGTAATTATGAAAGCCGGGCAAAGTCAAGAACAAGATATATGCAGGAAACATTAGGCGTAGAAGGCTATAAAAAAGCCTATCAGGAAAAGCTTATGGAAGTAAAAGCAGAGGTAAAAGACGCTCTTTTTATAAAAGAAACGCAGGTACACTCAAAGCAAGGAGACGATGCCAAAGAAGCAGGCAATGACAATAAAAATGTAACAGCCTATCCGCAGACAGAAAGCGCATCAGAGCGTGTGATCGCACAGAAACAAGCAGGACGTTATGCAGTTGCCTATCATCCAATCGGTGGAATGGTTCCGGCACAGAAGTTTGGGGAAATCTATGCCGTAATTAAAGATGTAGCGAATGCAGAAGTTCGTGTCGCACCCGATGAGACCTTATATATTATTAATCTAGAGGAAGAGCAGGCAGAAAGAATACATAAGATCACAGCAGATGGTGCGAAGAATCTGTTTGAAACTTCGGTATCCTGCATCGGAAGTACCGTCTGCCAGATCGGCTTAAGAGATTCCCAGGGCTTACTTGCAAGCATAGTAGAAGCGGTAGAGCCATATCACTTTGCGGATGGCGTACTGCCAAGAATCCATATATCCGGCTGCCCATCTTCCTGTGGAACGCATCAAATCGGAAAACTGGGCTTTCGTGGCGCATCAAAGAGCGTGAACGGAAAAGCAGAGCCTGCATTCGCATTTTATGTGAACGGACAGGATGCACAGGGAGAAGAAAGATTTGGAGAAGAGTGGGGCATTATGCTTGCTACAGATATTCCAAAGTTCTTTATTGAACTGGGCAAAGTTATTTCCGAGAAAAAGCTTAGCTATGAACGATGGTACGAGAATAATCAGGATGCATTAAAAGAAATTGCCGCAACATATTTGCAGTAAAAAATCAACAATATTATAAATAGCATATATGTAAAATAATGATAAAAATCTCATTAATAATCAAAATAATAAAGAAAACACTTTAGAATTATTAGTATATTGTTGCAAAATAATATAAAAGTATAAACAATAAATAAAAATTTAATAATATAGTTGGAATGATTGGCTATTTGTGATAAAATAGTGAAAAGCTAAGGAAGAATCCACTAGATGTAGTGATTCTTTTATTTACCACGGATGCTATCATTCGCAGGATAAACTTTTGACATAAAGCGGGGCAGTTCACAATAGAATATAGGGATGGATGTAACAGTAAGAGGAAGAATGTGGGGTTCGGATTCTTACGGAGAACGCATGAAAGATATCCAGAATATGTTTTTTTGGGGACTGCATGCTTTAAGATGTTTTAATTCAGATTAGAGTGTCACGGTAATCGAGGACAGTAATCCAGGACATAGAACAATCTAAAAGAAAGCGGGGAAAACATTATGAAGAAAGTAAAGGACAGCCGGAAACGATGGAAGCAGCTCGTTACGATGCTATTAGTTACAGCATTATTGGTGACAGGCACACCGGACATTGTAGGACTTGCTTCGGAAGGAACACAGGAGCAGGTTACGACTGCAGCGGATCAGTCAGAAGGTACGCAGGCAGAAGGACAGGCAGAAGCTGCGCAGGAAGAAGAAGCGATATCGGAAGAACCTGTTGAGCAACAGGATACATCCGTCCAGCAAGACACCGCAGCGAAGCAGGAGAATACAGAGAAGAATATAGAGAATAGAAGTACCGCAGGTACGACCGAGCGTTCTGAGAACTCACAGAACAGTCACGAAAAGGACAAGGCCGCATCTGGGGCTAAAAGTGGTGGTTCTTCTACTTTAAAAGTAAGAGAAACAGAGAAGAATACTAATAATAATGATAAAGATACGAAGACAGAATACACATACAGAGGAAGCGCCATTCAGGCAAAGGTTACCTTAAAGGATGCCGAGGATCTTTCCGATGAGGCAGACTTACATGTAAAGCAGACAACTGTAGCGAACAAGATAAAGACACAGATCATTAATAAGGCAGTCGGCGAGGAGAACACACAGCTCGTAGATTCCGTAAAAGCCTATGATCTTTCCTTTATCCTTAACGGAAAGAGTGTGGACCCTTCCGGAAGTATGCAGGTAACACTTGCAAATCTTGGAACAAAGAGCGGACAGAACACACTTATTTATCAGGTAACCGATGACGGACAGGTAAAGAATACCGATGCAGTACGGACCGGAAGCGATGCGATGCAGTTTGCAGCGAAGAGTCTTTGTACCTATGTTGTACTTACTTACACGACCGTATCCGATGTGAATGGTAATGACATTACAACATTATACCCGGCGATGGTTACTGCAGCACAGACACAGCTTGAGAGCAAAGAAGATGGCAATGTTCCGGTAGAATCCTGGACACGCACCAATACCCCGCTTGTACTGAAAGATACAACAGGGAAGAAGGCACTTGCATGGACATGGAGTGACATCGCAGGCATCGACCTTTCTCTTGATAATGACAGCCAGATCTGGAACGGATCCCGTTCCTACGGCAAGCACACATCCACTTCTTTAAAGAACGGCAGAGTAACGGCAAAGAGTGGAAAGTTATATGATTCCGCTCTGTGGAAGAACGAAGGAAAAGCAGGAAAAGATACAACGATTACCCGTATTCGTGGAGAATTTACGATAACAGATAAGAACAAGAACAACTATGCCTATACATTAAAGCCAGTCACAGACAGTGAGAATATCTATGCGAAGGATAATATGTTTGTCTTTGTTTATCCAAAGGATGTAGAACTGACAGATGATAACTACATGGATTATCTTGCATTCTGGACAGGATCTTTGGCAAATGCCGGAGAGAAGGAATGCACCTTCCACGGAAGAACGGCATCGAACTATACACAGAGAACACCGGTTGAGAACGTATCCGTTCTTACAGATGGATGGCACATGACAGCAGCCTGCAACAATGCAGGAAGCATTATCACAAGTACAGACGCAAGTGATTACTATGTAGACGTGATCAGCACAACAGACAGTAGCAACGGCGGCATGTACCGATTCAAATTGGTGAAGGAAAAGAAAGAGAAGACACAGTTTACATTCAGAAACTTAGACACCAATGCCAAGACAGGTAAGGGTGGCGCAGTATTTGAATTATATAAAGACGGCGTACATTACAGCGCACAGTCCGAGGATAAAGAAGGACGCGTTACATTTAACATCGTAAAGCCGGAAGGCTCCGATACAGATGTGTATACATTAAAAGAAACCAAAGCCCCAGAAGGCTATGACAAGATTACAACAACGTGGAAAGTATTAGTAAGCAGCGAAGGCGTTACTATGGTAAAAGACACCGAAGGCAACGAGATGCCGAAGTATCCAGATGGAACTTACGTTGTCAGCAGCGCAAAGACAGACGAAGCAGACAGCTCCGAGCAGACCGCAAAGACTCCTTCCGTAATTCGCGAATACAAGAGTGATGATGTCAACGTAACAGTCACAGCAGAGAACGAAGCAGACCTCCCTGCAGATGCCAAGCTCGTTGTAAAACCGATCGAACTCAGCCAGAAAGCACAGGAGAACGTAGAGCAGGCAGCCATCAAAGAAGAAAAGAAGGCCATCAAGAACATCCTCGCTTACGACATCCACTTCGAAGCAGACGGCAAAGAAGTACAGCCGGGCGCTACCGTAAAAGTATCCGTAGACGTACCGGAAATCAAAGCCGGTGCCAACGCATCCGTATTCCACGTAGACGACAAGAATAAAGTCGAGAACATGGACGGCGACGTAGATAAGAAGGGAAATGTTGTATTTGAGACAACACACTTCTCGATATATGCTATTGTGAATAAAAGTACGACAGATAAGATTAAAGTAACAATACATCATTATCAATCTGGAACTAATAATAAGATTTATGCGGATGATGAGAAGACATTAGATGTAGGAGCATCTATTAGTGACTATACGAAAGCAAAAAACTGGGCTGTTACACAAGTGAATTTAAATGGTGAGGAACAGAGCAACACATCCTTAGATTTAACAAGTGATTCAACAATAGATGTTTATTATTCTCCAATAGATAAAGAGATAAAGACAGAGGTTGCATTTTACGATTATACCTTAAAAGCTGGTCAGGTTAATGATAAATATTACTCTATTAATCAGACATCTAATTATAAGAATAATGGAAAAAATAAATTATCTGCAGGTACGGCAGGTGATAATCAGAATTATCCATTATATAGTCGTAATAGTTATAATTGGGAGGGCAATATTTATAATCGTGATAATGAAGGAAAGAACATAGTAAAAGAATTAGTAAAAGGCTTAGATACGGATGGAAATGTAGAATTTAATTATGATGAGCCAGGATTTTTCGTAAACTCTGATCTGACGGCAAAGGATTATTTTGATGGTTACAATATGTCTACTCGATATTTAAGAAAGTATTATAATGATTATAAGTTAAACTTTAATCAAAATGGAGACACCTATACATTAAAATCGGTAAAACGTGGTCAAAATACGACATGGGCAGGAGATGCAGGAAGTAATTTCTTCCCATTAGATGATAATAAATTGTCATACGAGGATACCGGTTTTAAAGGAGATCATAATTATTATTTTGGTATGAGATATGATATTGAATTCACTATTGGCGATTATGTAGGTCCTTTAAATTATAGTTTTACTGGAGATGATGATTTATGGGTTATTCTGGATGGTAGAAAAGTTGTTGTTGATTTAGGCGGTATTCATAAAGCTGTTACAGGAGAAACTAATCTATGGAAGGAGTTAGGATTAGATCCATCAACATCATTAAGTGAAGAACAGAAATCACAAAAACATACATTAACAATCTTGTATATGGAAAGAGGAGGTTGTGAATCAAATTGTGATATGAAATTTACTCTCCCATCTGCAAGAGTGATAACAGTGAATGAACAGAAGAAAACAAAATTTGAGTTTGAAAAGGTAAATACAGAGGGTACAGCTCTTCCGGGTGCACACTTTACGCTTACCAATAACGCAACGAATACTCAACAGGTAGCAATTTCTGGTGCTGATGGTAAAGTATTGTTTGAGAACTTAGCAAAAGGAGAATATACACTTAAAGAAACAGTTCCTCCATCTGGATATGTTGTTTCCCCAAATAATTGGACAGTAAGAGTTACTGAAAATACAACAACAGGTAAGTTAAAAGCAACATTATATTTAGGAGAAAAAGAATGTTCATTAACCAATGGAAAATATCAAATCAGCAATCAAAAGCTGGAAGAAATTATCGAATCCAGTAAGACAGCTAAGGTAAAAGACTGGGATAAAAGGACGTATGATATTACCATTGATGCAACATCAAAGGTATCTAGTACGACAATAACGACACAAAAACCAGTTGCGGATATTATGTTAGTACTAGATGTATCTGGATCTATGGGAGACTCAATTAATACCAGTGAAACATATAAATTTATAACAACGAATACATCATCTGGAAGAAATGAATTGAACCCGAGAAAGACATATTATTTGAAAGTAGATGGTGTATATAAAGAAATGTATTATTATCGACCATTATTTGGAAGTGGTTCTTGGTATGTCGATGGGAATAGAGCAGATGATAATGATTACGAAAACCGCGAAATTTACGAGAAGATTGTAGGCACAACAACTAAGCTAGCAGCTTTGCAAAACTCTGTAAATCAATTTATAGATGACACGAAGAAGAATTCTCCAGATAGTAAAATTGGAATTACAGCATTCAGTAGTTCGGGTTATGGAGATCATGGAAAGTCGAAAGAGTTAATGCAAGTTGGAGTTGGAGATAATGCCAATACATTGAAGAGTTTTGTTAATAAATTGAGTGCTGAGGGTGGAACAGATCCGGCTGTAGGACTTAATAAGGCAAAGACAGAATTAGTAAATGCAAATGATGAAAATCCGAAATATGTAATCTTGTTTACAGACGGTAAGCCAACAGGTGGGGGTAGTGAATGGAATACGACTGCTCAAACAAGTGCAGAAACTAGCGCAAATGAATTAAAAGATGCTGGTTACACAGTATATACAATAGGCTTTGACCTTGATGAGAAATCAAAAACTTTTTTAGCAGGCGGAACATATAGTGGAAAAACGTATCCGGGAATTGCTTCCAAAGGATGTGCGAAAGAAGCAAATGATGCAGCATCACTTAATGCAATATTTAAAGAAATTCAAAGTGAAGTTACTAATAACTCAGATATTACAGGAGCAACAATTACAGATGTAATTGATCCAAGATTTGTGGTTGTTAACGATAATGATAATGATGGTACTGTAATCACCAATGAAGATTTAAAGGACGGACCAATTACATTAAAAAACGGTGGAGTAGTATCATTAGATGAAAATGGCAATCAGGTTGTAACGTGGACAAATCAAACAATTAAACACAGTAGTAGCAATGGTACTACTACCCCTGGATGGAGTAATACTATTACTGTAAAAGCCAAGGATGATTTTATTGGCGGTAATAAAATTATAACAAATGGTTCTGAGTCAGGAATTACATTAGAAAATGTAGGAACGGTTCATTTTGAACAGCCAGCAGTAAATGTTAAGCTACTTGATATCACACAGGGTGACAAAGAAATTACAGTATTTTTAGGAGACGAGATTAATCCAGAAAAATTATTGCAACAATTAAATAAAGAGCAACCGAAAATTAATGGTTTTGAAAAGGATAGCAATGGAGCATCAAAGAACACCTATAATATTCCAGAAAGCTCTCGTTTAACAACTGACGAAATAAGCAGGCTATTAAATGGTACACAAACATCTATTTCTAAACCGTATTCCTATGGTAATACACAGGATAATGTTGGTAAGTTTGTATATACGATAGAGATAGACAATGATAAAAAGACCTCTCATATTACAACAACTGCAGGAGTTCAAGTTGAACAATATAAACTTCATGTAGAATATGTTCCGTATACTATGAACGAAAGAGAGACCAACAAAGCTCCAGGAACGTTAAGTACGGCACCGGGAACAGAACTCTCAGAAACAGATAAGAAGACTTCTGATAACTATTATTACGTAAATGTAGTAGCTGGTAAGATTCAATTAATTAAAAAGTTAGACAGTAAGACACCAGCACCGGATAATGATAAAACATTTAATTTTAATGTAGAATATACGGCACCGGGTGGAACAGCTTCAGAACTTAAACAGATTAATCTTACTGTAGATAAAGTTACGAAGATTTCTGGAGAAGAAATGGTTGTTTATGGAACTCCTGATAGTCAACAGTTACCTCGTGGAACTTATGTAATTAAGGAATCTCTTAATCCAGAATATAAGTTGAAAAATATTGAAAATTCAATAACATCAACAATATCAACAAGTGAAGGTTCACAAAGTGTTACAAAAACGACAAATTGTTACAATGAAATTTCTAATCCAATTGCAGATGATTCTTCGGTTACCTTTACAATTGGAACTAATACAGAGGGCAACGTGATTGGAAAAGATGAGAATGGTAATGTAACAGGACTTAACGAAACGGAGATAGAGAAAACAACATCAGAAGGTGGGGTTACAGCTATCAAAGCGAAGACAGCTGCAGAAGGTTATGCGACATTTACAAACGAAGCAAGGTTATCATCAATTCATATTAAAAAAGTAGATGCAGATGGAACAACATCTCTAGAAGGTGCAAAGTTCACTCTGAAGAAGAAAGGAACTGAAGCTGAACCTCAGAATATAACAACAAATAAAAATGGTGAAGCAGACTTTACTGGTATTGCGCCAGGCAGCTATCAGATAACAGAGGTTCAGTCTCCAAAAGGATATACATTATTAGCGAACCCGATAGAAGTAACCTTGCCATATACGGCATCAAGTACTGATGTATCAACAACAGATACACCGATTAAAATAGGTGATACAAACTATTATTACAATATCACCTACACCATCAAAAACAACAAACTCTTCAACATGCCGGCTTCCGGTGGCAGATTCAAAGCCACACTCATCGGTATAGCAGTTATGATTATGGCAGCGGGATGTTACATCCTTCGTCACAGACGTAAAAGAATAATCTAACACATTACCAAGATGCAAACTGCATAGTAACAACATATACACTCTGCTCCTCATTTGGGGTGAGGGGCAGAGACAAATAATATAAGTTATAACAAAGCTCATTCGCTTTGTTCATAATATAGAAACACAAAGACACTTCATAAAACACAAAGAAAGCGGGGAATAATTTATGAAAAAATTATTAAAACAATTATTGGCTGTAACAACAGCAATCATGATGGCAATTACCTTATTACCAGCAATGGCAAATGCAGAGACAACAGGAACAGGAACAACGCCAGCAAAAACACAACCAGTGGACGCACCAACAGTTGATCATACGCAAACAGGAAAAATTACTATCCAGAAAACAAAAACAGATGGTAGCTTTTTAGAAGGAGCACATTTTTCAATTTATAAAATTGCCAGTTTATCTAATGCAACATCAACAGAATTAACATACAATACACTAGATGATAAGGTTGTTACGAATGCTGATATTAATGACTTAGGAAATAAATCTACAGCGGAATTAGAACAGTTAGCAAGTAATGTGAAGGATCGTGTAACTTCTGAAAATTATAAGGGAAATATTACGAAAGTGGGAGATGATGTTATAAGTAATGACACTGGAGCAGCAAGTAGTGGTGATTTAGATTTAGGTCTGTATCTTGTTGTAGAAACATCAGCTCCTCATCCATATGTAGCAGGAGCCCCATTCTTTGTTGATGTTCCAAGAACAGAAACAAAAACAGTGGAAGGCAAAACTGTATCCTACTGGGAATATAATGTAAAAGTTCATCCTAAAAATGGTAAAAATGAATTAAAGAAACAGATTAAAGTTAAAGTAGGTAATGAGGATGTATATGTAGATGCAGATACTGTAAAACCTGGTGATGTAATTACTTATGAAGTAACAGGTTCTCTTCCATATTTAACACAACAGCAATTAAGTGACACAGAAAAATATTTTACAATTTCTGATACAATTTCAGGTGAGATGTGTTATGAAGGAAATACTATTAATGTAGTAATTGATGTGAAAGATTCAACTAATACAGAGACAAGAGAAGCTACTATTGCAGCTGATAAAAAGAGCTTTTCATTAACATTAAGAAATGATGACGTAAAAAAATTCAATGGACAAAAATTTACTGTTACTTATAAAGCTAAAACAACAGAAAACTTTGTTGCCGGATCAGCAATTTCAAATACTGCTAAGGTAGAATCTAAGGCTGGAACAATCCCTACTCCACCAGTTGTTAATGTATATACATTTGCAATTCAGATTAATAAAAAAGATACTAATGGAAATGCTATTAATGGTGTAACTTTTGAGTTATATGATAATAAAGAGTGTACAGGTAACCCAATAGCAACAGGTAAAACCGATAAGAAAGATGATAAGAACGGTATTATTATATTTGATGGATTAGATGCAGATAATAATAATGGTAAGGGAACTACATATTATTTAAAAGAGACAGCTACAGAAGATACGTCATATAGTTTATTAGCTAATCCAGTTAAAGTTACATTAATTCCTACTTATGAGGAAAATAGTAATAAATATGATGGCGGTTTAAAATATAGAATTAATGATGGAAAAGAAATATCTTCAATTGACGGTAATGTTAGAACAGCAATTGCTGATATTGTCAACAAAAAAGGTTTCAACCTTCCATCTACCGGTGGTATGGGTACATACATCTTCACAATCGGTGGTCTTGTAGTTATGGTTGGTGCTGTTCTTCTCCTTGTTTCTTCTAAGAAGAAAAGAGCGTAGTCAGCAGCGATAGCGCACAGACTGATTAGGACTTAATATTTGAACAAATACGTTTTATTTATGAAGTGAATCTGATATATGCTGCGGGCGTTTACGCCCGCAGGTGAAAAAGGTTTTTTGTGTGGATGCTTCACTGATTAGTGGAGTAAGGCAGTGACCGAGTGGGCGGGACTGTCGCTCAATACAAGGCATACTTTTTGTCAGGGAGGAACCTCATCTGGTTTCTCTCTGGTTTATAACAAGGATGGGAACAGGATGAAACAGAAGATCATAAATGCAATACTATGCCTGTTCTTTCTGGCAGGTTTTGGGATCACTCTCTATCCTGCATTTAGTGACTGGTATATTAGCCGCCATCAAGGGCAGGTTATTGAAGACTATGACGAGAAAGCGGCGCAGATGTCACAAAAGGAGCTTAAAAAAGAACTGGATAAGGCGCATATATACAACACACAGCTGCTCGGTAATGTCGTACTGACCGACCCGTTTGATGCGGATGCGGTGAAAGAGCAGAATGCGGATTATAACAATATTTTAAACATTGACGGAGATGGTGTGATGGGTTCCATCGAGATACCGTCGATCAAAGTATATTTACCCATCTATCATGGAACAGACAGCACTTCCTTAGAGAAAGGAGCAGGGCATCTCGAAAACAGTTCTTTTCCTGTAGGAGGAAGAGGAACACACGCTGTTATCTCAGCCCATACCGGTCTGCCGTCTGCAAAAATGTTTGATAATCTTACAGAGGTAAAGGAAGGAGATGTCTTTTACATTCATGTACTGAATCAGACACTGGCTTATGAAGTAAATCAGATCAAAGTGGTATTGCCGGAAAATACCAGTGATCTGTTGATTAATAGAAATGAAGATTATGTGACAATGGTTACCTGTACACCGTACGGAATTAACTCCCATCGTCTTTTAGTGCGGGGAACAAGGATTCCGTATCGGGAAGCGAAGAAGAAGGAACGTACGCAGACGAAGAAGGATTCTAATAAGTGGAAGGCATATGTTCTGGCAGCGATAATCGCAGTGATTTTACTGTTGATCGCTTTTATTTATCGCAGGTATCAGGAGAAGAAGAGGCGCAGACGAATGAAGAGAAAGCGGGTTGTTAAGAAGAAATGAGAAATAAGTTCGTAGGAATACTGGCAGTTTTGCTACTTGCGATTGGATTTTTGATACTGAATTACCCGACGCTGAGTACTCTGTATAACCAGTTGCACCAGGGAACAGTATTGACAACATATGATGATACTGTCCAGAAGATGAATGAAGAGAAGAAGAAGGAATACTGGCAGGAAGCAAAGGCGTATAATGAACGGTTAGCGGGCACGACCCCACAGCTTACCGATGCCTTTTCTGATAAAGGGAACAAGGAAGACAGTGATTATAACCAGATCTTGAATTTAGAAGAAGATACCGGAGTTATGGGAAGTATCGAGATACCGAAGATTTCAGTGTATCTGCCGATTTACCACGGAACTTCCGCTGAAGTGCTAGAGCGTGGTGTCGGGCATATGGAAGGAACTTCTTTTCCGATAGGGGGAAGAAGTACCCACGCCGTCCTTACAGGACACAGGGGACTTCCAAGTGCGGAACTCTTTACCAATCTTGATCAGATCGAAGAAAATGATATATTTTATCTTCATATCCTTGATAAAACTCTTGCGTACAAAGTTTATAACATTGAAACAGTCGAACCATCTAACGTAGAGAGTCTTGCGATACAGCAGGGAAGAGATTTAGCAACGCTTGTTACCTGTACACCGTACGGAATTAACTCACACAGGCTTTTGATCCACGCTATGCGTGTTCCATATAAAGGAGAGACAAAAGATGCGAAGGAAGCATTGAAAGAGAATTTATGGCAATGGCTTCTGAAGCAGAAGACATTATTAGTGTCTGTGGCACTGCTCCTGTTGCTGCTTATTTATTTTATCATACAGAGGATAAAGGCAAGGCGGGAGAAAAAACGTCGGGAAATGGAAAGGCGCGCAAGGCGTCAGAGACAGATCAGGGAAAAAGGAGGTAAATAGTGATGAAATCTATACGAAGAAAAAAGTGCAGTAAATATCTGTCCGTTTTTCTTGTCACTTGTACGATGATAGCGGGGTTGTTGCTTCCGGCACAGAGCAAGGCGGCAGATAGTTATGATAAGGATAAGAAGGGAAGTATCGAAGTAACTCTTTCCGACATCGGTACGGACAGGGAGAATGTACCGATCCGTATGTATCAGGTAGGAACCGTAGTAGAGGGCGGAAATCATCTGACATTTAACACGATAGATGCCCTTAGCACTACCGGAGTCAACTTAAACGACATCACAACAGGGGAGAGCAATCAGACAGCAGCCAAAACACTCGATGATGCGATCAGCGCCCTTGATAAGACAACAGCAGCCACTCTGCAGACCACCACGGTAAACACCGATGCAGACGGCAAAGCAGACTTCAAAGATTTAGACCAGGGCATTTATCTTATCAAACAGCCGGTAAGCAATCCTTACGGAGTATTTTCTCCATTTTTAGTTGCTATTCCATATATGGAAGACGGTCAGAACTGGATCTATGATGTAAAGGTATCCCCAAAAGCACAGAAGGTAGATACCAACGGCTCCATCGAAGTCACCAAGCATATTTTATATGAAGATCCAGATACATTAGAAAGAAAGCCGTTAATCGCTCCGGAATCAACAGAAACAAAGTACTATGTAGGACTCTTCTGTGACGAAAGCGGAACCATCCCATATGGAAGAAACTATGTAAAGGAATTATTCTTTAAAGACAGCAGCACCGCAACAGCAAAGTTTGAAAATCTTCCAGATGGAACATACTATGTATTTGAGACCGAGCAGGAAGGCACACCACTCAAAATAAATGCTCCACAAAAAGACAAGAATCAAAAACAGTATCGTTGGGTTGTCGGAAACGGAACAAAAGATACAAAGACCGACACCGATACATCAAAAGAAGATGCGGCAGGCAGCATCACAGATAATAAAGTCCAGCTGCAAGATCACGCACAAAAACAGATGGACATCGCCAATATTTATTCAGAAATTCCGGATGAATATTTGACGAGTGGAGAACTTTCTATTAAGAAAAACGTAATAGAAAATAATCAGACAACTACAGTAGATGACACCTTCTACGCAACCGTTTATAAGCAGAAAGAATCCTCCGACGGTTCAACAGGAAAAGAAAAGATTCAGGTCGTACAGTTAAAACAGAATGATACGGTAAGAATAACTGTTCCGATAGACGCAAATAAATCAAAAACAACATTTATCGTAGAAGAGACAGATGCAAACGGTAACGCCCTGAATTTAGATAACTTTGCATATGAAATCAGCGGCGAAGGCAAAGTAGAAATGTCTCTGCAGAATACAGAAGGCAGCATCACCTTAACGAACATCGTAAAAGACGATGCAGCCGAAAGCTCCACAGAAGAAGAGGAAGACGAACCAACCACAAGGAAGAAGAAGAAAGAAACGGAAACCGTATCCGAAAGAGAATCTAAAAAGTCAAAGAGCACAAAGACCGGCGATAATAATCCAATCGTGATGTGGATTGCAATCGGCGCAGTCGCAGCCCTTGTGATTATATTCCTCATCGTAAAAAGACGCAAAAGTGAATAAGAAGTATAGTGAGTAAATATAGTGAAAGCGTATGCATAATAAGAAAGGGATTGTACTTTTTAAAGTGCAATCCCTTTCTTGGCACATTACTAAACAAAAAATAATAAAAGCACAAAAGATATTGACTTTTATGTAAAAATATGTATATAATATAAATAGGCAAAATCGTATTAAATAATCAGAGAAAGTGTAGGTGACCAATGGTAAAAGATATAAAGAATGGAGATGATTCCGATGGGAGTAGCAGATGCTATTACAAAGGAATACATGAGAGGAAGTAAGGTATTTGCTGATGCCTTTAATTATTTCATTTATGGTGGAGAGCAGGTCGTAGACCCAGAATTTTTACATGAGCTGGATACGACAAAGATTGGCATACCATGCAGAATATGGATAATGATGCGGCACGAGTGATACGGGACATAACAAAAACACCGATCTATGTTCCAGAAGGAAAGGGGGAGATAAATGTGTGTGAAGCAGTAAAAGATATGATTAACGAAAGCCGGTTAGAAGGAAGAGCAGAAGGAAAAGCAGAAGGAAAAATCCAGATGCTCAAAGAATTAGTAAAGGATGGAACCTTATCTGTTGTGAGTGCAGCGGCCAAGGTGAACATGACAGCTGAGCAATTTAAGAAAGAGCTAGATAAGGAAGTTTAGATGAATTGCGATACGATAAGATGAATAATCCAAGCGGAAGACATTAAATCAGAACAAATATTTGGATTTTGGTATGTACATTTGTTCGTATATTTGATATAATCGGAAGCATACTACGATGAAGAGGGAGGTAAGATGCTTCATGGATCATTTTGAATTAGTGTCTGAGTTTGCACCGACCGGTGATCAGCCGCAGGCGATCGAACAACTGGTAGAAGGGTTTAAAGAAGGGAATCAGTTTGAGACTTTGCTAGGTGTTACCGGTTCCGGTAAGACATTTACTATGGCGAATGTTATTGCACAGTTGAATAAGCCGACGTTGATCTTAGCGCATAATAAGACGCTGGCAGCACAGCTTTACAGTGAGTTTAAGGCATTTTTTCCGCATAATGCAGTGGAGTATTTTGTCTCCTATTATGATTATTATCAGCCGGAAGCTTATGTTCCTTCTACAGATACGTATATAGAGAAGGATTCTTCGATTAATGATGAGATTGATAAGCTGCGTCATAGTGCGACAGCGGCTTTGATCGAGCGGAAGGATGTTATTGTTGTTTCTTCTGTTTCCTGTATTTATGGAATCGGTAGTAAGAATGATTATGCGAAGATGATGATCTCGTTGCGTCCGGGGATGGAGATTGACAGGGATGAAGTTGTCCGTCGGCTGATTGATATTCAGTATGTACGTAATGAACTTGATTTTAAGAGAGGAAGTTTTCGTGTACGCGGAGATGTACTGGAGGTTGTTCCTGTTTCTACTTTTGAGGATGCGATTCATATTGAATTTTTTGGTGATGAGATTGATCGGATCATGCAGGTGGATGTACTGACAGGTGAGATTAAGGCAAGTCTTAATTTTGCGGCGATTTTCCCGGCTTCTCATTATGTTGTGCCACAAGAGCAGATTGAACGTGCGGTGAAGACGATTAAGGAAGAACTCGATGAAAGAGTAGAGTATTTTAAGGAGAATGACCAGCTTTTGGAGGCACAGCGGATTTCCGAGCGGACGAACTTTGATATGGAGATGCTGAAGGAGACTGGTTTTTGTTCCGGAATCGAGAATTATTCCAGACATCTTACCGGATTAGAGCCTGGGAAGGCGCCATATACGCTGATCGATTTCTTTGGGGATGACTTCCTTATGATCGTGGATGAGTCTCATATCACGATTCCGCAGGTAAGAGGGATGTATGCCGGGGACCGTTCCAGAAAGCAGACATTAGTTGATTTTGGATTCCGTTTGCCATCTGCTCTTGATAACCGTCCGCTTAATTTTGATGAATTTGAAGAACGAATTGATCAGATGCTATTTGTTTCTGCGACACCGAATGTTTACGAAGGGGAGCATGAGATGCTTCGTGCGGAGCAGATTATCCGTCCGACAGGTCTTCTTGATCCGCCAATCGATGTTCGTCCGGTGGAGGGGCAGATTGATGATCTGATCAGTGAGATTAACAAGGAAGTAGAGAAGAAGCATAAGGTCCTGGTGACTACTTTAACAAAACGGATGGCAGAAGACCTGACCGCCTATATGAAGGAACTTGATATTCGTGTCAAGTATCTACATTCTGATATTGATACGTTAGAGCGAATTGAGATTGTACGAGATCTGCGGATGGATGTATTTGATGTTCTTGTGGGAATCAATCTTTTAAGAGAGGGTCTCGATATTCCGGAAGTGACACTTATCGCGATTCTTGATGCGGATAAAGAGGGATTTTTACGTTCGGAAACATCTCTTGTGCAGACGGTTGGTCGTGCTGCGAGAAACGCAGAAGGTCACGTTATTATGTATGGTGATACGATCACAGATTCTATGCGTGCGGCAATCACAGAGACGAAGCGCCGTCGTGAGATTCAGATGGCCTATAATGAGGAACATGGTATTACTCCGACAACGATTCAGAAGGCGGTACGTGATGTTATCTCGATTACGAATGACAGTGATGATAGCATGGATGGTATTGGTGGAAAGCATACAAAAGACAGTGCTTTAAAGAAAGACAGAGAATCTATGAACCGCAAAGAGCTTACGGAAATGATAGCAAAGCTCACGAAGAAGATGAATAAGGCAGCAGCTGAGCTGAACTTTGAAGAGGCAGCAGAGCTTCGAGATGAATTGAAGAAGTACAAGATTGCACTTAGAGATTATGAGGATTAATAGATTTTTGGTTTTAAGAGAGAGACATTTAATAGAGGTGCATTTGAAAGAGATATATCAGATGTGAGATGACTCCACCTCTGTAGGTGGAGAGCAAGAAAGTAGGGGCATTCTTGAATTAAGAGAGATGCATTTGATAAAGAGATATATCTAATTGGGAAAGGATAAAGTGAATGAGTGAAAAGAAGGAGTACATTCGTATTCGAGGGGCGCGGGAGCACAACCTTAAGAATATTAATATAGATATACCAAGGAATGAATTTGTAGTACTGACAGGACTTTCGGGTTCCGGTAAGTCATCCCTGGCATTTGATACGATTTATGCGGAAGGACAGCGGCGATATATGGAGTCCCTTTCTTCTTATGCAAGACAGTTCTTAGGACAGATGGAGAAACCGGATGTAGACGATATTCAGGGGTTATCTCCTGCGATTTCAATCGATCAGAAGTCTACAAACCGGAATCCACGATCTACGGTTGGTACCGTAACGGAAATTTATGATTATTTGAGACTTCTTTATGCAAGAGTTGGAATTCCGCACTGTCCAAAGTGTGGGAAGGTCATTTCCAAGCAGACGGTAGACCAGATTGTAGATATTTTGATGAAGCTTCCGGACAGAACGAAGATTCAGCTGCTGGCACCGATTGTAAGAGGAAGAAAGGGCGAGCATGTCAAGATTTTAAAGGATGCGAAGAAGAGCGGCTATGTGCGTGTTCGCATTGACGGGAATCTTTATGATCTGTCGGAAGAGATTCAGTTAGAGAAGAATAAGAAGCATAATATTGAAATTATCGTAGACCGCCTTATGATAAAGGAAGGAATTGAGAATCGTCTGACAGATTCGATCGAAACAGTAATGAAGCTTACTGGAGGAATTCTTCTTGTTGATGTCGTTGGGAAAGAACAGCTGAACTTCAGTCAGAGTTTTTCCTGTCCGGACTGTGGAATCAGTATTGACGAGATTGAACCAAGAAGTTTTTCTTTTAATAATCCGTTTGGTGCCTGTCCGGTCTGTCATGGACTTGGTTTTAAGATGGAATTTGACATTGATCTTATGATTCCAGATAAAAAATTAAGCATCGCAGATGGAGCAATCACAGTGATGGGGTGGCAGTCCTGTACAGACGCCAAGAGTTACACAAGAGCGATTCTTGATGCATTAGCAAAAGAATATCATTTTGATCTAAATACACCATTTTGTGATCTGAGTCAGGAAGCACAGGATGTGATCATTCATGGAACCAATGGTCATGAAGTAAAGGTGTATTATAAAGGAAAGCGCGGAGAAGGTATATATGATGTTGCGTTTGAAGGGCTGATCCGTAACGTGCAGCGCCGCTACAGAGAGAATCATTCAGAACGCCAGAGAGCAGAGTATGAGAACTTTATGACGGTAACACCATGCGATAGTTGTCATGGACAGCGTTTAAAGCCAGAGTCATTAGCAGTAACAGTAGGAGAGTACAATATCTCTGAGCTTACAAAGCTTTCTGTAAAGCGTTTGATTTCTTATTTTAATGAGATTCAGCTTACCGAAAGACAACAGTTGATCGGAAAGCAGGTATTAAGAGAAATACGTGGACGAATCGGCTTCTTGAATGATGTCGGTCTTGACTATTTAAGCCTTTCTCAGCCAACAGGAACCCTTTCTGGTGGAGAAGCACAGCGAATCCGTCTTGCAACCCAGATCGGTTCCGGGCTTGTCGGTGTAGCATATATTCTTGATGAACCAAGTATCGGACTACATCAAAGAGATAATGATAAGCTTATTTCAGCCTTAAAGCGCCTGCGTGACCTGGGGAATTCTCTCATTGTCGTAGAACATGATGAAGATACGATGCGAGAAGCAGATTGTATAGTGGATATCGGACCGTTAGCAGGCGAGAATGGTGGAGAAGTCGTTGCAATCGGAACAGCACAGGAACTGATGGATAATCCAAACTCGATTACCGGTGCCTACCTTAGCGGGAAAAGGAAGATTCCACTTCCGGAAGTACGCAGACAGCCACAAGGCTACCTCACCGTAAAAGGCGCACAGGAAAATAATTTAAAGAATATCGATGTGAAGTTCCCATTAGGTGTATTTACCTGCGTCACAGGAGTCTCCGGCTCCGGAAAGAGTTCCCTTGTCAATGAGATTCTCTATAAGAAGCTTGCCTGTGTATTAAACCGAGCCCGGATCAAGCCAGGTAAACATAAAGAAATCGAAGGAACAGAACAGTTAGATAAGATTATCAATATCGACCAGTCTCCGATCGGCCGTACCCCTCGTTCTAATCCGGCAACCTATACAGGCGTGTTCGATCATATCCGGGAATTATTTGCTATGACAAAAGATGCCAAAGCAAGAGGATACGATAAAGGACGCTTCAGCTTCAATAAAAAGGGAGGCCGCTGTGAAGCCTGTGCCGGTGACGGTATTTTAAAGATTGAAATGCAGTTCCTTCCGGATGTATATGTCCCTTGTGAAGTTTGTCATGGAAAGCGGTATAACAGAGAAACATTAGAAGTAAAGTACAAGGGCAAGAATATCTTTGAAGTATTAGACATGAACGTCGATGAAGCCTGCGAATTCTTTGAGAGCGTACCATCGATTCGAAGAAAGATAGAAACATTACGAGATGTAGGACTCTCCTACATTAAGTTAGGACAGCCATCCACGACCCTCTCCGGTGGAGAAGCACAGCGAGTAAAGCTTGCGACAGAATTAAGCCGTCAGAGCACCGGCAAGACCATTTACGTCTTAGATGAGCCAACAACAGGACTGCACTTTGCAGACGTTCATAAATTAGTAGATATCTTGCAGCGCTTAACAGAAGGTGGCAATACCGTTGTCGTCATAGAGCATAACTTAGAAGTAATCAAAACAGCGGATTACATCATAGATATGGGACCAGAAGGCGGCGAAGGCGGTGGAACGATGGTAACCTGCGGCACCCCGGAAGAAGTCGCAGACGAACCGAGATCCTATACTGGAAAGTACCTGAGGAAATATTTAAATACGAATTTGTAGATTTCGTATAGACGAAAAAAGAAATAATACCATATCCCATCTGCTCTGTAGTCGCTGTGTTT
>OFMX01001093.1_pt1 | contig 22460 bp, 28 predicted proteins | sample 1541901 | NCBI WGS metagenome assembly OFMX01 (sample SAMN04209222, study PRJEB22552) | human gut metagenome | biome: gut; material: feces | host: Homo sapiens | place: USA: Oklahoma | reverse complement strand
GATTCTCCTGTAAGAAGTGCACTGGGAGAAATTGTAAAGAAGTTAGGATTGTGAGCTGGAGGATTGAAAGTTTGAAGATTGAGTAAACAGAAATATTATCTGATTTGGTATAACCAATTGCAAAGAAAGGAAAATCCTCATGAGAAATCATTGGACAGAAATAGAAAAATATTTAGAAGACCAGAAGATAGCGCAGGAACTGATTGGAGAACTGAGAGATTTTCACATGCGTTATGAGGTAAAGGATCAGATAAAGGAACGGGTAGAAAAACCGGATATCCTATTTTATGGGAAAAAGATTCTGGAAATGTCAATAGCAGCGCTTCTTCAGGGAGATAACCTGTTACTTTCCGGTGCGAAAGCTACAGGAAAAAATGTACTATGCGAGACACTGGCATGGATATTCGGAAGACCGGAATACGACATCTCTTTTCATGTAAATACAGACAGTGCCGATCTGATCGGAACGGATACCTTTATAAATAATGAGGTTCGCCTTCGGAAAGGCCCCATCTACCAATGCGCGGAATTTGGAGGATTTGGAATCCTGGACGAAATCAATATGGCAAAAAATGATGCGGTTTCTGTATTGCATGCCACACTGGATCATCGGCGCAGAATCGATATTCCAGGATATAACAGAATTTTACTTCATCCGGCAACACGATTTATCGGCACGATGAATTATGGTTACGCAGGTACCAGAGAGCTAAATGAAGCATTGGTTTCAAGGTTTATGGTAATTGATATGCCTGAAATGGATGAGGATAGTGTCCTTTTTGTATTAAGACAACATTTTCCAGATGGGAAAAAAAGTGCACTGAAAGCCTTTGCAGGACTGTTTCTGGTCAGCTTTCCAGAGGAAAGACTCTGGATGGGATCAACTACTGTATCAATCAGGAAGTTTCTCTGAAAGCCTTTCTGGAAGACGGTGATATTCCTATGGATAACAATGCGACAGAAAGTGCTCTGCGTAGCTTTTGTCTCCATAAGCATACATGGAAGCTGATCGACAGTCTGGATGGCGCAAATGCCAGTGCCATTATCTACAGCATCACAGAAACGGCAAAAGCTAACAATCTGAATCCTTTCCGGTATCTTGAACATGTCCTGACTGTATTGAAGGACCACCAGGATGACAGGGAATACAGTTTTATAGATGATATCCTGCCATGGTCTGAAAAACTTTCAGCAATATGCCGGAGCAAAACAAAAGCAACTAATATTTAAAACTTTGCTGCCGGAAACGGCGGCTTAAAGTTAGAGTAGTACGGATAGTTTACCGTATATGGAGGAGATATGTCAATTATCGGAACTCGTCCACCCCTTATTTCAGAAACAAACCTGTATGTATGTTGGGGTCTGACCCCATTAAGGAAGAGAAGTACCCAGATATTCCGCAATCTGAGCCTGCGTCTTATCTGCATCCTCCCGCAAATCGCGAATACGTTGTTTGTAATCCAAGTAAATTCTCCTGAAAATGCCGGATTAGAACGACACTTCATTTTATCTTTTGTATAGTATAAGTAAAGATGTAAAGTGATATACATCTTGGGTAATTCTAGCATAAGAAAAATATTTACTATTGAAAATAGTAAATATATATACTAAAATTAAAGGAAAATTGAACAAAAAATATGCAAAAAAGATAAGGAATGGTGAGAGTATGAAAAAGGCAGGAATGGCATTGGGAGGACTTTTAATTGCTGGAATATCTATGTCAATGTTAACGGGATGTGGCGGAAATCCGGAAAAAGATATTGTTGGAACGTGGTATTTTGATTGTGAATCAGTATCTGATGATTTTGGATATGGTGCATTTGGCGATGCGGAAAGTATATCGTTTATGTCTGATGGCAGCTTTATTACAGAACGCGAAAGAGAACATGAAACCATAGGGGTATATTCTTTTGCTGATGACAGGATTTCTATTACAACACAAAAGATTTCAGGAATTCGAAGTACAAATGTTTATTTGTATACATATAAAATTTCGGGAAAGACTATGACACTTGATAATGACGAAGAAGTATTAGAACTTTCAAAAGAATAGTAGACAGTTATGAGAAAGGGCAAAACTATGAGAAAAAGAAAAATGAAAATATTAGTTATATTAGGCTGTATCCTTGGAATTTTGTTATCTATTAATATTGTGCACGCGGATGGGCTTAGGCTAAGCAGATCAAAAATTCAGTTATTAGTGGGAGAAAAGGCAACAATCAAATCTATTCCAGGAAACTCAAAAGTAAGATGGTCCTCCAGTAATCCTCGAATTGTGAGTGTAAATTCCAAAGGGAAAAATGGTTCGCTGAAGGCGAAAAATAGTGGAAAAGTAACAATAACAGCAAAATATAAAGGAAAAAGAGCAAAATGTACGGTAACGGTTAAAAGACCTGTGGTGAACAGAAACGCCATTAAGGGTTTCTGGGTGATTGACACGCAGACAACTATGGCTAAGAATGGAACATCTATGTTTCGGATATATGGAACTGGTTTCAAATATGGGAGTGAAATGAACTTTACATCCAACGGAAAGTTTAACTACTATGCTGGAATTGGAAATGGAGGAAAAGGAAGTTACCAGATTGGAAGCAAGGACATTACCTATCAAGTGATTTGCTATGAGGACAACTCCTTGGAAAAAGGACATCTATCCGTTAGTAAGAAGAAAGGATTACGTCTGGTAATGAAGTATGGGACATATAAGATTTATTGGAAAAAGAAATAAAATTTGAAGGATATACTTGAAAAAATTAGTGAAGTAGGATGGAGGACAAAACATGAGAAAGCTTTTTAGAAAATGTTTACTATGTGTTTGCTTGTTGTTAGGCTTAACAATCATTATGCCTGTTCATTTACAGGCTGTTCCAAAAGTAAACACACCTAAATTAAAAAGTGTTAAAGGAATTGACTATAATTCAATAAAAATCACATGGAAAAGAAGTAAAAATGCAACAGGATACTTGATCTATCGAGATAACCGGAAACTTGCCACTGTAATAGGTGGAAAGCGAACAACGTTTACTGATAAGAAAATTCAATTTGGAAAAAGATATAAATATTCTGTAAAAGCGTATCAGGTATATAAGAAAAAATATGTGTACAGTCAAAACAGTAAGAGCATAACTGGTAAGGCCTGCTTGAAAACTCCACAGTTATCTAAAATTAAATATTGGAATTCTGGTGCTCCATATGCTACCGGAGTGCAATATGGCACTATCTGGAAAAAGGTTAGTGGAGCAGAAGGATATCAGGTGGAAATAAAAGAATTTGGCTGGAAAGGATCCACTGGTAGTTCTTCTTATCGGTATACCCGGAATACGAAAGCCTCAATTCAATTTTCTGATGTTTACAAATTTGGAATCAGAGCAAGAGCATATAGAATGGTAAATGGCACTCGTGTTTATGGTGCGTATAGTAAATGGGTTTGGAAAACAATGTATTGATATGGGGGGAAAGGTAAGCGTATGGGAGAGAAAAAAGCAAGTAAAAGGAAACGTATATTTTGGATCGGAATGATTATATCCATGGTATTCATAATATCATGGACAACTACAGTGTTTGCGGCTAAAAGCAATTCTTATTCATTAGTGGTGAGCGGAGCTGGGCTTTGGAATGGTGATAAGGATGAAATGGTGAAAATTTTACAGGCGAATAAATTATTTGCAAAAAATTCGGTGTATACATTTACTTATGATACGGATACTGGTGGTACAAGAAAAATGTCTTATCAGAATGCTATTGATACTGCATACAGTGAATGCACGATTAATGATACTGCATTTTTCTTTCATAAACATCGGTGATCGTGGTTCCGGATCTTTCAAACAGTTGAATGAGCTGTTTGCCGGAAATGGTATGATCGGTTATGTAGCAAAGGAACGTGTGGACGGAAAACTGATCCTGCCGGAAGCTGTTCAGATCATGAAGCTGAAAGGTGCGGAGTGATCTGAACGTTCTCCTTTATCATAAGCCATGATTCCTAAACCTTCCTCCTATGCCTAAAAAACTGAACCCTGTTTACTCTAGGCAAACAAGGAAAAAACTGTATAATAAAGGTATGGAGAGGAGGTTTTTTCATGGTGTACAAGTATGAAAAACTGGGAGAAGAACTAATTAAGATATTGAAACAGCGGAAGAAAAATGGAGAAAAGACAACTGTCATAAGGGCATCCGAGGTGAAGCATCTTCTGGATGTAGAGAAAATATGCGGACCGTGTCAGCATGAAAGATATCCCATGATCTGTCAGGCTATGGTGTATGCATCGGGCAGATTTCTGGGAAAACAGATTGCAGGGGTGTATCAAAGTTCTACTTTCACTGTGGAATATCAATTGAGTTTATTTTAAGAAGAGTCAGACTTGTGTGTGAAAATGCACAGGTCTGATTTTCTTTTGGGGGTGATCGCAGTGTTTCTGACACTTGAAGAAATGAAAAAATATCTCCGGGTAGACCATGAGGAGGACGTATACGGTAAATAGTTAGTACCGTGCTTTTCACCTAAAACCATGAGATAATCCCTTTGTAAAACTAAAAGTTTTTTAAAGGAGGATCTTATGGATAAGATCACACGTCAGGTCCGCATTGAACATTGGACCCAGATCATGAATGAATGTTTGAACAGCGGTATGAATAAAACTGAATGGTGCCGGGCTAATGGGATCTCAGACAAACAATTCTTTTACTGGCAAAGGATTCTCAGAAAAGAAGCTTTTGCTGCTTCGACATCAAAGGACCTTTCGGTTATCACAGACCCGGCAGATGAAACCAGCCCACAAAAGATTTCGTTCGCAGAGATCAGCATTCCAATAAAACAGGAGTCTGTCAGAAATGGATTCCATCCGGATATCATCCTCCGAAAAGGACCGGTCTCTGTAGAGATATCCAATTCCGTTTCAGCAGAACTCCTGTCACGTATCGGAGATATCTTTCATGCTGAATGATGCTTCCGGGTTCCGCAGGATCTATCTCGCTACCGGCTACACAGATCTGAGACGTGGTATGGAGGGGCTTGCATCCATTATCAAGTTCAATTTTCAGCTGGATCCGTATCAAAAAGATATTCTGTTCCTGTTCTGCGGAAGACGTACTGACCGCATCAAAGGGCTGGTCTGGGAAGGCGATGGCTTCCTGCTTCTATACAAAAGACTGGAGTTGGGTGCATTCAACTGGCCCCGCACAAAAGAAGAAGCATTGGAAATCACCCCAGAGCAGTACCAATATCTCATGCAGGGACTGGAAATTGTTGCACGCCATCCGATCCAGGAAGTCAGACCGGATAAGATCTTATAAGATCCTGTGCAAAACAGAGAAAATAAAAAAACATCTTCCAATCATCATAAGTCCCGAAAAAGAGTTATCCACTTTTCATAATTCCGCTGCCTTCATTTATTCAGGAGTACTTTCAGGCCCCTTTACAGGGCTTGTGGATAAGTACTCTGAAAAGCCCGAAAAACTAATAGTTTTTTGAGTTTTTCAGAGTATTCATCTATTAGTAAAAATGACGAATACCCTGTCTGCCTGATTCGCTTTTTCTTTATCTTTGCGTTACAATAGGAACATCAGATAAAGGAGAACGGCATCCATGGCAAAAGTATATACAGAAGAAGAACTGAATAATTTCAGCAGGGAAACACTTATGGCAGTCATCCTGTCCATGCAGGATCAGATTCACCAGCTGAATACAAACATGGAGCGCCTGATCGAGCAGATCGCTGACGCAAACACTAAGCGTTACGGCCGTTCTTCCGAAAAACTGGAAACGATCTCCGGACAGCTGGAACTGGAGCTTATATTTAATGAGGCTGAAGCACTTACGGAAACACTGTATGTGGTTGAGCCTGTTGAGGAAGATGTGATACAGCCGCGTCGTAAAAATAAAGGAAAACGGGAGGCAGATCTAAAAGATCTTCCGATTGAAGTGATCGTCCATACCCTGTCAGAAGAAAAACTCCAGGATGTCTTTGGCACAGATGGATGGAAACAGCTTCCAGACGAGATATATAAAAGGGTACGTGTGCAGCCGGCAGTCTATACTGTTGAAGAACATCATGTGGCAGTCTACGCTGGTAAGGACAACCAGACAATCATAAAAGCGGACCGTCCGAAGAATCTGCTCCGTAACAGCCTGCTCACTCCGTCACTTGCGGCAAGCATCATGAATGCCAAGTACGTAAACGGGCTTCCTCTTTACAGGATCAGCCAGGAATTCCTGCGGAATGACATCCATATCTCCAGACAGGTCATGGCAAACTGGATGATCCAGTGTGCGGACAGGTATCTGGGAACCCTTTATGACCGGCTCCATAAGGAGATGTATCAGTTTCATGTACTTCAGGCTGATGAGACTCCGGTCATGGTCACTAAGGATGGACGGCCGGTAAACAGTAAAAGTTACATGTGGATCTATCGGACCGGAAAGAGTTATACGGATACTCCGATCATCCTGTATGAATACCAGCGGACCCGAAAAGCGGACCATCCGGAAGAATTCCTGAAGGATTTTAAAGGGATCGTAGTATGCGACGGTTACTCTGCATACAGGAAGCTGGACAGGGAAAATCCAGACATCGTCTTTGCCGGCTGCTGGTCACATGCAAGGCGCAGGTTTGCGGAGGCATTGAAAGCCCTGCCGAAAGCAGCACAGAAAAATGCGAAAGAGACTGTAGCTTACGAAGCAGTCAGCCGGATCGCAGCAATCTATCATCTGGACAACCAGATGGAGGGACAGCCTGCAAAAGTCAGAAAGATGTACCGTCAGGCCAATATCAGACCTCTTGTAGAGGCCTTCTTTGCATGGGCAAAAGAGATCCAGACTAAAAATCAGCTTTCCAGAGGAAAGACTCTGGATGGGATCAACTACTGTATCAATCAGGAAGTTTCTCTGAAAGCCTTTCTGGAAGACGGTGATATTCCTATGGATAACAATGCGACAGAAAGTGCTCTGCGTAGCTTTTGTCTCCATAAGCATACATGGAAGCTGATCGACAGTCTGGATGGCGCAAATGCCAGTGCCATTATCTACAGCATCACAGAAACGGCAAAAGCTAACAATCTGAATCCTTTCCGGTATCTTGAACATGTCCTGACTGTATTGAAGGACCACCAGGATGACAGGGAATACAGTTTTATAGATGATATCCTGCCATGGTCTGAAAAACCTCCAGCAATATGCCGGAGCAAAACAAAAGCAACTAATATTTAAAACCTTGCCGCCGGAAACGGCGGCTTAAAGTTAGAGCAGTACGGATAGTTTACCGTATACTATGATACCATTGTTTTTCATCAGAATATGCTGGTGGGAAGTTACGATGACCGTTGTTATACAGATATTCTGCTGCCGATCTTTTCTTCCAGACGAAGAGTTCTGGTCCCTGTATCTCAGGAACCCCCGGGGTATCATGAACTCCATGATTCGGTCCGGACTATTATGCAGTGTGCGCACAAAAATCTTGCAACGTCTGATCTGTTACTGAAAAGCGAACTGCTTCGCTTATTTTATCTGCTGGCATCGACACCGGGACTCTGCACCGAACACACGGTTTCGACAGAATCTCGGATGACCGAAACACTTCGGCCTGTTCTCACTTATATACAGAAACATCATTCTGAATCTGTCACCATAGAGCAGCTGGCAAAGATCGCTCATAGGAGCAGCAGTTACTTTATGAGCTGTTTCAAACAGAATTTCGGTCTCGGAGCCATTGAATATCTGAATCAGGTACGTATCCGATCAGCATGCGACCTTCTGCGCAATACGGATCGCAGTATCTCCGACATTGCTTTCGATACCGGATTTCATAACCTTTCAAATTTCAATCGACAGTTTCGCACCAAGGTAGGATGTTCTCATCAGACTTACCGAAAAGAATCCGTTCTTTCCTGATAGATCCAGTAAGTGATCATCAACATGATCCAGGCGCCGATCCAGGCAGATACTTCTGCCAGAGCAACACCACGAAAAGCCAGATATGGAGTCAGCAGCTTTACCATGACCACTCGAAGAGACACTTCCAGGACTCCTGAAAGCATCGGAACAAACGTATGTCCCATGCCCTGACACCCGTTGCGGAACACAAACAGCCATCCCAGAGGAAACAGACAGATGCCTGTAACCGCCAGAAAATCTCTTGTGTAAGAAATAATCGACGCATCATTCAACATGAAAGAAGTCAGAAACTCAGGAATACACAGCAACATCAAAGCCAGTGGAATATTTATCAGGATCGTCAGGATAACTCCTTCCCGGATACCGGTACGTATCCGCTCCTTTTTTCCGGCACCATAATTCTGTCCCACAAAAGTAAGAAGTGCCAGGCCTACTGTATTTGCCGGCTGTTCAAAAAGACTGAGGATCTTGGTGCATGCCGCATAGGCAGCCACATAGCTTGTTCCCATATTGTTGACAAATGTCTGCAATACCATTCCACCCACTGCAGTGACAGAATTCATAACGGCAACAGGTAGACCTTTCAATGTCAGTCTTTTGATGATCACACTCTGTGGTTTCCAGTCCGTTTTTTTCGGGATCAGATTTTTTTCCCTTCCTATGTAGTAACAGCAGTAAAGCGCAGACAGAACCTGTGCCAGAACAGTGGCTAACGCTGCGCCAAAAACACCCATATGCAGCGGAAAAACGAATAACAGATCCATCAGAACATTAGCAATGGCGGAAATTATCATTGCAACCAGAGGCACCCGGCTGTTTCCGACGGAACGCAGAAGTGTCATGGCAAAATTATTAAAAATTGTAATGGTGGTTCCCGCAAGAATTGTTCCGAAATATTGCAGTGTTTCCGCCATCAGATCTTCCGGTGTATGGAGAAATGTAAATAATTGCCGCATGAAGGCCAGACTTACCACTGTGATCACAATCCCAATAGCCAGACAGATCCAGACAGACATTGCCAGCTCCTTACGAAGTTTTTCATAATTGCCACTTCCAAAAGACTGAGAAATACAGATTCCCAATCCTCCTGTCAGCCCAATTGCGAAACCAATGATCAGAAAATGTACGGAACCGGTATTTCCGACGGCTGCAAGTGCCGTATCGCCAATTCCTTTTCCCACCACCATAGAGTCTGCAAAGCTGTATAACTGCTGAAACAGATTTCCTGCCAGGATCGGCAGAAAAAACTGTACCAGTAAACGCATGCAGTTTCCCTGCGTCATATCATTTGTCGTGTTCTTACCCATTATGTTACCTCCTGATGTCTAAACGGTACTCTCCAAATACTGTCTGCTTTTAGCCAGTATTTTACTACTGAAATGATACTTTTTCTATGACATTACTATGCTGAAATATTAGCAGAAAGTTTCTTGTTTAAATTTTTTATGATGTTTTCAGAGTTATCTTTTGAATAATATCTCATTTTTGCTGCCGATAAATAGTCCATAATAATACCTCCTCTTCAAAATTAATTCTATCATAAAATGACATATAAATCTAATAAAGATATGCTTAAAAGACAAGAGTTCATAATGATTAGTGAACATCATAATATTTTTAGAGTAGCATCCAAATATCACAAACCGATTTGATGAGGAGAAAATACCAGAGCAAGATCCACCCGTGTATTACAGTATTGTCATTTTGACAATTTTGTATTACTTACGAGTAGCAGACCTTGATTGGGATTACGTCCCCATACCCACGTGAAAATATAATTGCTGGCAATTATATTTTAGCAGATATGCAGGCATATCTGGATAAGCGTCACAGACAACAAAATAAGGAAATTTTGATAAGGCATTCACCTGGAATAGGTGAGTGTTTTTTTGTTTTTAAGTATTCAATTAACCGAAAAAATAAAAAAATTTTCCTCAGGGGGCTGTAAAAATGCCTCTCAGCGTTTCGTATTAATGAAAGGGTATTTTTGCAGGAAAAATAAAAAATTTTCATCAAGAGCCTGTATTTATGCCCTTCATCTTTTGAATATGTGTAAGGACATTTTTTGAGCCGGCATAAAAATGATTTTTACAACAGTTAGAAACAGAAACGAGGCGAGAAAAGAATGAAATATGAATACATGAAGGAGTCAGAGCAGATGCTTCAGTACTTCCAGTTTCCGAAGTTTTTGCTAAAACTGCGAATTTCTCAAACTGCAAAATTCCTTTATATGATTTTGTATGACCGGGCACGGATATCGAGAATGAATAGTTGGATAGACAAGTATGGAAATGTTTATCTGATTTTTCCGATAGAGGAATTGTCTGCTCAAATCGGCAAATGTAAATCTTCTGTAAAAACAGCATTGAAGGAATTAGATGATGTGGGACTATTGGTTCGCAGATCTGGTGGTTTTTCAAAACCCAATCATTTATATGTAAAAATTCCATCTGATGAGATAGGTTTACAGCCGGTTGACGATAAGGCGGTTGAAAAGATGGTTGCAACAGAGTCGGAAATGTGGCACCTAGTAAAGTAACTGAGAAATATAAAAGAAATAAATATCATGAAGTAAATTATTACTATGGAGAAGGAGAGAGTTTGTGATGAGAGAAGAAGATACCGTATGTGTAGGCAGTGATGGTTTGCAATACTGCAAAGTCTGTGGGGAAGCGAAAGAAGCTTTTTTCCCCGAGGGTGGCTTTATGGGGATGAAGAAACATTCCAGGCAATGTGCCTGTGACAGAAAAGCATATGAAGAAGAACAAAAATATTTTAAAGAGAAAGAACATCGGGAATTAGTCAGTAGAAATACGAGCATCTGTTTTGACGAGAGCAGGATGGAAGAGTGGACATTTGAGAATGCAGATATGTCAGATGCAGTAATGCATAAGGCAAAAAGCTATGTTGATAACTGGGAGGAAATGAAAAGAAATCATATAGGCTGTTTGTTCTGGGGACCGGTTGGCACTGGGAAAAGTTATATTGCCGGGTGTATTGCCAATGAACTTCTTAAGCGGGAAGTAACGGTAAAGATGACCAACTTCAATACCATTATCGATGATATATTTCCGTTGGCAGACAAAACGGAATATATCAATGCATTGGCTTCTTACCAGCTTTTGATTATTGATGATCTTGGAGTGGAACGAAATTCAGAATATGCGTTAGGAATTATTTTTAGTGTCATAGACCGCAGGATCCGTTCGGGACGACCTTTGATCATCACAACCAATCTTCCGCTGAAAGAAATAAAAAGCGAGACCATGTTGGATAAAAGGCGTATCTATGACCGTATTTTGGAAATGTGTACACCAATATATGTTGGAGGCGCAAGCAAACGAGAAGCGATTGCAAGTATGAAAATGGAGAAAGCGAAAACGCTGTTGAATACAAACAGAGGGGAGGAGGAATGCGAATGAATCATACAGAAAAAACAATACCTGTTTGGAAGAAATATTCTTTAAATATTTCCGAAGCAGCAGAATATTACGGAATTGGAGAAAAGAGATTGAGATAAATCGTAGGTGAAAATGAAGGAGCAGATTTTATTTTGGAAGTTGGTTCGCATATCCGGTTCAAAAGAAAATTATTTGAAGATTATCTGGACACAGCCAGTACAGTTTAAGTGACAGAATAGAAGAAATAGTAATGAAAATAATGTTCATTTTATCTTAGCGAAGGGAAGGTCTTGTGGTATAATGAAGAAACCGAGACGGTCTTCCAAGTTAAATGAACATTTGATGAAGGAGACTAAAAGATTATGAGTGAAAAAAGGAGAGATCATAAAGGACGTATATTACACAATGGAGAAATACAGTTATCTGATGGCAGATATCGATTTAAGTATGTCGATGAGATGGGAAAGGAGCGCTGCGTATATAGCTGGCGCTTAGACCATAACGATGCAGCTCCGAAAGGAAAGCGCCGTACTTTGTCGCTTCGAGAGATGGAGAAGAAAATTCAGGCGGACCATTTCGAGCAGATTGCAACAAATGGCGGAAACATGACGGTACTGGAACTGGTTGAAAAATATACATCAACCCAAACCGGCGTCAGACCTACTACAGTTGCAGGATACGGAACAGTTATCAATTTATTGAAGAAAGATCCTTTTGGAAAAAGAAGGATTGATACGGTTCGGATTTCGGATGCAAAATGTTGGCTGATACATCTTCAGCAGGTAGAAAAGAAAAGCTATAGTTCCATCCATTCGATCAGAGGAGTTCTTCGTCCGGCATTTCAGTTGGCAGTGGATGATGACCTGATCAGGAAAAATCCATTTCAGTTTCAGCTAATGGAAGTGGTTGTGAATGACAGTGTGACAAGAGAGGCAATCAGCAGAGCAGAGGAACGTAAGTTTCTACGATTTGTGAAGGAGGATCCTCATTTTTGCAGGTATTATGAGGAAATCTACATATTGTTTAAAACAGGTCTTCGCATTTCGGAATTTTGTGGTTTAACGATTTCTGATATTGATTTCAAGGAGCATACGATCAACATCGATCATCAATTGCAGAAAAAATCAAAAATCGGATATTATATTCAAGAGACTAAAACAACCAGTGGAACGAGAAAGATACCTATGACTGCAGATGTAGAGGAATGTTTTCGGAAAATAATAGAAAAACGAAACCCGCCCAAAGCAGAACCTATGGTAGATGGAAAAAGTGGATTCTTATACTTTGATAAAAATGAAAGTATCTGTTATTCCCTGCACTGGGAGCATTATTTTCAACACATCATTCAGAAGTATAATAATACTTATAAAGTACAGATGCCTGTCATTACACTGCATGTATGCCGACATACCTATTGCTCGAATATGGCAAAATCGGGAATGAATCCAAAAGCATTGCAATATTTGATGGGCCGCTCAGATATCAGCGTAACGCTGAATACATATACGCATGTAAATCTTGAGGATGCCAGGGAAGAAGTTGCCCGGATTCAGGTTGTGTAATTACGATTTTTAATTGAAAATAGCAAGGTGTAAAATGGAAAAACATACACCTTATTTTACACCTTTTGCTGACGATATTATGCGAAAATAAACCAGGTTATGCCAGAAAGCAAAAATTTACAGAGGCTTACAAAGCCCGAAAAACCAAGAAAAACTAAGAAATGCGAGGTTATGCAACAATGATAAAAGTGTTATTCATCTGCCACGGCACTACCTTAGCAAAATTCTGAAAAACCTTGATTTTACAGTATATTTTTGAACCAGTAGGGATGTTTTACTAAGTTTTTACTAAAGAGGAATCCCTAGCACGAATTTAGAAAAGTAACATATAGTATGACCTTATTAATTGGTAGAACAATTGGTAAGGTCCTTTTTTATTTCAAGGAGGTTCAAAATGAAAAGTACAGCGTTAGGAGCAGAAAACATTATTTTTATCAGTGATGCACATGAAAAATTCTACTATGAAAAATTACAAGAAGTACGGTATCAGGATGTGTACCATAAGGCATTGTGTTATTGTCTGGGTATTAATGGAGATACCAGAAAAAATGCTGACAGAATTTATAATTTTAAAACGGGGTCTGTTAAAACGAAATGTTTACATGAAGGATGGCAGACAAGCGGTAGCTTAAAAGTGGTAAGGATGGCATTTAATCTGTACTGTAACAGCACGCCAAGCGTTTGGGATTATGAAGATGCAGAGGAACAGGTAAACGAGTGCAGACAGTATACAGTAGAGGATATCTTCTGCTGTGTATATGCACCATATTTTTGGCAGGCAATACAGATCCGTTATCCGGAATATGTAGTGTACAATCAAAAGTTACATGCCATGCTTGGAGGAATAGATTAATGCTGAAAGTGAGACTGATGGGAACAAAAAATGATATTGCATGGTTTCAGAAAATCCTGCAGCGTCATCCTAAAATTGAAGTTATGGAATTATCGGAACTTTATTCCAATAAAGGGACAAGCAAATATTATAGAGCTTATGCTGAAATTGAAAAAAGTAATGTAAATAAAAAATAGTAGAAAAACAGGAGAATTATATCATGTGCAAAATAATCGCAATCGCAAATCAAAAAGGTGGAGTAGCAAAGACTACAACCACTATTAATCTTGGAGTAGGACTGTCTAAGGTTGGAAAACGTGTAATGCTGATAGATGCTGATCCACAGGGACATTTGACAATGGGACTTGGTTTTCCAAAGAACTTAAGGGTAACATTGAAAACAATGATGGAAAATATCATTATGGGATTAGAATTTGATCCCAGGGAAGCAATTTTACACCATGAGGAAGGAATAGATGTAATTCCATCTAATAAACTTCTTTCGGGAATGGACATGTCATTATTTACGGTAGAGGACAGAGAAAAAGTCTTAAAAGAATATCTGGAACTTTTGGAAAATGATTATGACTATATCCTGATTGATTGTATGCCCTCGTTGGGAATGATGACAATTAATGCGTTAAGTGCAGCTGATAGCGTTTTGATTCCGGTGCAGCCTCAATACTATGCGGCAGATGGCCTCATGGAATTACTGAAAGTTGTGAAAGGCATTCATCAGAGATTTAATCCTGATTTACAGATTGAAGGGATTCTGTTTACAATGGACAGCAGTCATTATAATAATTCAAAGAGAAATAAGCAGGCAGTACGAGATGCTTATGGAGCAGAGATTATAATTTTTGATCAGACAATTCCAAGAACAGAAGCTCTTGCCGAAACTGCATCAGAAGGTGTCAGTATTTTTTCTTACGATGCAAAAGGAAAAGGTGCGTACAGTTATCAAGCACTTGTCCAGGAGGTGCTGAATCATGCGTAAACCTAAGAAAGAAATTCAGCTTACTTCTTATGATGAATTGCTTGGAATCAATGAAGCCGAACAGAATACTCTTAATCAGATTGTTGAAGTGCCATTAAATGAGTTACATCCTTTTAGAAATCATCCATTTCATGTAAATAATGATGAAAAAATGGCTGAAACAGTAGAAAGTATCAAGAATTATGGCATCTTAAATCCTGCATTGGTACGTCCTCGCGCAGAGGGAGGATATGAACTGATTGCTGGTCACAGGAGAAAACGTGGTTGCGAACTGGCTGGAAAAAGTAAAATGCCAGTACTCATACGGAACTATACCGATGATGAAGCCGTAATCGTTATGGTGGATTCTAATATACAGAGAGAAAATTTGCTTCCAAGCGAAAAGGCATATGCTTATAAGATGAAGATGGATGCAGTAAAACATCAGGGCATAAAAGACGAAAACGCAGCTTCTGTTGACAGTGCAGATCTGGTTGGACAGGCTGCCGGTGACAGTGGAAGAACCGTTCAGCGTTACATACGCTTGACCTGTCTTATTCCGGAATTGCTGAAATTGTTGGATGAAGGAAAGATTAATTTTACAGTAGGTGTTTCATTAACCTATTTATCAGAAACGGAGCAGATTTGGGTGAAAGACTGCATAGTGTCTGGAGCAAGCTCTGTTACAGGTTCAATGGCAACAAAACTGAAGCAATACAGCGATGAAGGTAATCTGACAGAATTAGCGGTACAGCTTATTCTGAATGAAAAGAAAACAGAGACAGGAAAAGTTACTTTAACTGAAAAGAAAATACGAAAGTATTTTCCAAAGGAATATAGCAGAGAACAGATTGAACAGGTTATCTATGAACTGCTTGATAACTGGAAGAAAAGCCAATAACGAGGGAAGGAGGGAAAGCAAAATGGCAAAATCCGAAAGCACAAAAATAGAGTTTGGTTATTTTCACGATTATGAATCGGAACAGTTTGCTTTTTACCGTATTCCCAAAGTATTATTCACAGATGAATATTTCCGTAATCTGTCCAGCGATGCAAAGGTTCTTTATGGGCTGATGCTGGACAGAATGGCTTTATCTATCAGACATCAGTGGTTTGATGAAGAGGGTAAGGTTTATATTATTTTTACTGTTGAACAGGTTATTCAGTATATGAATTGTGGAAGAGATAAAGCAATGAAAACGCTTGCAGAACTGGATACCAAAAAGGGAATCGGATTAATTGAAAGAGTCAAACAAGGATTTGGTAAACCGGATATTATTTATGTAAAGAACTTTATTTTAAGGACATCAAAAGATGTTAAAAACAATGATGAATCCGAAGAGAGTATTCAACAAAATCGAGAGGTCGAAGAAGTCGACTTATCGGAGTCGGAAAAATCGACTTATCGTGGTCGGAAAAATCGACTTCAAGGGGTCGGAAAAACCGACTTCAAGAGGTCGGAAAATACGACTTATCGTGGTCGAAAAATCAGAACTACAGAAGTCGGAAAAACCGACCCTAATAATACTAATTATAATTATACTGATATTAGTAATACTGACAGAAGTAATACTGATCTTATCAATCTTTCAGATTCTTCCGAACAGCAGTCAATGGATTTGATGGAAGAGATGGAGTTATTCCAGATGAATATTGCACTTGTAAAAAGAAATATTGAATATGACTGTCTTGTACAACGATGCAGACTGGGGGAACAGCAACAGTTGGATGAAATTGTGGCACTAATTGTGGAAACAATCAGCATAGAACGGGAGAATATTACGATCAGTGGAGTGAAATACCCATATCAGTTCGTAAAAAGCAGATTATTGTTGCTGGAAGAAAGCCACATAGAGTATGTACTTGACTGTCTGCATGAGAATACCAGGGAAGTAAAGAACATAAAAGCGTACTTGCTTACCTGTCTTATGAATTCAATAACGACAATAGGCAATTATTACCAGGCAAAAGTAAATCATGATATGTACGGAGGTGGCATATGAGAGGAAAAGAAATTATAACAAAATTGATAATTCCTGGTGCAATAGCTATGATTATCTGCTTAATTGTTCACCCTATGTGCATGAATGGTGAAATATTAGACTGGAGAAAATTATTGCTTTTTGTGGGAATACCTTTCGGAATCCAGAAAATGTTTTTGCTGGTTGTTCCAAGAAATGTGGGGACAGGGGAAATGCTTGGTTTGTTGGTACTTAAACTGATGGTAGGAAGTTTGATTGGAATAGGGGTTCTTGCCTGGAGATTATTAGCTGTAGCAGGAATTTTGCTAAAAAACGGAATTTCTGGAATTATATGGATCATAAAAAGACTGAAAGAAATGGTGATCAAAAATGAGCGAAAAGCAACTGGAAAAATTGTATTATAGCATTTATCCAATGAATCAATGTGAAACACAAAGTAAAAGTTATGAAGAGACAAAGGAACTGTGTGAAACATTAGAAAAGGAAATGATAAGTCTAATGAGTCCGGATCTGCAGGCAATGTTTGAGGATTACAAGGAATATACTTTAAATCTTAAACAAACAGAACAGAGAGACGCTTACATAGATGGATTAGCGTTTGGGATTCGCACAATTTCGGAAGCCTTTTTACATGAGAACAAAAATAGAATATGGTGATTGAAAAAGCAGTCTGTCAAGGCTGCTTTTTCTGTACCGCTTACATAGGAGAATGAGATGTGATTGATTTGATAATTATTATTATGGCAGGAATAGTGCTTTTGTTTTTGCTGTCTTGTTGCTTTATGGTTGCAAGGCTGTTGGATGAGGAAATATCTATGTATGGATATGAAGGAAAAGAAAACTGGGAAAGGGAACAACTTCTCGACAAATTGTCGAGAAGTTCAACAGATGAAAGACATGGAGATAAATGAAAAGATTCGTTATTTTCGGAAACAGAGAGGGCTATCGCAGGAGCTGCTTGCAGAACGAACAGGAATTAATGTGAATACAATTCGGAAGTATGAAATAGGCATACGAAAGCCGAAAGTAGAACAATTAAAGAAAATTGCGGATGGACTTGAAATTAGTATAATAGAATTTTTGGATATTGAAATAGAAAATGAAGCGGACTTGATTGCTATGCTGAAAAAAATCAGTCCGTTTTTTAAGTGGGACGGATTGCTTCATGTATTGGAGGGGGAAAAGTTTTTATGATTGGTGTAGGAAGTGTATTGATATCACTGTTTCTGGTTTTGGTTTGTTATTCATTAACACTGACAGCGAAAAGAGCAGATGAAAACTTATTGATGATCTGTGAACAGAATCAGAAAATTGAAGAAGAGAAAGGAAAGCAAGAAATGGAATCAAAGAGAGACATTTTGAGAGTGATTGAAAAAGAAATCAAAAAAGGAAGTGCGCCAGTTGCATTTGCGGGTTTGGGGTTTTCCGAAGAATGTTATCATTTGGTAGATAGTCAGGCTAAGATGAACCAACTTTTAGATTATTTTTTTCGCAATGAAGAATACGCAGCTTTGGCAGATCGGCAGGTGAAAAGTAATATCTATGCAGAAATGGGCAAAAGGCTGAATTTCCGTAGTGCCAGATCTGATCGAGACAGAAAGAATATGGAGGTAGCGGCGAAACGATGGATTAAGAAAAAGCATCCAACATTTGATGGTGATGTATATGTCGAAAATATCCGGTGTTTTCTGGATATTTCCCAGGAAGAGTTAGAAAAACGTAAATGTACTGTTAATGAACAGGATATCACAGCACTTATTTTCAGTCAGAAACATCTGGAAGCATTATATCTGCAATGCCTTATGCACAGGCGAAACGCAATGCAAGAGGTCCCGGAATTGAAAGGTTTGTCAGAAACGTGCAACAGGATTTATAAATTGCAGGATGTAGATGTATTATTCCAGTGCCTGCTGATGGATCAGATGGATTGGGAAGAAGGAAAGTTGTATGTGCAGTTTAGCACCTTATATTTGCTAAAGGGAAAATAATAAATGCTTAGGAGTGGCAATTGTAGTATAATAATTTTATTATTATACTAGGGGGAACGTAATGAATCTAAATAATATTTATAATTTTAAAAATCCAGTAAAGCATTTTATTAATATTGATGAATTAGCTTTTCCGCAGGATATACAGAATTTTAATCTGGATAAATTGGTATGGACAGAGCCAATTAAATTCAGAATACGAAAAGATGAAGAAAAATATCGAGTGCTAAAATTGCCTAATATTTTAAATTTAGTAGCAGCATATTATCATTATAAGGATATGCCATATTTTGATGACATTCAGTGCTTAGATATACAACATAAAAGATTATCAGCAAATATTGATACAGGGGATTTTTCAGGTGGTGAATATGATCGGCAGTTGGAAAGAGATTTTAATAATTTATGTATTTATGATAATTTAATTAGATTAGATGTCAAGGAATATTACGGAAGAATATATACACATAATATAGATTTTAATGGACATGGAGAAAGATATCTTTCAAATATGAATTGCGGTGAAACTAATGGTTTACTGATGGGAAATTACATATCATTGTACTTTGCAGAGAGCATATTAAGTAAAATAAGTGTCTCTATAGAAAATATGCTTATAGAGCAGAATATTGATTGTATTTTTTCGTATTTTTCAGATGATTTTTACTTTTTCTGCAATAAAGAAGATAACGATGGAATTATATCAATTTTTGATAAAGTATTAGAGCAGTTTGATTTGGAAAGAAGTGATAAAAAAGAAATATGGACCTATGAGACTTTTAATAACCATAATGTTGTTGCAAGATATTGGAAAAAAGTAGTTGCACATTGCAATACGCATTTTAACAATGAAAAGACGGATAATAAACTTTGCTTTATTAATCAAATGGTATACCGTATGTCTAAATTAGATGATTACAAATTGAAGAAGGTATTTATTAATAATCTATTTAAAATAAAGTATTTTCGAGAATTGCCATTAGGAAAATTCCAGGTTAAAGAATATGATTATCATCAGCTGTGTTTTTTATTGAAATATTCGCCAGAATCAATGTTATATGCTGCTGACAGATTTGCAGAAATGCAGAATTTTGATAAAAACAAATTAACTCAATTCTTTAAGGTAAGATATAAGGAATGTTTAAGAAATAATTATAATGAGGAACAATTATATTATTTCTATGCAATTTCTGTATTTGGTTTTAATGAAATATTGCAAGAATACAGTGGGGCAGTAGCAAAATCATGTAATCAAATACTAATATCATATTACTTAAAAGATCATTTGTTTAAGGAAGAAGAAATAAATTATTTAAGAACATGTACACAAGAATCCTATTGGTTGCAGAACTATCATTTAATTTTGTATTCACCAGATTTAATGTCTGATCTTGAGGAAAGTATAGAAAAATATCTTATTCCACAAAAAATAAAGAGAGCTTTATGTACAAAAGTAAGAATGCAAAATCAAAGAATAACATACTTGGAATTTTATAAGGAAAATTTATCACAGAATAAAGCAATTATAAGAGATATTGATATGGTAAAAGCGGAAATCCTTGAATATTTGGAACTGAAAATACAAGAAAGCGAAGAAATGTTTGAATTAGAAGAGGATGAATAATGCAGGGAAGAAGTCATAGTTAGCACTATGGCTTTTTCTTATGAATAAAAGAGGACTTCTCGACAATTTGTCGGGAAGTGGAAAGGAGCCAAATTCCGATGAAAATATATCTCCCCCATCTGTTAGTTCCACCATAATTTGCTGATCAGAATCGAAAGGAGGCGTGCAAATTGCAGGAAGAAGTTACTCAGAAAACAATCGCATTGTCGGTTAAAACTGCAAGAGTGACTGCCGACGTGTTAAAAAATATGCTGCGGAAGTATCTGTCAGGACAGAAGCAAAAGGGAAAGAATCCTTATAAGGTTGGAAAACAGTCATACAAAGAATTGAAAAGCCAGGGTTCTGGTTTATCCAATATTGAAATCACAGATGGAAATATCAAGTCCTTTGAGCGTGTGGCAAAAAAATACCGTTTAGATTTTGCCTTGAAAAAAGACAGTTCGACCAAGCCACCGACCTACTATGTGTTCTTTAAAGGGCAGGATACAGAAATGATGAATCTGGCATTTAAGAAATATTTGGGTGTCCAGATGAACAAAAAGGATAAGCCATCTATTATGGAAAAACTTATGCACTTTAAGGATGCTGTGTCTAAAGGAAAGAACAGAGAACGAGCAAGAGAACAGCAGAAAGACAGAGGGCAGAGTTTATGACGGAGAAAAAACAGCAGCATAAGAAGAAAAGAGGAAAAGTTCAGCATATCAGAGGCTCTCCGAAAAAGAGAAAAATATCTGGAAAAGCTGTTTTTTCCTCAGAGAGTATCCCAGGAAAAATGCTTGCAGATGTGAAAAATCTGATTACGGACAAGGTAAGTGAATTGAAGAGGGCAGATCAGAAAAAGCTGTTTTTAGCTAATTTCCCCTATCTGATGTTTGCCTATTTTTTCAATAAGATTGCCTGGTTGTATCGGGTAAACACCGGAGCAACTTCCTGGGATAAATTTATGAATACCATTACTTATTTTGAACTGGCATTTCAGAATCTCTGGCCAAGTTTGAATCATATAGATTTGTTGTGTGGAATCGCAGGCGGCGTGGCTGTGAAGCTTATTATTATTTACCGCACGAAAAATGCCAGGAAATATCGGCTGGGTGTGGAGTATGGTTCTGCCAGATGGGGAACAGAAAAAGATATACGACCATATGCTGATCCTGAATTTGAAAATAATATTATTCTCACAGAAACAGAGAGTCTTACTATGTCAAGCAGACCAAAGAATCCGAAATATGCCAGGAATAAAAACATTCTGGTAATTGGCGGTTCCGGTTCTGGAAAAACCAGATTTTTTGTAAAGCCTAACATTATGCAGATGCACAGCTCTTATGTGATTACTGATCCGAAGGGAACTGTGCTTCTGGAAGTTGGCAGTATGCTGGCAAAAGGCAGTCCGATGACGGATGAGAATGGAAAAATCGTGCGGGACAAAGAGGGAAAAGTTATATACGAACCGTATAAAATCAAAGTTTTGAATACAATTAACTTCAAAAAATCCATGCACTATAATCCATTTGTATATATCCGCAGTGAAAAAGATATTCTAAAACTGGTAACAACCATTATTGCTAACACCAAAGGTGAAGGGCAGCAATCGGGTGAGGATTTTTGGGTAAAGGCGGAAAAACTTTATTATTGTGCCCTGATCGGTTATATCTGGTATGAAGGTAGGGAAGAGGAAAAGAATTTCAATACTTTGCTTGCAATGATTAATGCGTCAGAAGCCAGGGAAGATGATGAGAATTTCAAGAATCCAGTAGATCTGATGTTTGATGAACTGGAGCAGAAAGCCCCGAACCATTTTGCGGTAAGGCAGTACAAAAAATACAAGCTGGCTGCCGGTGTTGTATGCTCTAAAAGACTTCTTAATCAAGCAGTTGGGAAGTCTCTTAGAACACACAACCTAAAACCGAAGAAAGGAGCGCAAGTTATGAGAAAAAACGAGAAAATCACAGCTCTGTACGAACGACTGAGCCGTGATGACTTTGGCAAAGATGATGACCAACAGCGTGAGAGCAATTCCATTTCCAATCAAAAGGCTATGTTGGAGGAGTTCGCCGCACGGCAGGGCTTTACGAACATTGTCCATTTCACGGACGATGGCATTAGTGGTACTTGCTTTGACCGTCCCGGATTTTTGGCAATGATGAAAGAAGTGGAAGCCGGGAATGTGGAGTACCTGTGTATCAAGGACATGAGCCGCATGGGTCGTG